>ENA-UOOK01003687-UOOK01003687.1-fermentation-metagenome-genome-assembly--contig:-NODE-3687-length-17133-cov-6.750439_pt1 | contig 17133 bp, 21 predicted proteins | sample MGYA00245777_ERZ724023 | MGnify/ENA primary metagenome ERZ724023 (study PRJEB28704, sample SAMN03018312) | fermentation metagenome | biome: anthropogenic terrestrial biome; feature: soil; material...
GATAATTAGGCGTTTGGAGTCTGAGATTGCCGATAACATTTATTCGCCGATAATCTTTGTTATCGGTAATTTCTGATAACAAGGATAAACCTAATGCGGAAGGATCCGTAAAAGTTATGGAAACATGGATTCTGGCGGCTCTTCGCAATCGTGTATTCTTCACCTACGAGGAGTTAAATCTTGCAATAAAGGAAAAACTCAATGAATACAATAAGCATCCATTCCAGAAAAAGAAAGGTAGCAGGAAATCTGTCTTTGAGCAAGAAGAAAAAGAATTCCTCATGCCATTACCCACTACCCGGTATGAAACGGCCGTCTGGTCAACTGCCACCATACAACCAGATTATCTCATATCTGTCGGAGAAAGCAAGTATTCGGTTCCTTATGAATTCATTGGCAAAAAAGTAGATATTCGTGCAACTGAAAAAGTAATTGAGGTCTTTTACCATAATAATCGAATTGCATCACACATTCGAAAGGACCACTGTCCTGAACCATTTTATATTCCGGAACATATGCCCGAGAAGCATCGGATCTACATGCAGTATAATTCGGAATTCTTCCTGAAATGGGCAGGTGAAAACGGTCCATCTACCCTGACTGTTGTCAAAAGTTTTCTTTATTCACACAAGGTTGAACAACAGGGCTACAAGACCTGTGCATCGCTTATGCGCCTTGCAGATAGGTATACACCAGAAAGTCTGGAACAGGCTTGTGAACGTGCATTGTCCTTCACCCCAGCACCAAGTCTTAAGAACATTTCCATTATTCTAAAAAACAAAATGGAAAAAGCAAAAGACGGAAAAGTGCAATACAGCAAAGGAAGCCAATACGGAATTACCCGTGGCGCATCATACTATGGAGGTGGACGATAATGATCAAACAATCAACAATAGATAAGATGCACGATTTAAGGCTTACATGCATGGCATCAGCGTTTGAAGAACAGTGTAACAGCCATGCCTATGATTCTTTATCTTTTGAAGATAGAGTCGGAATGCTGGTAGATCGGCAGTGGGACAAGATGAAAAATAATACGCTTCTTAAGCTTATGAAACAGGCAGCATTCCGATATCCGAATGCATGCATGGAGGATATTGAATACCTTCCAGACCGAAATCTTGATAAGTCATTATTGCATGAATTATCAGCATGCAGATATATATCAGACAGTCATCACATCATTTTAAAAGGTGCATCCGGAAGTGGAAAAACATATATTTCAAATGCACTTGGGGTAGCTGCCTGCAGAAACTACATAAAAGTAAGTTATGTTCGTCTGCCGGATTTACTAAATGAGCTGGCGATTGCACATGCAGAAGGAACTTTCACAAAAACAATAAAATCATATCAAAAAGTAAAACTTCTAATATTGGATGAATTTCTTTTATCACCACTTACGAGTGAACAATGCCATGATCTATTAGAAATCATTGAAGCCAGAAGTATCCGTGGTTCTGTAATCTTTTGCACTCAGTTTGAAACAGATGGCTGGTTATCCAGAATCGGGACCGATGCAGATGCAACTGTTGCCGAAGCAATCATTGATCGCATCAGGCCAAACTCATATGATATCATGATTGATGGAAATGTCTCCATGCGTGAGCGTCACGGTCTTAAAGCCCATCAGAAAGAAGGCGACATCCGTGAATAATTATTGCGCATTCAGTAAAGGACACAATTGCTTAAAATGGACAGACTATGAACTCACCCGACATGAACTAAAGGAGGCTGATGAATTATGTCATGGTAACTGGATTGAGATACAGCACTTGCAGGAACGGGTTGAACAGTTAGAACAACTACTCCGGGATTCTGGAATTGAAATACCGCCAGAATACTAAGCCCCGGGAAATCATTAACAACTGCACTTCCTATCCGGAAAGGATGCACTATTATACCGGATAGGGGTGCACTGAAATACCGAAAAGAGTGCACTTTTCAAGCGGTATATCCAGGTAGCGTAGATATGAGAAAAAGTATCAATGGCTTATGTGAAATAGTAATGAATAACTTTGATATTGATCCTAGAGAAAAAATACTATTTGGATTTTGTAATAGACAAAGAAATAGAGTTAAAATATTAGTGTGGGATGATAATGGCTTTTGGATCCATTTTAAAAGATTAGAAAAAGGGAAAGTGGTTTGGCCCGACATTTACGATGATGAAATTACTATGAATCTATCCTTAGAAGACTTTCATAATTTAATAAAATCACCAGGAATTAAACAGAAAATAAAGCGTGATGAAGTATGGAGAAACCATTGATTTTACTAGCTTTTTCTCTATAAACATGGTATAATTATACTAGATTTCAAAGAGAAAACAGGAGGAATTTCAAAGTGGATTCAGTAGATAAACTTCAAGAAGAAAACAGAAAATTAAACTCTAGAATTACAGATTTAGAAGCTGAAATTTCTTCCTTAAAGAAACTAAATGATTGGTATATTGAGCAATTCAAACTACGACAAAAAGAGAAGTTTGGTCGTTCATCAGAAAAAGATAATGATGACCAACTTTCTTTTTTTGATATATTTAATGAAACAGAGACTTTAAAAGAGCCTATAGTTGTTGAACCTAAAGAAGATGAAATTCTTGTTTCATCATATAAAAAGAAAAAGAAGCGTGGTGTAAACTTCTCTGATTTACCTGTAGAGACTGTAGAATATAAGCTAGAAGATGAAGAAAAAGTATGTGATAATTGTGCATCACCTTTAACAGAAATGAAAAAAGAAGTCCGTAAGGAACTGGTAATAATTCCAGCACAAGTTAAAGTGCTAGAACATGTGACTCATGTTTATAGCTGTAGAGCGTGTGATAAAGAAGGAATATCAGGCTTTATTAAATCAGCAGATAGTCCAAAAGCTTTAATACCTAAAAGCATGGTATCTCCTAGCTTACTCTCACATTTGCAATGTGAAAAATATGTAATGGCAACTCCTTAATATAGACAAGAAGGAAAATATGCTAGACTTGGTGTAAATCTTAGCAGACAAAACCTATCTAATTGGGACATGGCTGGTGCTAGGATACTTAAGCCTTTGTATGAGCTACTAAAAAAAGAGCTTCTATCCAATGAACTTTTACATGCCGATGAAACCACTCTAGAAGTTATACATGAACCTGGTAGAGAAACCAAAGGTAAATCCTATATGTGGTTATATAGAACTTCTAATGATACCAATCGTCCCGTAGTTATTTATGATTATCAGATGGGGAGAAGTGGTGAGCATGCTAAAGCCTTTCTAAAGGATTGGCAAGGCAAGTATCTACACTGTGATGGCTATGGCGGCTACAAAAAGCTAAAGGATGTCACACTCTGCGGTTGCCTAGTACATGCAAAGCGTAAGTTTCATGAAGCTTTTATAGCTGGGCAATCTAATGAAAATGCTAAGATAGGAGAAAACTATCTTAAAAAACTATTTGCTATAGAAAAGATAGCAGATAATAATAATTATTCTTATGAGGAGAGACTTGTCTTAAGGCAAGAAAAATCCAGGGAAATAATTAATGAGTTTTATACTTGGATAAATGAAGTTTCCTTAAAAACCTTACCACAGAGCTTATTAGGTAAGGCTATTACCTATGCAATTAATCAAAGAGAGTATCTATGTTCCTTCCTTAAAGATGGAAGAATACAATTAAGTAATAATTTAGCCGAACAATCAATTAGAATGTTTGTAATCGGCAGAGATTATGTGCTCGATATAGTTATGTGCTGTTAATAACTTATGCTATTATGGATTTGTCACGATGTAACATTACAAAAGGAGGCAAAACCATGAATCAACGATCAATTGAGACCTTTTCAACATTCCTTAGAACAAGAGGATATGCTGAACAAACAATTCATATTTATTCCAAAGTATTAGAAATTGTATCAGACACTTGGAATACTAATGATCCTAAGTTACTTTATGAGCACATAAACAGTACAATTAAAACACTAGAATCAACAATGAATCCTTCAACTAAGCATAATATAAGAGCCGCGGCTAGACAATTCTTTCTTCTAAAAACAGGAATCATCTACAAGGATTATATTAGTGAAGCAAATAAGCTATCAGACTATGCAGATATCTTAAATGAATTTTACATTTATTCTACTGAATTTAAAAGTATCACATCTGATTCTAGCAAATCTGAATGCCGGCACATAAAGGCTTTTTTGTGCTATCTTGGAGATGCAACATACGAATCTCTTTCAAAACTGAAAGCACATGATATAAGAGATTACGTATGCAGTGCATTACAAGGATTAAAAGTATCAAGTATCGGTAGATATGTTACTTCTCTGCGAAATTTCTTCCGATTCCTTGAATATAAAGGATACTCCATAAACGAGTCTCTGATGGAACTTCCTTTAGCACCAGCAGATTGGGCAAAAGGGAAAGCCCCGGTCGTTCTAACAACAGATGAAGAAAAACGGCTTCGTGATCATCATCCCTCAAATCAAAAGAACGATAATCGGAACAGGATTATTATCTTATTAATGTTGGATATCGGTATGCGTTGTTCTGAAGTTGCAAACCTAAAACTTACGGATATCTCATGGAGTAAAGGAACTATAAAACTTCATGATACTAAAAATGCTCATAACAGAGAGCTTCCACTCCCAAGTAGTTTGGGCCATATGCTAGAAACATATATCATATTTGAAAGGCCTAAAGTAAAAACAGATATGTTATTTATTCGCAAATATCTTCAAAGTTACCTGCCAATGAACCTAGGCTGTGTCCGTCGTGTCGTTCGAGAAGCTTATCATAAAGAAAATATCTCCGGATGGTGGAAAGGCTCACACGCGTTACGCCGGACAGCCGCTTCCCATATATATAATAGTGGAATTGGACTAAAGCTTACCGCCGATCTTCTTGGTCACAAATCACTTGATTCAACTACTGCTTATGTGAAAGTTGATTTTAATTCTCTTCGAAGTGTTGCCTTGTCCTGGCCAGGAGGTGATTCTAATGAATGAAAACAGAATCTCAAGGCAGCTAATCGAATATCTTGAATATAAACACAGTCTTGGGTTTAAGCTTAAACATGAAGAAAGTGTTCTGAAAAACTTTGTTCGCTATACGTTAGAATATAATTATGATGGACCAATAAAAAGAGACATTGTGTTCCAGTGGATTTCAAATGGAAAACCTTCAGACAAAACAAGAGGTAGAAAGATTGAAGTAATAAGACCTTTTTCTAAGTATGCTGCAACATTTGATGACCAGGCAGAAGCAATATATGACCTGATCTATATGAATGTCCACGATAGACCAGTTCCTTACATCTATACAGAAGACGAAGTGTTTCAGCTGATGAATCGTTGTAAAACACTTTATTCTCCTGACGGGATTCGAGCCAAAACAATTGAAACAATTATTGGCTTAATGTGGTCCACAGGACTTCGCCCATCGGAACCAATCCATTTGGTAACAAGTGATGTAGATCTTCATAATGGCATTCTTCGTATTCGAAATACAAAGTTTTCAAAAGAACGGTTTGTCCCAATAACGGAATCTGTGGTACAGAAACTATCTGATTATAAGTCTTGGATTTAAAACAGGATAGGGATTCAATTTTTGAATGACGCCTTCTTTTATAACACAGACGGCACTCCGATCAACCTCAGGTCTGTCGAAGATGCTTTCAAATTAATCCGAAGATGTATTAATGCAGAACCTGTTGGATATAAAAATGTTAGATTGTATGATTTCAGACATACAATGGCTTGTAATACAATACGGAAATGGACAGAACAAGGTATTGACGTTAATTCCAATCTACATGTTCTATCTACTTACTTAGGACATGTAAAACCAGCAGATACGTACTGGTACCTTTCTGCCACACCAGGAATGCTCGAGCTTAGCTGCTCAAAGTATGAAAATATGTTTGGAGGTGATCAGGATGAAAGCTGACCTTCCAACATTTCAAACATTATTACAAAAATATTTCCTACAGCGATTAATACAGCAACGTAAGGTTTCAGGTCAAACCGTAAATTCTTATAGAGATACATTTCGAATTTATATCACTTTCCTTTTTGATAAGTATCGAATTAATGCGGTTTCTGTAAATCTCGAACATTTTGACCTTGAATACATCCAAGAATTCTGCAAATATCTGGAAGTCAAACGAGGCAATAAGAGCGCAACTATCAACAATCGTCTTGCTGCGATTCGCTCATTTATGGAATACGTGGCTGAAATTGAGCCGGAATACAGCGGAATCGTTAAGCGTTCACTCATGATTCCTATGCAAAAACATGAGATCCCAATCATGGAATTTATTTCTAAAGATGAATTTCAAGCAATGGTGGACACTTGTGATACATCTACTTCTTTAGGTTCAAGAGATAAATTGATGTTATTGATCCTTTATAATTCGGGAACCAGAGTATCAGAAATGCTTTCCTTAAAATGCTCTGATATAAAGGATGCAGATCTCCCGGGACGTACCTGTATTAAGATATACGGTAAAGGAAGAAAAGAACGAATTATTCCGTTATGGAAAAATACGGCTGAATATCTGGCAAAATACATCTCAGCAAATGATATTAAGAAGAACGATGCAATCTTTAATAATAAAAACGGAGATAACTTTACCAGGTCGGGAGTAAGGTTCCGGATTAATAAGATAGTAAAGGAGGCATCTGAAACAGCACCAGCGCTTAGAGAAAAGAATATCACTCCGCATTCTTTTAGACATTCGGTTGCAATGAATCTCCTAAGATCCGGAGTCGATATATCAACCATTGCAATCTGGTTGGGACATACAAGTATTGAAACGACCCACAAGTATATGGTTGCCGATATAGAGCTTAAAAGAAAAGCAATGGAGCAAGCTGGAACTGCAGGAGACTCATCATTTCGATATAAGCCGTCAAATGATATCCTTGCATTCTTAAATACGTTATAGTTTATGTGTCGTTAAGCTGCAGTGATTTATGATAAAGCAACTAGATATAGGTCACTGCAGCACATAACTATGTCGAGCACATAATTTCTCCCCATCACATAGGTTTTAGCTCTACGTTCAGCTGCATTGTTTGATATTTCGCATCTGCCATCCAGCATATAGTTCATGAGTGTCTCATGATGGTTACAGGCATAATCCACAGCTTTCTCCAACTTACTACCACCAGTAGGATTCAGTGTATCAAGCCAGCTCCAGAATTCATCCCAAACAGGAGTTTCTTGTTCTTGGCGCATTATCTTTCTATCCTCTGCTGAAAGTTGTTTATATCTTCGTTCCAAGAAGAACAAACGGTTGCAGAATGCTACCCCTTTTTCAGCCGGGAGTAAGGTGCTGTCAAGTGCAGTTTGGCCTTTCGGTTCCGCGATCTCCTGCTCAGAACTGATATCCAGAAGCTTCACCTTTTTTCGTCTTTCCTTTGGTATCGCTTCGTAGAACTTACGTCTGCAATGAGCAAGGCAGCACACAAGGATAACCTCCTGTATCATTCCATAAGCGGAGTAGCCATCACAATGAATCATTCCTGTATATCCAGATAGAAATTCAATTGGATAGTTACCACCACGACCAGGTTGATAATCATAAAGAACAACTGCCGGTTTTCCATCTGTTCCGCTTAGATAGATCCACATATAGGATTTCGCCGTTGCTTCTCGTCCCTCTTCATGGATTACCTGGCATGGAACCTCATCAACATGAATGATATCACGCTTAAGAAGTTCTTGATGTAGATAATCATAAATGGGGAGAAGGTATTCTAATGCACAATAATTATACCAGTTTGCTGCGGTTTCTCTCGGAAGAGGAACTCCTTTCAGCTTCCAGTCAGCCTGTTGACGATAGAACGGTATGTGATTACCTGACTTCTGGTACATGACATAGGCTGCCATAGATGGTGATACAGGGCTATGTACCATAAGTGGAGTTGGGGTCTTTGCAGCAATGATTGTTGTATCCCCTTCCTCACGACAGGCAGGACATACAACAGTTTCCGCAAGATAGTGAATTCTTTCAACTTTAGCTGGTATAATATTCAATTCTTCCCGTACAAATTTATATCCAAGATGTCCCATAGGGATATCACAATCGGGGCAAATTCGTTGATCTTCCGGAACATCACACTTCACATATCGGATAGGTAGAGAAGCGTAGAGATCTTGTCGTGTTGACTTTGGCTTTTTAGTCCGGGTATGCTCTGTTACTGTTGTTATTTTTGGTTCTTCGATCGCTTCATTTGTGTCAGGCATTTCCTTAGCAACCGAATCAGAAGCCTTCTCGCTCGATATACCAAAGAACTTTCGGCGGAATTCATCGATGGTTTCATTCAGATTTGCGACCGTGACTTGCAGCTCCGTAATCGTAATACGTAGATTATCGATTGTTATGGCTTGCTCTTTGATGTGGGATTCCTGCAAATTATTTACCTTTTTCAGAAATGCAATCAGTTCCTCTGCTTCACTCGACATGTCAGCTTCCACCTTTCTTTTTTCTTGTTTCTATTATAATAAAAACAGTAAAAAGAGGCAAATCGTCGGTTTTAGTAATACCGTCATTATGACGAAACCATATCGTGTGGATATCCTTCTGAAACGATCGAAAATTCATACTTATTGAGGAGATTTAGGGGAGATATCCACCGGGCAATAGGTCCGACAGGGAGGTATCCAGATAACTTTTTCTATAAAAAGAGATGGTGTGGATAACCCATTTTTTATTCAAATGGAAGTAGTAAAAAAGATTTTTATATTCTCTATTTTGCACAAAACTAGTAATCTTTCTGCTTGCTCCCCGGCTTTATCGCCTTTGGTTGTTCGATGGAGAGCCCTTCTAAGAGCCATCGATATTCCTGCCTGGTGAGTGCGCGCACTTCAGAAGCACTGCGTGGCCACTGAAAACGTCCGCTTCCATCAAGCCGTTTTAGCAGAAGAACAAAGCCATCCTTATCAAAATGGAGTGCTTTCAGCTTTCGGCTATCATGACCACAGAAGAGATAGAGTGCATTGGCGTATGGATCCATCTGATAGGTATCTCGAATAATAGCCATTAGGCCATCAAAACTTTTCCTCATGTCCGTCCTGCCTGTAATCACGTAGATTTTTGACACTCCGGACAAATCTCCTAACATAGCCTTTGCAGTGCAGTGAATGTATTAGTGATGGTTTCACCGGCTGCAGCATTTGTAATTTCTATCCGAATACCATGAATGGTCAAGCGGATCGCTGTATCATTGGAAGGCACCAACGACTTGCTCAGGAGTGTAGGATGAACTGGAAAGGTGTCCGGATCCGAAATCTGAAGTTGAACTACTTCCTGTTTCCCATGAACCATTGGAAGCGAAGCTTCTGGTATTGCACAAGCTCTATCCCGGAGTTTTCGGATATGATAGTAAAAGCTACTACGCTGAATATTATGTTGATCACACCAGTCTTTGTCACTCATTCCACTGGCTCGGCATTCCTGTATGAGATCTAGCCATTCTTGATTTGTACGCCTTGGATGTCTCAGTTCTTTTTGAACCATTCTTGTCCAACTCCTTTAAGTGTAATAGAGTGAATAAGGACAGTGTTCAAAACAGATATGAACCAAACGAGTCCGATGTCCTAAATCCCAGAACGGGAGAATAAACACTCTTGTGCTAGGATTATCTCATAAATTCGGACAGATGAAAAACCGGTAGGTTATTCATCGCTTACGTAATGTATATCTGTTTATCCATATTGCCCTTTTTTTATACGCTGACATACTGTGTCATATCATGATTAACTTCTGCCTGATAATACCCACTGATTGTTGTCGGTGCATTAAAAAAGTGTATCTAATAGGCATTTTCTATTTTTAATATGGTTATACCTTTTTATGCAAAAAATAGAACCCCATCTCTGAGGTTTCATGTTTTTAGGGTATAAAAAACAAGGGAGCAATACCCTTGTAAGAAAATTTGATATTCGATAGAAACTGCACCTTAATGACTAATAAGGTGTCAAATTCGCCGAAGATTGTGTCAGGTCGATTTGACACACTTACGACATACTTTTTGACACACTATGAGGCAATTTTTAACAACTTTAGACGTTGTTCTACGGTGTTTACAAGATATAAAAAAAGAGGCTTGAAAACCCTTTAAACACGCTTTATAACGCATCTTCGGGGCTTCCAAGCCACCTATCTTTCATAATGCTAAATTCGCATTACACACCCATCTGCTTAGCAACTTCTTCGGCAAAGTCTTCGCTCTTCTTTTCAAGTCCTTCACCGGTCTCATAGCGAACAAAACGTTTTACAGATACGGAAGCGCCAGCCTCTTTGGATACGTTTGCAAGATATTGGCCAACGGATAAGTCGCCATCCTTAACATATACCTGATCAACTAAGCAGATTTCCTTTAACTCTTTCTTTAAACGACCTTCCAGCATTTTCTCAAGAATATTTTCAGGCTTCTTAGAATTGCTAGGATCGTTTTTGATTTGAGCTAATAGAATTTCTCTCTCATGGGTAAGGTAATCTGCAGGTACTTCTGCTTCGCTTACATATTTCGGAGACATAGCAGCAATCTGCATTGCTACGTTTTTCGCAGCTTCTTTTGTTATATCATTGTTTACCGTACTCTCAACTTCTACAAGGATGCCGATTCTTCCGCCGCCATGGATGTAAGACGTTACGAAGCCATTCTCTGCTTGAATCTTTTCAAATCTTCTGATATTCATATTTTCGCCGATAACAGCGATCATGGAAGATAATTCTTCTTTCACGGATAAAGAAGTATCCAGTGCCCAAGGCTCAGCAAGGAACTCGTCCAGGTTTGCTGCTTTTGTTTTTGCAGCCTGTGCTGCAACCGCTGCAACATACTCTCTGAACTTTTCATTCTTAGCAACAAAGTCTGTCTCACTGTTAACTTCTACAATGGATGCAACCTTATCATCTTCGCTAATAAAGGTATCTACCATACCTTCTGCTGCAATTCTGCCAGCTTTCTTCTCCGCTGCAGCAAGTCCCTTTTCTCTTAAGAACTCAACGGCTTTATCCATATCACCTTCCGTAGCAGACAATGCTTTCTTACAGTCCATCATTCCCGCTCCGGTTAATTCTCTTAATTCTTTTACCATTCCTGCAGTAATATTCATTCTATTTCCCTCCAATATAAATTTGTTCCTATATTTTACGTTCCGATAAAAATGAATCTATCTTATTATTTCCATACGCTATTTATAAAAATGCTTCAACCAAATTGGTTGAAGCATTCACATACTATTCTGTAACCGCTTCTTCCATCTCAGCATCCACGGATGCTTCCTCAGCTTCTGCAGTATCATTTAACTGCATTCCCTGATTTGCTTCGATAACAGCGTCAGCCATCTTAGATACAATTAATTTAACGGCTCTGATAGCATCATCATTACCCGGAATTACATAATCTAATTCTTCCGGATCACAGTTTGTATCTGCAATACCAACTAAAGGTATACCAAGGTTATGTGCTTCCTGAATACAAATTCTTTCCTTTTTCGGATCTACTACGAAGATAATATCAGGAATCTTCTTCATATTCTTAATTCCGCCAAGGTTCTTCTCAAGTTTTTCCCATTCCAGTTTTAATTTAATAACTTCTTTCTTAGGAAGAACATCAAATGTACCATCCTCGGACATTTTCTCGATCTCTCTTAATCTCTCTATTCTGCTACGAATGGTTTTGAAGTTGGTAAGCATACCACCTAACCATCTCTCATTTACATAGAACATACCGCAGCGTTCTGCCTCTAACTTGATTGCATCCTGCGCTTGTTTCTTTGTACCTACAAAAAGAACACTTCCGCCATCAGCAACCACATTCTTAATTGCTGTATAAGCTTCATCTACTTTACCTACTGATTTCTGTAAGTCAATAATGTAGATACCGTTTCTCTCTGTGTAGATGTACTCCGCCATTTTAGGGTTCCATCTTCTTGTTTGGTGTCCAAAATGTACACCGGCTTCCAATAATTGTTTCATTGAAATAACGCTCATAATTTTACCTCCATTTGGTTTATATCTTCCGCATACATCACATCCCGGACAGACCAGTAATTGGCACCGTGCCCAAAATCCATATGCGTGTGTTATTTAGACGTTGAGATTATATCATAATACAGCAGCCTTTGCAAGTTCTTTTCTTATTTTACAAATATACTTTTGTCTATATTTTCTTCCCCTTTTAGTATTTGACATTGATCATTAGTCTCTTGAACATAGTACCTATAATGGTATTTTTCCCCGTTATTTTCCAACCAATACTCTACAAGAAAAATACTTTCATCATTTGTTCGTTGACTAATGCTTCTTTTTTCGTATTCCTTTTCCAGTTCATCAGGCTATCCAAGAGATTTAACAACAGAACGAGATTTACATAAAAGCTAGTATATGTTAAATGATTAAGGTATACTATGTATCAAAAGAGTAGTTCCCATAAAAAAGCTGGAACTACTGTAAAGGAGGAAATATGGAATGGCATATGGTTTCATCACTTTAATACCGATTTTTTTATTGTTCTTAATACTATTCGGTCTTTTACTAAAATATTTACTGAAAAATAAAGATGCAACTCTTATTATTCTTATAGGAATACAAATCACAATCATCGGTATTTATTTTTCCTTAAGTACATACTATGATTTGAACGGCTATGAAATTATTATCGTTCTTGCAGGTTTCGTATGTTCTTTAACCGGTTTATTAAAAAAAGAGCATTAAAAAAAATTATTAAAAAGGCAACCGGACCGCAGCTTTCAAATTAGACCTTCGTTATTCGGCAATCATTTTAATGATATCATCATAGGAAGCGCCCTTTCTAATTGTAAATTCACCTATTAAAATCTTCGTAGATTTTCCGGCTTTTATGATATAATTATTAAATTCCTTTGCATCATCAACTATTCCTGCTTTATATAAAAGTTTGGAAACCGAATCCGAAGTCATACCCTGCTTTATTGTAATTGTCACTTCCGAATAACCCGTTTGTGCGTCAGTTTCGGTTGCTGCAGAAGAATTCGTTGTCTTTCCCTCTGCCGGTTTCATATTCTGCTCCGATGTTTGACCCGCTGCCTGCCCTTCCGCCGGTTCCCCGTTCGAATCCGTTGTCTTTCCTTCTGGCGATTCCCCATTTGTTTCCGTTGTTTTTCCCGCATCAGACTCCCCGCTCGGTTCCATCGTTTTTCCTCCCGCATCCGTAGTTGGCTCCGTCGTTTTTCCTTCCGCAGCCCCCGGTGTTGTCCCTGCCTCCAGTGTAGTCTCCGCAGCAGGTGTTGTCTCTTCGGTATCTTTCTCCTTCTCCGGCACCATATCTCCAAGGACCTTATCGAGGGGATCTTCCTCTTTCGCAGCGGTTACCATTCCTAATTTTTCTGCTCTCTCGATAATCTCCTGATCGGATAATTTCTTCCGATAGCCGCTCAGCACAAACAGTAACGTGGTTAGAAGGATTCCGACACCCAGGCCTCTCATATAATATTTTAACTTCATAAATTATATCCCATACCTTTCAAATTACTTCTTTCCATAAAACAGATCAATTACTAATTTTACCTCTCCCTGTCCCAGATCCAATAATTTAGAGATTTCAACGATGGATCTTCCTTCGGAGTAAAGAGATAAAATCTTTTTATTGTTGTTGGCCGTTTTATTTTCTGCAGTATCTGTTTCTATCGATGCATTTGAAGGTGTTGCAGCCGGTTTTACCGGAGGCTTCGGTTTTGGCGGAGCCTGTACTTCGTTCTTCACCGCCGAATTCTTTATTTCTTTCACTTTTCTCTGTACCCGGTCAATCTCTTTCACCGTGTCTTTGATATCCTTTTCCTTATCATTTAACATATTATAGAGAAATACTACCTCTTCATGATTTCGGCTTATCTTTTCTAAAATCTGATCGGAAAATTCACTTACCGCCATTATTTTCTCATTGGAAAGCTTGCTTAAGCTATCCTCCGTATGATTTAGCATTTCCTCATTGGATTTTAAAAGCAGATCCTTTATCTGATCCTTTAGATATTTCATTTCCTCTTCGGAGAATATTTTATCTAAGGACAGATCCTCCTTTCGAAGCGCCTGCCTTCCTGTATCCTGTGAATTACCAACTAACATACAGCTAATTAGGATGATAATAATTCCTAACACGATTAAAATGATTTCTAAAAGGCCCATGTCTCCTCCATCGCTAGATCAAGATGTCAATACCGCCCATTTTCGGCGGTGATTTTTTATCTTCCTTGCTGTCCTTCTTGTTCTTTTTCTTCTTATTACCCGTACCATAATATTGGTTGTTTCCTTTTTCTTTAGCGTCATAACGGTATTCGCTGTTTTCGCTTTTTGTTGGCTTTTTTGCCGTCATCCTATCTTGCTTGATCTGATTCTGAAAATGATTGCTATTCTGAACCTGCTCCTGTACGGTTCTTTGACTTTCGATATGCTTATACTGTGATGCCTCTTGAGATTGGATGATTTCAACCGGTCTGATCGGCATACCCACCACTCCTTTGTAGGAACGTTAATAAGGTATAATTTTTATATCTGCTCTATCTCTGACAAATCTGCTGTGCTGCACGGCATCTTTTACATAATAAGTTACATTGGAAATGACGATTTTTGTGCCGGGATGAATGGTATCCTGTACCTTTATTATTCCGCTGGTATTGTTCTCCATCTGTGCTCGCAGAGCTTCATAGCGGCTTTTTTTCACTTTCGTCTGTGCCTCTAATTGGACGTTTTTCTGTGTTACCTGTTTTAATATTTCTCGGATCTCTTTGCTGACGGGGACTCCCGGGGTAATTCTCTTACGCAGCATATTGAGTGCCTGAATTAATTTTTCTTTCTCCTCCGCCATAATTGCAAGTTCTTTTTCCAGCTCCCTGAATTCCTCCGAAATTCTTGGGTCAATTCCAACCTCAAGTAAAGTTGCACTTCCCATATCGGAACCGGCTGTCTTGACGGATATCATCGTGCCGGATTTTAGCTTACATCCGGAAACAAAGCCTCTTTTGCCTCCTACTATGATATCTCCCAGCGCAGATACATTGCTATGCATAATCGATTCGGTCGACACATAGCCGCCGGCAATCACTTCCGCATTTTCAATAAATTTTGATACGATATTGCTATTCGCTTTTAAAATGCCTTTGTTCATGCCCTGCATTCCCCGGCGAAGGACGATCTGTCCTCCCGCTTCCAGGTAAGCTCCTTCAACGACACCTAATACCTCGATATCTCCCCTTGCCTTAACCGTATATCCGGTCAGCACATTTCCTTTTACCAGGACGTTGCCGTCATAGTCAACATCACCGGTGGAGGCTCCGACATCAGCAGGAATATTATAGGTATCCGAAACGAATACCCGGTCATCCGTTAAGGCAACATGTCCATCCACATCGGAGAACATCTGCAGTCCATCCTCGGATACGTGAATATTATTTCCATGACGCAGGACCCGATTCACTACCCTGTTCGGGCGGATGGTATTCCCAAAGACATCCGTTCCCGGAATTCCCGGATCTGCAGGTACTAATGTGGCTAGCAAATCTCCTTTTCGGCAATGGGATATGGTATCCAGATGATGAAAGTCTACCGAACCATCCTCGTTCGTTCTGGGTTTATGTGATAGGTCCGTGTTAAAATGATAGGTAATTACCGCATCCTTTCCCTGGACTGCCTGGGCACCCTTTGCCAATATGTAATCCGTACAATATTTTCTATCCTTTATAAATAGATTAATTGCCGCTTCATCAATACCATATTTGATTCCCGCTTGTGTTAGCGTCTGTACGATATCCTCCTTCGACAAAAGAGTGCCCTTATTCATAGGCGGATAAAATCTTCCTTGGACATAAAGGCGATTCTCTGAGATATCAAATATAAAACGCTCATTCTGCGGCGTTATTAACGTTGGAGTAAGCTTAACCTCAATTATATCTTTTATCGTTCCTAAGGCTCTCCCTACTGCAATTTTATCATAGTCATAAATCTTTACATCACTGAGATATCGGTTAATCTCATCAAATATAACCGGTTGTCCTCCAAGTTCTGCATCAACGATCTTTAAATATAATCCGTCATCCTTATTAATTAACTGAAAATAACCATTCCTACCACTCATTTTCAACCTCACTTCTACGCGGCTTTTTGCGTATCCTGGAGTTTGTGAATGCCGCGCAGACACAAACTCTGTGAGTGAAAGAATTTTGAATCCTTTCACTCTTTACTCCCCGCCAGTTTCTCTGTTCTAAATGAATTGTTATTATCCAGGTGGTTTCAAAGGTATGTCATCATTTATGTAAAGTTTTATGTCAATTAATTAAGAAAAATGTCTATATTCTTTCCAAGCTTTATTTTCATTTTCTGAAGTGCTTTTGTATGAAGCTGTGAAACCCTCGATTCCGATACCTCAAGAATTAGACTGATTTCTTTTAATGTTAATTCTTCATAATAATATAGTATGATAACCGTTTTTTCTTTCTCGGTCAGGGTTTCCAATGTTTTTACAAGTAAATTCTTAAGCTCCTGTTTTTCTATTATTCTCTCGGGCGGTTCATAGGATAAAGCAAAACTCTTTTCAATGCTTCCCTCACTGCCCTGCTCCATAAATTCATCTAAGGATATTATGTTCGTTACTTTCGTCTGATTCTGCCATAATTCCAATTCTTCAAGAGGAATCTCCAACTCCTCCGCTATTTCCTCATCGTTTGCTGCTCTTTGGTTCCTTGTTTCAAAACTTTGATATGCCTGATCCAGCTTTCTCTGCTTTTGACGAATGCTTCGGGGAATCCAGTCCATCTTTCGTATCTGATCTAATATTGCTCCCCGAATTCTCAGAGATGCATAAGTTTCAAATTTCACACCCTTGCTGTAGTCGAATTTGTCAATTGCGTCAATCAATCCAAAGACACCATACCCTACCAAATCATCATATTCCACATTATAACCCAGATACATACTTAACCGGCCGGCTACAATCTTTACTAATCCTGTATATTCAATTATCAATTTTTCCTGCAGCCCGGAAGTTTTTTTTATGGAATATTCCTCCCAGAGCTTTTCTCTATCCTCTGCGTTCATGATGCCTCCTACTATGCAGGTTACTGTTCACACCCTAATAAAGTCTATCCTATGATTTCGACAAATGATATTCGATAAGGAGTATT
>ENA-UOOK01003688-UOOK01003688.1-fermentation-metagenome-genome-assembly--contig:-NODE-3688-length-17130-cov-3.209253_pt1 | contig 17130 bp, 15 predicted proteins | sample MGYA00245777_ERZ724023 | MGnify/ENA primary metagenome ERZ724023 (study PRJEB28704, sample SAMN03018312) | fermentation metagenome | biome: anthropogenic terrestrial biome; feature: soil; material...
ACCTTCTGTCGCTTGATGTAGCGCTCAACCTTTAACACAGGTTTTCCTGTTCGCTATTTTTTTCTTTTTGTAATACTTCTATTGTGATTTTACACACAATATATAGAGAATAGCTTGACATACACTATATATAGTGTTATAGTGTAGTTGTAATTGATTCCGAAGGATTAGAGAAAAAGATGGAAATTGATACTTTGATTCTTGCATTGGGATACACGCCTAAGAGAGAGGTTTCAAATCCGATTTCAAATATTATTGCTGAAACCTATATAGTTGGTGATGCTACAGACGCCCGCAGAATCAGACAAGCTATACACGAAGGCTTTATTGCTGGTTTTACTGTTTAATAAAGTAAAATATATTTATATTTTGTCAATTCAGCCCCAATTTGGGGCTGAATTGTTTTACTGTAGTTGACAATCGTTATAAAAAGCTGATAAAATAAAAAATAAGGCTCTATGCATATTTAAATATAATTGTATATAATTTACTGTGAATTGAGATGATACTGTGATTAAAAGTATGACTGGCTTTGGCAGATTTGAAAAGATGATCAACGGACATGATATTATAGTTGAAATAAAATCTGTAAATCACAGATACTTTGAATTTTCTTCAAGAATAACCCGCGGTTATGGTTTTTTAGATGAAAAAGTAAAAACGTATCTGCAAAGCAAATTATCCAGAGGTAAAGTAGATGTATTTATATCAATTGAAACTTTGGAAGACTCTGATGTTCAAGTTCTTATAAATGAGCCACTTGTGTCAGGGTATGTGAAAGCGCTTCGTGAATTAAGGGATAAATATAATTTAAAAGATGATATTTCTGTTGGTTTAGTGTCAAAATACTCTGATATATTTTCCATACACAAAGCTCCGGATGACGAAAAAGTCATTTGGGATTCTGTGAAAAGTGTTATGGATAAGGCACTTGAGTCCTTTATTAAAATGCGTGAAACCGAAGGTGAACGATTAAAACAGGATATTTTAGACCGCGCTGAAACAATTCTATCAATCGTAAATAAAATTGAGGAGCGCTCACCTCAAACTGTAATAGAGTATGAACAAAAGTTAAAACAAAGATTAATTGAAATATTATCGGACAAAAATATTGATGAACAAAGAATTTTAACTGAAGCAGCTATATTTGCGGATAAGGTTGCTGTGTCAGAAGAAACTGTACGTTTACGCAGCCATTTTGACCAGCTTTTATCCATGCTTGAGTCTGACGATGCAATAGGCAGAAAGTTAGATTTTATAGTTCAGGAAATGAACAGGGAAGCAAATACTATCGGTTCAAAATGTGTTGACTCTCAAATTTCACATATGGTTGTTGATATCAAGGCGGAAATTGAAAAAATCCGTGAGCAAATACAAAATATTGAGTGATTACAGCAGAAACATTTAATATTAAAAGGAGAATATTTATGAAACTTATTAATATTGGTTTTGGAAATATGGTTTCTGCCAACCGGCTCGTAGCAATTGTCAGCCCGGAGTCCGCCCCCATTAAAAGAGTTATACAAGATGCAAAAGAACGTGGAACATTAATTGATGCAACATACGGACGTCGTACAAGAGCAGTTATTGTTACAGACAGTGATCATGTAATTTTATCTGCTGTTCAGCCCGAAACTGTTGCAAACAGACTAAATGATAGAGAAGAAGATCTTACTGAGGAGGAACTCGAAGAAGATGATGAGTAGCGGTTTGCTAATTGTTTTTTCTGGACCTTCAGGCGCCGGAAAAGATACTATATTAAAACGCTTATTGGAAAAAGATAAAAGTATTCGTCTTTCAATATCTGCAACTACACGCAGACCCAGAAGCGGTGAAGTTGACGGAGTGGATTATTATTTTGTTGATAGGAATAAATTTATAATTATGCAGCAAAATGATGATATGCTTGAAAGTGCAGAGTATTGCGGTAATTTTTACGGGACGCCGAGAAAGCCGATTGAAAAATGGATTTCAGAAGGAAATAACGTAATTTTAGAAATCGAGGTACAGGGAGGTGCCCAAATAAAACAGAAAATTCCCGAATGTGTAAGCATCTTTATTTTACCTCAATCCCTTAGCGTACTTGAGCAAAGATTAAAAAATCGTAAAACAGAAAGCGATGAAGTTATATCAAATAGACTTGAAACTGCACACAACGAAATATTACAAGCGGTAAATTATGATTATGCAGTCATAAATGATTCCGTAGAAAGTGCGGTTGATGAAATAATTAATATAGTTCATGCTGAAAAACATAAAGTTATTCGAAATAAAAAATTGATTGAAAGGATACTTGAAAATGCTTAAACCATCTGCAGATTTAATTATTGGACCGGATGATAACCGTTACTCTCTTGTTGTAGGTGTTTCAAAAAGAGCAAGAGAAATAGCTTCTGAGGCAGAAGAAAGAGGAGAAATTTTAGTAGAAAAACCTGTTGACTTAGCTGTTCATGAGCTAAAGGAGCATAAATACTCTATTGTTGATCCCGATTGTAAAGACTAAAATTGAGGTATGATATGTCAAAACTTACTATTGCAAAAATTGCGGTAGAAAAGACAGTTTATCATTTTGACAAAGCATTTGATTATGTTATTCCTGAAGATTTACTTAAGACAGCAAAGCCCGGATGCCGAGTAATGGTTCCATTTGGGAACTCTAACACAAAGCGCTTGGGACTAATACTTTCAACCGTAAATCAGAATGAAAAAGAAAAAAGTAAATTAAAACAGATAACAGCGGTACTTGATAAGTTACCGCTTCTTTCAAATGAGGCGTTAAACCTTGTTGTATGGCTGAAGGAGCATTATTTTTGCACTCTTTTTGAGGCTTCTAAACTTCTTTTGCCTACCGGTATCAACCTTGAAATAAAAACTGAGTATTCACTTAAAAAAGCTGTAGATACTATTGACTTAGCATGTTTTAGTAAAATCGAACAACAAGTTATACAGTATCTTTCAAACTTCAAAAAACCGGTAAGGAAAGCTAAAATTTTAGATGATTTAGGACTTTCTAATGAATCTAATACTTTAGAAAAACTTTGTAATATAGATATTATTGAAAAAAACAGCGAAGCTTTTAGAAAAATAGGCGATGCAACTCAAAAGATGGTTCGCTTAACAAATCTATCTGAAATCCCTAAATTAACTCCCAAACAAAAAAGCGTGTACAGTATTTTAATAGATACAGGTAGTGCTTCTTTGAAAGAACTGTGCTATTTTGCAGGTGTAACTCCGGCAGTTGTTAACGCATTGGTCAAAAAAGGAGTTGTTGAGTTATATGATTTAGAAATATATCGAAATCCGTACAATCAGGTAGAAAGTTCAGAATCATCTGAGAATATAGTGCTGTCAACTGAACAACAAGCGGCATTTAACGATTTATTTAAATCATATAAAAGCGGTAAGTTTGAAGTATCTTTATTATATGGTGTTACGGGCAGCGGAAAAACTTCAGTTTTTATGCGCCTTATAGATGAAGTTATTTTGGACGGCCGTTCGGTTATAGTAATGGTGCCTGAAATATCACTAACACCTCAAACTATATTTTTGTTTCACAAGCGATATGGCAGCAGTGTTGCAGTATTCCATAGCGGATTAACTCTTGCTGAACGATTGGATGAATGGAAAAGGGTTAAAAATGGTGATGCACTCATTGCCGTAGGAACACGTTCAGCGGTATTTGCACCTTTTGAAAATTTGGGATTAATTATTATAGACGAGGAACAGGAATATACATATAAATCCGAAATGTCGCCGCGCTATCATGCACGAGATGTTGCAAAATACCGTTGCGCATACAACAAAGCTTTGTTGGTGCTATCTTCAGCCACACCTTCTATTGAAAGTTTTTACTATGCCAAAAGTGGGCGCTATAGTTTAAACACATTAACTTCAAGGTATGGTAAGGCAAAGCTTCCCGAAGTGACAGTTGTCGATATGAATACAGAAATTGAAAGCGGCAACTATACAATTTTAAGTACAGAATTGTATAAAGCATTGGATGATAATTTAATAAACGGTAAACAGTCAATTGTTTTACTGAACCGCCGTGGGTTTAATACATTTGTTTCTTGTAAAGCCTGCGGTAATGTTGTAACTTGTCCAAATTGTAGTATTTCTATGACATATCATTCTGCAAATGAGCGCCTTATGTGTCATTATTGCGGTTATTCAGTTCCTTTTACCCATGAATGTCCAACATGTCATCAAGATGAAGTGTACTATTCGGGGTATGGAACGCAACGTGCAGAACAGCAGCTTCAGGAATGCTTACCAAAAGCAAACATTTTAAGATGGCCAAACAGGCTGTAATGAAATCCGGGAATTATGCATATATCGGCCGTAAGGCAAGAAAAAGAGATTTCCGCCGTTTGTGGATTACCCGTATTTCTGCTGCATGCCGTGCAAACGATATCAGCTATTCCGTATTTATGAATGGACTTAAAAAAGCCGGAATAACATTAAATCGTAAAATGCTTGCGGAAATTGCGGTTGCAGATGAAGCCGCGTTTAAGAGCCTTATTGAAAAAGCAAAGGCAGCGCTTTAAAAAAGCTTGAATTGCGCCCGGAAGATACCCGGGCGCAAATTTTATATGGAGAAGATAATATCATGGCTTATCTTATAACAAGTCGTAAAAATGAAATTATAAAACAAGCGTCAAAGCTTTGTTCTTCTGCAGATTACCGAAGAGAGCAAGCATTGTATATAACTGAAGGTGCGCGGTTATGCTGTGATGCAGCTTTAAGTTCGGTTAAAATTAAAATCCTGTTTTATACTTCTAAGGCTATGGAGAAATATGGTAAGTATATAGATGTAATAAAAGAAAAAGCAGAACAAATATATGAAATAGAATCTCATATTGCTCCTATGCTATCGGAAACAAAATCACCACAGGGTATATTTTGTATGTGTAAAATGGAAAATTATGAGCATAATTTACCTGATATACAGAGAAACAGTCATTATATTGCGCTTGAAAATATTCAAGATCCCGCAAATTTAGGGGGTATTCTCCGCACAGCGGAAGCTCTTGGTGTTGGCGGTGTTATCTTGACGAACCACTGCTGCGATATTTATTCTCCTAAAGTATTACGTGCAAGCATGGGCGCGATTTTTCGTTTACCATTTTATATTCAGACTGATACAGTACAAACCATAGAAAAACTGAATAAACTGGGATTTACTACTCTTGCAGCTGTTCCAGACAGTGAAGCTGATAAAATTACAGAAGTTAATTTTAATAGACCTACTGTTATTATAGTAGGTAATGAAGGAAACGGCCTTAATATTGAAACAATAAAAGTATGTTCAAAATCAGTAACAATTCCGATGCTTGGAAGAGCAGAGTCCCTTAACGCGTCTGCATCCGCAGCAATTTTAATGTGGGAAATGATGCGTAAAAAATCTGGGGGCGTTCTTTAATGTCAATTGATAAAAGAGCATATTGGGTATGGCTTCAACATGCTCTCGGCGCGGGAAGTTCTAAACAAAATCGCATATTAATGTCATTTGCGTCACTTAGCGATTTTTATTCATCCGGTGTGGAAAGCTGGTGTTTAGAGGGATATTTCACTCAAAATGAATTGGCAAAACTCAATTCATTCTCTGCTGAAAATGCTGCGGCGCTAATAGAATATTGCGAAAAAATAGGTCAGCATGTTATTACTCCCGAAGACAATGAATATCCTAAACCGTTAAAACAAATCCATAATTATCCCTGCGCTCTTTATGTAAAAGGTAAATTACCCGATTTTTCCGCTACACCTGCAATTTCTATTGTAGGTACTCGTAAAGCTACTGCTACAGGTAAATCCGCCGCCAGAAGTTTTGCTTATGAGCTTTCCAAACGCGGTGTTGTAATTGTAAGCGGCGGGGCTTTGGGAATTGATACGGCGGCACATAATGGCGCTTTACAGGCAGGCGGCAAAACGGTTTGCGTACTTGGATGCGGAATTGATTTTAATTATCTTATGACTAATTCCGAACTTAGAAAAACTATAGCAAATAGTGGAGCTGTAATTTCAGAGTATCCGCCGAGTACACAGGCAATAAATTCAAATTTTCCTATAAGAAACAGAATTATTTCGGGATTAACTTTGGGGACTTTGGTAGTTGAAGCCGCTGCAAAGAGCGGTTCGCTTATAACGGCGGATTTGGCTCTTGAACAAGGCCGCGATGTTTTTGCTGTTCCCGGAGGAATTACAAGTCCCGTTTCTCAAGGTGTCAACAGCCTTATAAAAAGCGGAGCTAAGCCGGTTTCAAATGCCGGCGAAATTTTAGAAGAATATATTATGCGTTTTCCCGGTAAAATTAATTTAGATGATACAAAAACAAATGTAATTTTAAATAATACAAAAAATAATGAATTGAAGAATCCAAACAAAAAGCAGACTGGACAAAAACTTAACGAATCCGAGTTTTCGTCAGATTCAGTACTTCTTTATTCAAAATTAACTGACAAGCCCTGTCATATCACAGAAATTGAAAAAATAACTAATATTCCAACACAAAGGCTTTTAACAGCTATTACAGAGTTGGAACTTGCTGAGAAAATTCGTTCATATTCCGGTCGCCGTTACAGCCTTCCACGATAAATATTGTTAAAAATTGCCGATGTATCGGCAGATTTTAAAAATGTTTAATATTTATAATTACGGCATATATAAATTAATAAAATAGGTTATAAACCGAAATTGAATTAATATAGATGAGGTGGTTTTTATGTCAAAATTAGTGATTGTTGAATCACCGGCAAAAGCTAAAACAATAAAAAAATTTTTAGGTTCAGGTTATGATGTTATCGCATCAATGGGCCATGTAAGGGATTTACCAAAAAGTCGTTTAAGCGTCGATATAAAAAATAACTTTAAACCCAAATATGAAATAATTAAAGGAAAAGAAAAGCTTGTTGAAGAGCTTAAAGAAAAGGCAGAAAAAAGCGATTCAATACTTCTTGCGACTGACCCTGATAGAGAAGGAGAAGCTATTTCGTGGCATCTTGCTTATATATTGGGACTCGATACAGAAAATAATAACAGAATAACATTTAATGAAATTACAAAAACGGGTATAACTAAAGGAATGGAAAATCCGCGCTGTATTGACTTAGATCTTGTCAATGCACAACAGGCGCGCAGAATTCTCGACCGCTTGGTTGGTTACAAATTAAGTCCGTTTTTATCTCAAAAAATCCGCAGAGGTCTTTCGGCTGGTCGTGTTCAATCAGTAGCTGTAAGAATTATTGTTGACCGCGAGGAAGAGATACGTGCATTTGTCCCTGAAGAATATTGGACAATTGATGCAAAATTCAGTCCAAAAGGTTCACGAAAAGTTTTTAACGCTAATTTTTACGGTGATACTTCGGGCAAAATTAAAATCGAGAACAAAGAACAATCCGATAAAATTCTTGAAGATTTAAAAGAAGCAGAGTTTAATATTATAAAAGTAAAGAGGAGTAAACGCAAAAAGTCGCCCGCACCTCCGTTTATTACTTCAACATTACAGCAAGAGGCATCTCGTAAGCTTGGATTTCAAGCAAGACGAACTATGAAAGCCGCTCAAGAACTTTATGAAGGTATCGATATAAGTGATATGGGTGCTGTAGGTTTAATTACTTATATGAGAACCGATTCACTGCGTATTTCGGAAGATGCAATAAACGATGCTTCCGATTATATTTTAGAAAAATGGGGAAAAGATTATTTACCGGAAAAGCCGCGCCATTTCAAGAAAAAGGCAAATGCACAGGATGGTCATGAAGCAATACGGCCGACTATGATGTCTTTATCTCCCGACAAAGTCAAAGAAAGCCTTACAAATGACCAATATAAACTTTATAAATTGATATGGGAACGCTTTATTGCATGCCAAATGGCAAATTGCATTCAAAGTACAACTCAGGTTGATATACAAGCTAAGGATTATATTTTTAAAGCATCAGGTTACACAATTGCTTTTGACGGATTTACAGTTCTTTATGAAGAAAGTAAGGATGAAGAAAAGGCAAAAGAAGGTACACTTCCTGTTTTAGAAAAAGATATGCCTTTAAAGTTAAAAGAGATTAACGGTAACCAACACTTTACACAACCGCCGGCGCGTTATACAGAAGCTTCTTTAATTAAAGCACTCGAAGAAAACGGAATAGGACGTCCGTCAACATATGCGTCAACTATTACTACAATAACTTCAAGAGAATATGTAGTACGAGACGGCAAGGCGTTAAAACCTACTGAATTGGGTGAAGTAATAACTAAACTATTGAAAGAACGTTTTCCAAAGATAGTGAATGTTAAATTTACCGCACAAGTTGAAGATGACCTTGACCATGTTCAAAGCGGAAAAACAGATTGGATTGAAACATTAAAGAATTTTTACGGCGATTTCAATGAAACGCTAAAAAAGGCAAAAGAAGAAATGAAAGGTGTAAAAATTCAGCTTAAAGAAGATCAAACTGACATAATATGTGAAAAATGCGGACGAAGAATGGTTATTAAAGTAGGGCGTTATGGTAAATTTATAGCATGCCCCGGATATCCTGAATGTAAGAATATTAAGAAACTTATTCAAGAAACCGGGGCGGAATGTCCAAAATGCGGCGGTAAAGTCATAGTAAAAAAATCAAAAAAAGGCAGGATTTTTTACGGCTGCGCGGAATATCCCAATTGTGATTTTATTTCGTGGGATGAGCCGAGCATGGAAAAATGTCCGAAGTGCGGTAAAACACTATTAAAGAAAAAGGGTAAACATCCAAAATTCTATTGTGTAACACCGGACTGCGGATATGAAAAGACGGAGGAAGAATGAGTGTAAAAGTAATCGGTGCAGGACTCGCAGGCTGTGAAGCCGCTTGGCATATTGCAAATTCGGGAATAGAAACTGATCTTTATGAAATGAAGCCCATAAAATATTCTCCTGCACACCACAGCCCCAATTTTGCGGAATTAATTTGTTCGAATTCGCTTAAAGCACAGCGTGTTGAAAGCGCCGCAGGATTGCTAAAGGAAGAAATGAGACGTTTGGGATCACTTCTTATGGAGTGTGCAGACGATTGTAAAGTTCCGGCAGGCGGTGCACTTGCAGTTGACCGAAATGAGTTTTCAAAGAGCGTTACAGAAAAAATATCATCGAACCCGTTAATTCATATTCATCATGAAGAGATTACAGAAATCCCCAGAGATTGTATGCTTGTTATTGCTACAGGACCGCTGACTTCTGATTCACTTGCAGAACAAATTTTTTCTCATTGTGGCGGAAGTTTAAGCTTTTTTGATGCTGCTGCACCTATTGTTACAGCAGAAAGTCTAAATATGGAAAAAGTTTTTGCTGCATCTCGTTATGACAAAGGTGGGGATGAAGCGTACTTAAATTGCCCTATGAATAAGGATGAATATGAAAATTTTTATCAAGAATTAATTAACGCCGAGCGTGCCCCAATTCACGATTTTGATGTATCAGACCCAAAAGTATATGAGGGATGTATGCCTGTTGAGGTTATGGCTCAAAGAGGCAAGGATACACTGCGTTTTGGACCACTTAAACCGGTCGGTCTTCGTGACCCTAAAACAGGACACAGACCGTGGGCAGTAGTTCAGTTAAGGCGCGAAGATAAAGACGGTACACTTTATAACTTGGTTGGATTTCAAACTAATTTAAAATTTGGGGAACAAAAACGTGTATTTGGTTTAATACCGGGACTTGAAAATGCAGAATTTATGCGGTATGGCGTAATGCACCGAAATACTTTTTTAAATTCTCCCCAAATACTTAATTCCGATTACAGCATGAAGTTACATGAAAATATATTTTTTGCAGGACAAATTACCGGGGTTGAGGGTTACATGGAATCCGCTTCATCCGGTATTATGGCAGGCATTAATACAGTAAGACGGTTAAATAGAAAAGAAACCATTACACTTCCCGATACGACTATGATAGGTGCATTAAGCAGACATGTAGCTTTCGGAAGTGAAACGGATTTTCAGCCTATGGGTGCGAATTTTGGAATAATGCCTCCCATTGAGCCGCATATCCGTGACAAAAAGTTAAGATATACCGCAATTTCAGCCCGTTCCTTAAAGGACTTAAGTGCGGTTTTGGAAAATCAACTATAAAGTATTTTTAAAAGCAGAGGTGTTAAAATGAAATTCATAGTAGATGCTTTCGGTGGAGATAACGCGCCGCTTGAAATTTTAAAAGGCTGCGCCATGGCAGTGGAAAAATTGGACGTAGACATACTTCTTACAGGCCGTGAAAAAGAAATTCGCCGTGTAGCAAAAGAAAATGACATTTCGCTTAACAGAATGGAAATTGCGGATGTTCCCGACGTTATTACAATGGAAGACCATGCGGGCGAAATAATGAAATCTAAATCAAAATGTTCAATGGCAGAAGGTTTACACCGATTGGCCGCAAATGATGGTGATGCTTTTATCTCGGCGGGTAACAGCGGTGCTTTGGTTGTAGGTTCAACTTTAATAGTTAAGCGAATTAAAGGAATTAAGAGAATAGCATTTGCACCGGTTATACCGAAAAGCGACGGCTGTTTTATGCTTATAGACGGCGGTGCAAACGTTGACTGCAAACCGGAAATGCTTCATCAGTTTGGTATAATGGGTTCAATTTATATGCAGAAAGTAATGAATATAAAAAATCCCCGTGTTGCACTTGCAAATATCGGAACAGAAGAACATAAAGGCGGGGAACTTCAGCATGAAGCATTTAAAATGTTGAAAAACAGTAAAATAAATTTTGTCGGTAATGTTGAAGCTCGTGATATTCCGCTCGATGCGGGCGATGTAATTGTTGCTGATGGCTTTACAGGAAACTCTATTTTAAAGACATATGAGGGCGTGACTATTCTTCTTCTGTCTAAAATTAAAAAAATATTCACTAAGAGTGCACTCAACAAACTGGCGGCGGCAATTGTATTAAAAGATGTAAAAACTCTTAAAAAGACAATGGATTATAATGAATACGGCGGTGCGCCCCTAATGGGCTGTGCAAAACCTGTTTTTAAAACACATGGAAGCGCCAAGGCTAAGACATTTTATAACGCATTGCGTCTTACAAAAGCATATGTAGAGGGCGATGTTGTTAAAGAAATTGCAAGTTCAATAGAAGAATATAAGAAATCATCCGCAGGGCAGAATAGAATTAAACAGAATTCTGCGGTCTAAAATTTCGCTTTATGGAGCGTGAGCGTATGAAAGATTTAAAAGAATTGGAAGATAAGCTGGAATATCGTTTTAATAATTCCAATTATCTTGTTACAGCACTCACCCATTCGTCTTATGCAAACGAAACAAAGACGAAGGGTGGAAGCAACGAAAGACTTGAGTTTTTGGGTGACTCAATATTAGGTTTGGTGGTTGCTGACTATTTATTTAAAAAATATCCGGATTTACCGGAGGGAGACCTTACAAAAAAGAGGGCGGCATTAGTTTGTGAAAAGGCATGTTGTGGTTTTTCACAGCAGCTCGAAGTGGGAAAATATCTTCTGCTAAGTCATGGTGAACAGAATTCCGGCGGCAGAACCCGTTCATCAATTCTTGCTGATGCATTTGAGTCAATCACTGCGGCAATTTATCTGGACGGAGGAATGGAAGAAGCAAGGAAATTTATTCTCCGCTTTGTACTGCCGCTTCTTAAGACTTCTAAACCTAAAGCATTTAAAGACTATAAAACAGCTCTTCAGGAAATCATTCAGCAAAATCCCGAGGAACGCCTTGAATATGTTCTTACAGGGGAAAGCGGTCCTGACCACGATAAACATTTTACTGTTGAAGTACATTTAAACAGCAATGTTATCGGAAAAGGCGGCGGAAGAAGTAAAAAGGAAGCCGAACAGCAGGCCGCACGCGAAGCACTGGAGCTGATGGGTTATTGAAGCACGCTAATGTTGCTATTTTTGTTCCGCACAATGGATGTCCTCATCAATGCAGTTTCTGCAACCAAAAAAGTATAACGGGTAAACTGAATCAGCCTGAACCAATAGATGTTGTTAATGCAGTAAAAATTGCAAAGGACAGCCTTAAAAGCAATACAAAAAATGCCGAAATAGCTTTTTTTGGAGGAAGTTTTACTGCAATAGAACGAAATTATATGATTTCATTGCTTAGTGCCGCATATAAGTTTGTAAAAGACGGTACTTTTTCCGGAATCAGACTTTCAACAAGGCCGGATTATATAGATGATGAAATACTATCTCTGCTGAAAAAATACGGTGTAACGACAATAGAATTGGGCGCACAGAGTATGGATGACAGAGTTTTAAAATTAAACAGCCGAGGTCATACAGCTAAACAGGTTAAAGAAGCATCAAGGCTTATAAAATCATATAAATTTAGGCTTGGGCTGCAAATGATGACGGGACTTTATGGTGATACGCTTGAGGGCAGCTTTAAAACTGCAGAAAAAATAGCGGAGCTTTGTCCTGAAAATGTTCGAATTTATCCAACGATAATAATGAAAGGGACAGAGCTTGGGGATAGGTTTTTAAGCGGTGAATATAAAACCTTTACTCTTGAAGAAACAGTAGAGTTATGTGCTAAACTTCTTGACTTTTTTGAAGAGCGTAATATTACTGTTATTCGACTTGGCTTGCATGATTCACCGGAATTAAAGAGGGACATGCTGTCGGGACCCTGGCATCCTGCTTTTCGCGAACTTTGTGAAAGCAGAAGGTTTCTGAATAAAATCACAGCTTATTTAGAAAATAATCATATTTCAAAAGGAAATATAGAAATAACAGTAAATCCAAAATGCGTATCTGCAGTAACGGGGCAGAAAAAGCATAATTTAAATATCCTTTCTGAATTTGGATATAATGCTAAAATTATTCAGGATAAAAATATTATTGGGAATAACTTTGCCATAAAAGAAATGGGGTGAAACTATGCTGTTAAAATCATTGGAAATAAAAGGTTTTAAAACATTTCCGGATAAAACTACCCTGAGTTTTGACAAAGGAATAACCGCAGTTGTAGGCCCAAACGGCAGTGGCAAAAGCAATATAAGCGATGCTGTATGTTGGGTTTTGGGGGAACAGTCCACTCGTACTCTCAGATGCACAAAAATGGAGGATGTTATTTTTAATGGTTCTCCTTCAAGAAAACCCCAAGGTTTTGCTGAAGTTACTTTAAACATAGACAATACCTCACGACACTTACCTTTTGACGGTGACAGTATAGCTGTCACGCGCCGTTTTTACCGTTCGGGAGAAAGCGAATATCTTATAAATAAAACTTCAGTACGTCTTAAGGATATAAATGAGCTTTTTATGGATACCGGTTTAGGCCGTTTCGGATATTCAATTATAGGACAAGGTAAGATTGACAGTATAGTTTCAGCTCGCTCACAGGATAGAAGAGAAATTTTTGAAGAAGCTGCGGGAATTTCCCGTTTCCGTTACCGTAAAGAGGAATCGGAACATAAATTAGAGCAAACGGAAGAAAATTTGCTGCGCCTTCAAGATATTTTATCCGAATTAGAAAATCGAGTGGGTCCGCTTAAGGAACAGTCGGATAAAGCGCAAAAATACCTTACATATTCCGAAGAAAAAAGAACACTTGAAATCAGCCTTTGGCTTAATACTCTTGATAAATCAAGTCATATTCTGCGTGAACATGATGATAAAATACTTATTGCACGCAATCAGCATAATTCCATAGAACAGGAACTAAATAAAATTGATAAAGATATAGAAGAAATTTTTACTCAATCGGCGTCCTGTACAGCGAAAGTGGATGAAGTCCGTCAGCAGTCGGCAAAACTCGAAGAAAGTGCGGCGAAAAAGGACGGAGAAGTTTCTGTTTTACAAAACGATATCTTTCACAATAACGAAAATGTTGAACGTATCAAAGCAGAAATTGAAAAAAGCACCATATCAAGCAGAGATTTAGATATTGAAATTGCTGAAAAGAACATTCAAGTTGAAAAGAAAACTAAGTACATAAATGAACAAAATACACAGTTTCAGGAATTTACCAATCAGCTTAATAAACTGCGTTCCGGCATGGACGAAAAAGATAAAAAAATTAATGCATATTCAAGACAACTTGCCGATTTTACATCACACGCAACACAGGAAAAATTAAAAGACCTTACTGCAAGTTCTTCCATTGCTGAAATTAAAATCAGGCTTGCAAATCTTGAACAATCATTAAAAGCTAAAAAAGAACAGTGTGAAAAACTTAAAACAGCCGGTGAAGATTATAAAAAAATGCTCGCAGATACTGATGAGAGCATAAAATCACTTGTAAATTCGGTTAAGGGCTATGACATGAAACTGCAAACCCGCCGAAAGAAAATGGAAGAAATTAAACAGCAAAACGATAACCTTCATCTTGATACTCAAGAATGTTTACGCCGTGCCAATTTACTTGAAGCACTGGAAAGAAATCTGGAGGGATTTTCACACAGCGTTAAAATTGTAATGAAAGAATTTTCCAGGGGTATATTAAAAGGAATACACGGACCTGTTTCCCGCCTTATAAATGTACCACCCAAGTATGCTGTTGCCATAGAAACAGCATTGGGCGGTGCTATGCAGAATATCGTTGTTGGAAATGAAAATGACGCAAAATATGCAATTCAACTTTTAAAAAGAAAAGATTCGGGCAGAGCAACATTCCTACCTCTTTCTACAATAAAAGGCAGAGTACTCCATGAAAGCGGACTTGAAAACTGCGAAGGTTTTATAGGAACTGCAGGGGAACTTTGCACTTGTGATGAAAAATATAAGGAAATTTTAAACTCGCTTCTCGGCAGAATTGCTGTAGCTGAAGATTTGGACAGTGCAGTTTCAATAGCTAAAAAATTCGGATACCGTTTTCGTATAGTTACTCTTGACGGTCAAGTTGTAAATACCGGAGGTTCTCTTACCGGAGGTTCATTAAACAAAAACTCCGGACTTTTAAGCCGGGCTTCTGATATAAAACGCATAAAATCACATGCAGAAAAGCTGCAAATGCAAGAAAAAGAAACAGCAGAATTATTAAAAACCGTAACACAAGAAGTCGCGTCTGCGGAAAAGGAGTTATCTGCTGCAAAAGAGAAATTAACTTTAGTTCAGGAAGAAAGATATAAAATAAACTCCGAGCTTATGCGTGCTGAAAGTGATTTAAAAGACTCTAAACATGACATATCCTCTTTAGATGAGGAAAACAAAAAAGCATTAATGCGAATTGATGAGCAGGAGAAAATTAGACAGCAGGCAAAGGAGCAAGCCGAAATTATTGAAGAAAAGCAGAAAGAACTTGAGAAACAAATTTCGCAAGTCAGTGGCTCTCGAAGCGAATTAAGCGAAACCTGCAATAAGATATCAGAGAATTTACAAGAAATCAGAATCGCTTGTTTAGCGGCAAAAAAAGATATTGAATCCTTACAATTATCAATTAATGAAATAAATAATCGTAAACTTGACCATGAAGGCAAGACAGAAACTCTTAAAAAAGAGATTGAAAGACTCGAAGGTATTAATAAGGATTTAAACATTAAAATAGATAATCTTAAGAAACAAGCTGAAACTATGCGCAATGAAGCAAAAAATTCTGACGAAAAGATTAAACAGCTTAATGCAAGGCGTATGGAATACGAACACCAATCCATGGAATTGAGAAATAGCGAACGTGAAAAATCTTCACAGAAAGAAAAAGTCGGACATGAACTTGCCCGATTGGAAGAAAGAAAAGCAAATTTTCAAAAAGCATATGATGAAATTATCAGCCGATTATGGGAAGAATATGAATTAACTCGCCGTGAAGCAGAAAAAATAGGTAAAAAAGTTGAAAACGAAGCAGAAGCCAAGAAAAACTTGAATCAACTTAAAAGTAAGATTAAAACTCTCGGAACTGTAAATGTAGCGGCGGTTGAAGAATATAAAGAAGTATCTCAGCGATATGAGTTTATGAAAACTCAACTTACCGATATAGAAACCAGCAGAAATCAGCTAAGAAAATTGATTAATGACCTTACTCGCCAGATGCGCGAATTATTTTCAGAAAAGTTTAAAGAAATAAATGACAATTTCAAAGATACATTTCGGGAATTGTTTTCCGGCGGCACTGCGGAACTTAGTCTCACAGCAGAGGATGATATATTAAATTCCGGAATAGAAATTACTGTTCAGCCTCCGGGTAAAATAGTTACTCATTTGGAGTCTCTTTCAGGCGGTGAAAAGTCACTGGTAGCGATAGCTTTATACTTCGCGATTATGAAAGTTAATCCTCCTCCGTTTTGCGTCCTTGACGAAATTGAAGCTGCTCTTGACGATGTAAATGTAGATAGGTTTGCCGCTTATCTTCGCAGGATGACTGATAATACTCAGTTTATAGTGATTACACACCGTCGCGGAAGTATGGAAGAAGCAGATGTCCTTTACGGAGTTACAATGCAGGACGAAGGAATTTCTAAGCTTTTGGAACTGCGTTTATCTGACATTCAAGAAAAACTTGGAATTAAGTAACAATATAAAAAGGGAGAAGACAAAATGGGATTTTTCTCAAAAATAAAAGAAGGCTTGAAGAAGACACGAGATAAAATGACAAAATCAGTTGAGCAAATGCTGAATACATTTACTACAATTGATGAGTCTCTTTTTGAGGAATTGGAAGAACTCCTTGTTATGGGCGATGTCGGTATTACAACGGCAGAACATATTTGTGAGGAACTTAAGAAAAAAGTTAAGGAGAACGGAGTTACAAATCCTGATGAAATAATGGATATGCTTCGCGACACTGTTGCCGACATGCTAAGAGGCGGGGAAGAACTCCATATTTCGACTAAACCATCTGTTATATTGGTTATAGGAGTAAACGGTGTCGGAAAAACAACAACCATAGGAAAGATTGCGTCTATGCTTACAAAAGAAGGTAAAAAAGTAATATTAGGCGCTGCTGATACATTCCGTGCTGCCGCTATTGAACAGCTTGAAGTTTGGGCCGAACGTTCAAATTCAGAAATAGTTAAACAGTCACAGGGAAGCGACCCTGCATCTGTTGTATTTGACGCAATAGCCGCTGCGAAGGCACGTGATGCTGATGTTGTAATTTGCGATACAGCAGGAAGACTTCACAATAAAAAGCATCTTATGGAAGAACTTTCAAAAATCAGCCGTGTTATTGACAAAGAAG
>ENA-UOOK01003689-UOOK01003689.1-fermentation-metagenome-genome-assembly--contig:-NODE-3689-length-17129-cov-10.584456_pt1 | contig 17129 bp, 19 predicted proteins | sample MGYA00245777_ERZ724023 | MGnify/ENA primary metagenome ERZ724023 (study PRJEB28704, sample SAMN03018312) | fermentation metagenome | biome: anthropogenic terrestrial biome; feature: soil...
GACCAAGCATTCTTTTTCTGACTAAATGCTCCTAATGAAAGAAAGCATAAACAAATAATTAATATTAACTTTTTCATAAGGCTATTCTATTATTTTGATTAAATAAGTTTCTGATTCATTCATTTTTATATTCATTAAGTATTTATAAATTTAGAAAGAAAAACCTAAAACTATACGATAATATATTAAAAATATATTATTATCTCTATTATCCTTTTCATATACCCACTTACAATCAGTCTTTATAAGAATATTATGTTCTTTTATAGGAATCTTTAATCCAAGAGTGACATTTAGTCCAAAATTATTATCATATACATATTTATCATAAACCTGATTATTCGGAGGGTATACGTAAGTATCATAAAGATACATATTATAACAAAGTCCTAATTCCAAAAAAAGTTTTGTTCTCTTACCAATATTAAATCTTACGTTTGGACTAAGAATAGAAAGCATTCCTAAGTTACTTCTTTCTGAATGGTAATAATACACAAGATTATTGAAGTCAAAAATGTTCACAATAAAATTAAAAGGTTTTTGTGAGAAGAAAATGATATTTGTACCTGCTCCAAAGCCAAGTGAAGAGTTTTTAATGTTAGGATAATTACTTGAAACATATAGTTCAAGTCCTTTTAATTTATTAGTTTTATTATTTTGAGCATTTACATCAATTTGAGCAAAAGAATTTGCTACAATAAATAACATAATCATAAATATCAATAAGATTGTCTTTTTCATTTTATCTATTATCAATGGTTACTTCAAAGTTGCAATTATTACCTATCTCAAATCCACTTTCCAAAGAGACTGAATTTCTCGCAATTACCTTTAATTGCTTGTTATCAGGTAGTTTAAAATAATCCTTTAGGGTTATATTTCTTCCTCCTATTACATTAAAATAATCATCACTTATGTCTACAAGATGGATAAATCTATATATTACATCTATAGTCATTGGTAATTGCTTATAATATCTTATATAATCTATATCAAATGAATTAGGAAAAGGTGTTGTGTCGTCTGGATTATTTCCATTATTACATTGAATTGCAAGATTTGCAACTATCTGCATAGGATTATTTACTCTTGGAAATGATTTACTAATAATTGCTTGTCTTGGACCAAGTCCACAACTTAATGGTCTGCTTAAAATATCCCTAAACAAATACTCTGTTCTTATTAAATCTCCATCTACATACCATTCAATAGAATATTTTGTCCATATAACACTAAAGGTATGGAATGAATTGGAATAATCTATACCTTTATATTTATAAGAACAATCATATACAGAATTATTATTATTAAAATCATAATGAATATTTGTATTTATTCTTCTTGATAATAAACTCTGATCATAATTACCTAACAAGTCTCTTTCATTCCAAAACTCAAAAACATCAATTTCATTACTCCATTTTCCATATGTCCAAAAGGCAGGCCAAAATCCTTTTCCTTTTGGAATTTTACATCTAATCTCAAACTTTCCTATTGAAAATTTATATTTAGAATCAATCTCTGAAGAAGTGTAATCAAAATCTTGACATAGCGTTTCCATAGCGTTAATATCTGGATTCCAAAGAGTAAAACATTGATTGAGCAAAATCTCTTTTTTTGCTTTTAACTTTAATACTCCATTATTAACTTCTATATTATTGGGAGTATACCATTGTTGCTCATGTTTGTGATATTGATCTCTTACAACTCCATTTACGGGTATCCAATAATTTAAATCTAATTCATTGTTATAAAAATTGTCTTCAAAAACTATAACATAAGGATTATTATCGCACGGAGGAGTCCCTGATATTACTCCAACAACCGAATTACATTGCCCATGTGTTTTAGAAATAAAACATATATATATAATTATTATAATTACTTTTTTCATAATCACTATTTATTTAGTTAATATCATTCTCTTAGAGTCAATAATAGTATTATCATTTACTAATGTGTAGATATACATTCCTGCTTCAAGTTCATTAGCGTTTAATGTATATGAACCTTCTTCTCTTGCTGTGATTAAAGAATGTTTGATTTGTGTACCACTTAAATTATAAATATATAAATCTGCAACTTTTACTGATTTGGGAATATAAAAAGATATGTTTGTATTATTTGTAAATGGATTAGGAGTGTTTTGATATAATATAGCATTATTACTTAATTCATTGCTTTTCTTATCAATATTATTACAACAATTGGATTTCAAGTAAGTAATTTCTGATTTTAATTGTTCTATTTCTGCACTTAATTCTTGAATACCTTTTGTTAGTTCGGGTATAAGTCCTAGATAATTAATTTTTAATATATCATCATCTTTGCTATACTGAACTAAATTGGGAAATATCTTTTGTATATCTTGTGCTAAGAAACCTACATTATTCTTTTGTGTCTTCTTGATTTCATTAATAAAAGGAGAATATTCTGCATTCTTTAGATAATATTCATCCTTATAATCAAACTGAATAACTCCAATACTATTTATTTTATCTAATGTTTTTTCTATTGGTCTAATGTTTTCCTTTGTCTTCGCATCTGATGTTACATATACTCCATTAACATATAAGTATTTTGTAAATAATTGGAATAATTGTGTGTTTGGGTCGCCTATTCTTACGCTATTACTCCATTGAGGAAGTAACGTGGCAACGTGTTCATTATCAATCGTTGTTGATGTGAAGTAGAAACCACAAGGTGCAGGTTGGCAATTAAAGTGAGCTGTTCCTCTAATTTCTAAGGTATGAGTTGGATCTTGTCCTGAAGTAGCTCCAATAACAACTTTATTGTCAACTACTTTTATTTGACTATATATTGTAAGATTACAAAATATTAAACTTACGAATATCAAACTGATGAGTAAATTTGTTCTTCTCATATTTTCTAATTTTTAAATGAATTTCCCTACTCGTAAAGCTTTTCGGGTATCGCTTTTTTTGTTTTTTGGTAATTTATTTTCGGAAAGACAAACAACTTTACGTGTAATTTATACAAATAATATTTGTTTTTAATTACATAGCTTGCTGAATTAATGCTATGCCTTTGTGTGTTTTAGATTGATAATGCGAACTATCTACATCTTGTTTTTGTTATTGGCTGGCAAGACCTAAACAACACTGCAAAGGAACAAAATAAAAATTATAAAAACAAGTATTTAGGAAAATATTTATAAAATAGAGTACATAATACCTTAGTCTAAAATTAATACTGTTCTTTTAAAGTTTTTTCACAATTGAGTTTTATTCATATTTTATTTCCTTTAAGGCTCACCATTTCCTAAGTGCTTACGTCAAAATATAATTATAGGAAATTAGAATCAAATTCTAAAAGATTAGAATCAAGAGATAGGAAATTAGAATCAAGTTTTAATATTCTAAGATTTGATGTTATAGGATAAAGATTTTGAATGACTATTATTCAAATAGACTTAACTCACCATAAAGGTTGAATGTTTTGCGGTGATAGGGGCTTATGCCAAATTGTTTTATGGCTTGTCTATGTTCTTTGGTTGGATAGCCTTTATTCCTTTGCCAATTGTAATTGGGATATTCTTTGGCTAAGGCATCCATATACTCATCTCTATAAGTTTTTGCAAGAAAGAGTAAGTGTAAAGTTAAAAGGAATTGGAGTTTTTGGAGTTTGGGTAACGAGCAAAGGCTACTACAAACCCAAAGATATTAATCCTAAGAAAGTTAGGGCAAGTAAGGTAACCTTTAGACCAGACAGAGGTTTAGTAAAGTCAATCAAAGAGATGAAGTTTGACAATATGCCTAAACTTCCAAAAGGGTTGGTTACTAAGAAAGGTTAATTGTATCTATAGATATTGATTTTGATTTTTTCAAAACAATAGATAAAGAAAAAAATGTATCTTTGTACTTTAGAAATTAATTTCGAAAATGCTTACAAAAGAATATATAAATCAACTAAAAAATAAGAGTGATAATGCTTTATCTAATCTTATAAAAACTCAGCATGATGTTAAGAGTATAAATTACATTCTTGAAAATTTAGGACAACTTCCCAATAGTTTTCAAGCAGATTTTTTGTATGATCTTTTGTCCCATAACCACGCTCAAGTAAGACTAAATGCGGTCAAAAATATTGGGAAATTACATAAAAAGTCAGATGCTGAATCTCTATATGGTCTTTACAAAAGTGAAGCAGATACAAGTGTTCGTAGAGAAATTGTCTCGGCTATTGGGAGACAAAGAAAATGTGAAAACAAACCTCTTTTGTATAGTTTTTTAAGTGATTCTGACCCTAAAATAATCTGCCAAGCAATTCGAGGACTGCTTGTTTTTGAAAATGATAAAGAAGTAGAAGAGCATTTACGTCCTTTGGTGAATCATCAAAATGAGATGGTCAGAACAGTTATATATAAAGAATATTTTGCTAAAGAGAAATTAAAAACTAATGCGTTGCCGCATGCAGAGACTTACGATTTTTTAAAAAATGTTGTTGTAAATGCAGACGTATTAGAAACCTTGAAACATGTTCCTGATGAAAGTGTTCATCTAACTTTTACTTCTCCTCCATATTATAACGCAAGAGATTATTCAATTTATCCGAGTTACCAAGCTTATTTAGATTTTTTAGAGAAAGTTTTTATTGAAACTCATCGAATTACAAAAGAAGGTCGTTTTTTAATTGTTAATACTTCTCCTATTATAATTCCTCGTGTGAGTCGCTCTCATTCAAGCAAAAGATATGGCATTCCTTTTGATTTACACCCATATTTAGTTAAAAATGGTTGGGAGTTTATAGATGATATTGTTTGGCTAAAGCCTGAGGCAAGTGTTAAAAATAGAATAGGTGGCTTTATGCAGCATAGAAAACCCTTAGCATATAAACCAAATGCAGTTACTGAATACCTTATGGTTTATCGTAAAGCTACTGATAAGTTATTGGATTGGAATATTAGGAGTTATGACCAGAAAATAGTTGATGAGAGTAAGGTCGAAGACGGTTATGAAACAACCAATGTTTGGAGAATTGATCCTTGTTTTGATAAAGTCCATTCAGCAATTTTCCCTGTTGAACTTTGCAAGCGAGTAATTAAATATTATTCTTATAAAGGAGATTTAATTTTTGACCCCTTTGGAGGGAGTGGAACGATGGGCAGAACTGCAAAAGCATTAAATAGAATGTTCTTTTTAACTGAGCAAGAGCCTAAATATTTTGAATATATGAAATCTAAGCAAAATATAAGTTTTATTGATGAACATGAAACAAAATTCTTAACGTTAGAACAGTTTAAAAAAACAGCACAATGACACTAACAGACCAAATTGTAAAAAACATAATAACACGTATTATAAAATCACAAGATTATAGAATTGAGATTGTGAATTTGATTAATGCTGAATTTCTTCAATTTGCAGTTGACTTTTTCAAAAAGATTGCTATTGCAAAGTTAGAATCTAAAGAAATAACTATTGATTGGTATAAGAAAGCATTTATGGGGGATGAATTATCTTCTGATGAAATTGCAATTAATTCAGGTCTAAACAAAAAGACTATAAGTAATATGTATGGAACTGCAACAAAATCTATCGTTATTGAAGCAGCAAACGAACACTTTGAATCATTATATAGTAGTATTGAGTCTCTTGTTGAAATAAATAGTGAAATAGATTTAACGTTAACTATCAAAATGAAAAATGTTGCAGTTGATTTAAATGTAAGTGAAAGCTTAATTGTTATTAATACATTAGCTGTAAAACGTTCTGCGTTGAGAGGAGGGCTTTGGAGTACAGCAGGTAAAAGTGCTGAAAAATACCTAATGCTAACATTATGTAAAATGTATCAAGTTCCTGATCTTAATTATAATGCTTCTTACTTTGTTAAGGATAAAGGAAAGAAAGTAGATAGAGAAATTGACTTTTATTTACTAAACAAAGGCAAAGAATATTTGTGTGAAGTGAAGTTAATGGGTAAGGGAAATCCTGAAAGTGCGGATGCAATAATTGCACGCAATAGTAATGTTTTTGTTGCAGATACACTGTCTAAACAAAACAAAAATCAATGCGATCAATTAGGAGTAAATTGGGTCGCATTAAGAGATAAGGGTGGATATAAACGATTTAAGGCAGTTTTAGAAAAATTAGAAATACCCCATGAAGACTATAATGGTGATTTAGAGAAAGATTTGCCAATAATATTAAATAATTTATTATGCAAATAGATATAATTTACCTAGAAGATTGAAGGTTATATCGGCTTTGCATATTTATTAAGAGTTCTGCACTAATTCCAAGAGCAGACTCAATAACTAATGCTATTTCCGTTGTGATTGGTCTTTTTGCGTTAAGTATTTCGTTAAGCATAGTATAAGACAAATCAGAATAAATAGAGAATTGTTTTTGAGAAATACCTCTAACACTTAATTCTTCTTTTATTATCTCCCCAGGGTGAGTTGGATTAATTGTTCTCATTCTATTAATTCTTTTTTACTTATAATGGTTTGTAATATCTTTTATTGTACATATTGTAATTATAGGTTAATAAAAGATTAATTATTCTCAGCAAAGGTAATCATTATTTTTTATTCAATTTATTTTAATCTCTACAATTAGAAGTTAAAGTATTATTGTTATATTTGCACAATCGTTAATATTTATCTTATCATACTTTATGAACCTATATATAAAGGATTTATTCTCAAGAATTAAAAATTATAGTAAACAATTAGATGCTGAAGCTATTCTTTATAACAAGAAATGGTTGTTTATTACTGAAAATGGCGAACAAGTGGTTTATATTTTCAGACCAAATAATGAACTAATAGTTACATTAAATGGAATAGGAGTAAAGGGAAGATGGGAAATTTATTTGATAATACAATCTCTATTGAAGTAAAAGAAGAAATAAGAATTTATAATGCAGCTTTTGTTGAAGAGAAGTTTTTGGCTTTACAATTAGATAGTAATAATAGGTTTGATGTTTTGGTGGAGAAAACTATTCAAGAGCAAAACTATATTACAAATCTTGAGGAGAGCATAAAGTATATAGATAATAAATATAAACAGCTTGAATTAGAATTAGTAGTCCAAAAAGAAATAGAGAATCAAAAGAAGCTCTTAGAAGAAAAAGCAAAACAAGAACTATTAAAGAAACAAGAGCAGGAAAAACAAAGACTGCTATTAATTCAACAAAGAGAAAAAGAAAATAAAAGAATGCTTTCTGAAGAAGAGAAAAAAAGAAAAGAATTGGAAGAAGAACAACAAAGGAAAGGCATTAATGAAATTTTCATAATACTTCCCATTGTTTGGATTTTTTTTGGCTTAATTTTTACCGTGATTTTACTTTCATTTCTCTAATTTTTGAGCCTTTTCAATCTTCAAATAAAGATAATTCTCTAATAAGAATAAACCATTATTTAAAGAGAAAATAAGAAATTTTATTACGCAAAGTGCGTTACGCATTATGCGTAATTGAAAATTAATTTATATCTTTGCAGGGATTAAATTATTTTGTTATGAAAAAACCTTTAAGTCCTTTTTTAATAAGTGGTTATATTTCTAAGGAGTATTTCTGCGATAGGGAGTCAGAGTATGAAATACTAAAGAAAAACACTCAAAATGGTGTAAATACGACACTAATTTCTCCAAGAAGATTAGGAAAAACAGGATTAATTTTCCATTTTTTCGACTCTTTAAAGAATGAAAAAGATATTCAAGCAATCTATGTGGATATTTATTCCTCATTAAATATTGATGACTTTATAAGGTTATTAGCTGAGTCTATTTTAGAGAAGTTTCCTGAGAAAACCTCCTTTGGTAAAAAGTTTCTAACTCTAATCAAGGGTTTTCGTCCTCGCTTTACTTTTGATAGCATTAGTGGTGCACCACAAATTGAATTTAATTATCAATCGCAGAACGATAAGGAATATACCCTTAAACAATTATTGCTATTCTTAGACAGTCAGGATACAAAGATAATAATAGCAATTGATGAGTTCCAACAAATAGTAAACTATCCTGAGAAAAATATTGAAGCTATCTTAAGAACATACATTCAACAATTAAAGAATATTAATTTTATTTTTAGTGGTTCTCAAGCACATATATTAGCCGAGATGTTCCTAAGCTCAAAACGTCCTTTCTTCTCAAGTACTCAGTTTTTGAATCTTGAAAAAATTGAAAGAAGTAAATATAAGGAGTTTATTCAATATCATTTCTCTCAAGGAGATAAAGCTATTTCGGAGGAATGTATTGATTATATTTTAGATTGGACAAAGGGATATACTTTCTATACTCAAAGTGTATGCAATAAAGTGTATAGAAATAAAAAAATAGACTTGGATGTTATTAAACTTGAATGTATAGGATTGATGAAAGAAAAAGAGCCTTCTTTTTTCCAATATCGTAATTTCCTAACTCCAAACCAATGGAAGTTTCTTATTGCACTTGCAAAAGAAGAAGAAATTGTGCAAATATATTCTTATGATTTTCTAAATAGATATAATCTTGGAACTCCTTCAAGTGCAAAGAGAATTGTTAATTCCTTGCTTGAAAGAGAAATGATTTTAGAAAGCAACAACAAGGAAGGTAGTTCATACTCCATTTATGATGTATTCTTAATGAGATGGCTACAATTGACCTATTAGTATTTCTTTAAAAGTTTTTAATTTCAATCTTCAAACAAAGATAACTCACCATAAAGGTTGAATGTTTTGCGGTGATAGGGGCTTATGCCAAATTGTTTTATGGCTTGTCTATGTTCTTTGGTTGGATAGCCTTTATTCCTTTGCCAATTGTAATTGGGATATTCTTTGGCTAAGGCATCCATATACTCATCTCTATAAGTTTTTGCAAGAATGGATGCTGCTGCAATGGATTGGTATGTGGCGTCTCCTTTGATAATACATTTATAAGGAATGTTTAAATCACTGCGAAAGCGATTACCATCAATAAGTAGTAGTTCTGGTTTTGTTTTGAGCTTTTCAACGGCTCTCTGCATTGCTAAAAAGGAAGCGTTAAGTATATTTATCTCGTCTATCTCTTCGTTTGAAACAAAGCCCACTCCGAAGGCTAAGGCTTCTTTTTCTATAATAAGTCTTAATTCCTGTCTTTGTTTTGGGGTTAATTGCTTGGAGTCGTTTAGGGTTTGATTGCTGAAATTACTTGGTAGAATAACTGCTGCTGCAACAACTGCTCCACATAAGCATCCTCTACCAGCCTCATCTACGCCGCATTCAATGGTGTCTATGGATTGGAAAAAGGGTAGTAACAAGTGATTAGAGAATTACTTTATATGCTTTATGATGCTTTCAAAGAAAATACTCCCATCTGTATTGCCTAATTCTTTGTCTGAGGCTCTTTCTGGGTGAGGCATCATTCCAAACACGTTTCTTGTCTTATTGGTTATTCCTGCAATATTCTCAACAGAACCATTAGGATTAGCCTCTGGGGTGATATTCCCTTTTTCATCGCAATAACGGAAAAGTATTTGGTCATTATCGTTAAGGCGTTTTAAGGTTTCATTATCTGCAAAGAAATTACCTTCTCCGTGAGCAATTGGAATATTATAGGCTTTGCCAATTGTGGCTTCTTTTGTAAATATGGTATTATTAGTTTGTGGGGTAATAAATTGATTTTGGCAAATAAATTTTTGGGTATTGTTATGGAGTAATGCTCCATCTAAGAGTTTGCTTTCTGTCAAAACCTGAAATCCATTGCAGACTCCAAGAACGTATCCTCCCTTTTTTGCAAATTCAATAACATTCTTCATTATTGGAGATAAGCGTGCTATTGCTCCTGAGCGGAGGTAGTCTCCATAGGAAAAGCCTCCTGGAAGGACAATTAAATCGCATCCTTTTGTGTCAGTAGTTTTGTGCCATAGCTCCACAACTTCTTGTTTTAGAAGTTTATTTAGAACATAAATCATATCGTGGTCGCAGTTTGAACCTGGGAAAATAACAACTCCAATTTTCATCTTATTATATTTTTATTTTATTTTGTGCAAATGTACGAAAAAACTATTAATCTGATTGTAAACTTATATACATGACTTAAAAGAAAGTACTAATCGGGATATTATAATTATTAAAAATAAAGTGAATATTATATTTGAATAGATTAGTTTTCGCTTTTCAGAGAAGCAGTTAAAGAGAAGAAAAGCAAGCGAAGGGGCAAATAAAAAGATTATTTCTTCCTCTTCAATTAAATATATGGCGGGCAAAATTGAAATAACAAAATATATAATCATAATATTTGTTTTCTTCCTGTAACTTATATTATTATCACTTTTATTGAATAATGTTGTGAAAAGGGAAATTAGTCCAAGGATTCCAATTGATATATAGAATATAATCTCCATTGGTGGAAGCGAAATAAAGAAATTAGGTATGTATGAAATGTTTTTAAGGAATATCTCTTTTTGAAGAATTAAACTATCTGTAATAAAATAATATATAACTAAAAATAGGATAGGGGTTATTAATCCAAGTAAACTCACTGCCCAATGTCTCCAATTGTAGAATCTATAATTCAATAATGCAAGGCCTACCCAAAGTGTTAGGAGTATGGAAGGGAAGAATGTTAGTGTTGCCAAAGAAATAAAGAAATTTGCATTAAATATCTCTTCTAAGCCTTCTTTATGATCAAATGCTTTTAATAGGAAATACATAGCAAATAAAATAAAGCAGTTTGCAATTAGAATTGGGCTAATTGTCATTGATGAGTAGCTACTGCTTAGTAGTAAAATATAGATAAAGGCAGGGAAGAAACTTGTTTTTGGGGTGAGCTGATTGGAAGAGAATATGCTATTAATAAGTATTGCTTGGATAAAAACCAATATAAAAGCAATAATGGAAGAAAGTAAAGTTAAATTGGAAAGTCCATTATAAATTAGTTGGTATATCGGATAGGAGAAATTTGTTTTAACAAGACTTGGAGGAAAGATAAATGCAATAATCCATAGCAATAAAGGAATGATTGCTAAAATGACTAATTGCATTGTGTAGTCTTTCTTGAAAGTTTTTACAAACATTATTTTTTTAACTCTAAGTTTAAACTACAAAATTACTAATATTCTAATAGTCTGCAAGAATAATTATGCTTTTAATAAGAATTTAATGTAATTAGCATTCTTTATGAGTCATTATTTCGAGTATGAGATTGTCTATTTCGTCCATTCCATAACGCCCTACCTTTCCTAAATTCTTTATGGAGCGTTCAATATCTTTCTCGCTTATTCCATCACTTTCATCTACCACAATGTTTTTCATTGCAAGCGTAGAACAATCAAAGGCAGCGTTTAGTCCTGCTGACATCTTTAAGGCACAAGAAGGCTTAGCTCCATCGCATATCATTCCTGTTATAGTGTTTATCATATTCTTGATTGCAAAGCATACTTGTTCGTAGCTTCCTTTCTGCAAATAAACTAAGGCAGAACTAACTCCAATTGAAGCATTAACTATTCCACAAAGAGCTGATAATCGTCCTATATATTGTTTGATATAGATTGACATAAGGTGAGAAAGCATCAATGCTCTGATTGTGTCTTCTTTTGACTGGTTTGTTTGTTTGGCAAATTCGTAAACAGGTATTGTGCATGTTATTCCTTGATTGCCCGAGCCTGAATTGGAATACACGGGTGTTTGGGCTCCTCCCATTCTTGCATCGGAGGCAGCACATGCTTTGGCTATTACTCTTTTCCTAAGAGAATTACCTTCATCGTTGTTTAATATCTGACCCAAGTTTAAACCATAACTTTGCTTTAAGCCCTCATTGGAGGCTTGTTCTATAATATCAACGGTCTGCATTATCCACTCCAATTCTCTCAAATCTGTTTGGGTAGAATATTCAAAAACGTCTTTGGAATTTATGTTTAAATCTTGATTGGTATTAGTTAAGGAAGAGTCAATAGGAACCTGCTCTGCTTGAAAGATTATATTATCATCTATTTGTAGATGGACGAAGTTTTGATGAGTTTTAGCAATAATTACTTTGCTATGTTTATTGTCTGCGTAAGCATTACACTCTATATATAGCTTATCAACATTTTTGGCGTGTGCAATTTCAATTGTGGAAGTTTTTAACCAATGCTTAGCTTGGTCTAAATGCTCTTTGGAATCATTTAATACATTAAGCCCCTTTGAACTATTGCCTCCAACTGCTCCCAAAGCAATTGCAATAGGTAAGCCTTTCATGTTAGTTCCAGGTATTCCTACTCCCATTGCATTCTTTATAATGTTAGGACTTAGCCAAAGATGTATCTTTTCAGGGGTTTTATTAAGAAGTTCTTTGGCTTTTGCAACCGATAAAGCCACTGCCACAGGCTCAGTGCAACCTGTGGCAAGTAGGATGTTTTCTTTTAAAAGAGTTTCAATAGTTTGTTTTTTTGTCATTTCTAATTACTGCTCTCTATTTCTTTGCTTTTTGAGCTTTTGTAATCTCAGCCATAACTTCCTTCTTTATCTTAGTCTCATATTGTTTTTGAAACTCTTCAAAGCTATATTTTTCTTCATATTTACCTCCCATAAAGACTATCATTGGTTCAAAGTCTTTGGCAGTATAGTAGCCAGGGATTATGGTAGCAATAGATAAATCAGAATTAAGAATTGAAAAAGAAGGATAGGAGAGGCGTTGATTTAAAAGCATAATAGCTAATTCGTGAGCCGACCTGCGTCCATTTGGGTTCGCATTTTTATATTCTTTCCCTCCAAAGGTAATGTTTTCTTTTGTTTCTGCATCAAACTTTACACTATAGAAATAATAATTCATTATCATTGCTATTGTTGGGTCTTCAAAAGTGTCTTTATCCATTCTCTTACACCAACCACACCAATCGGTATAGCAGTCAATAAAAACTCTTTTGGCGTTTTTACCATCTTTCTTTATTTGTTTTTCAACATCAGTTATTTTTAACCAATTAATCTTTGTCTGTGCATTAGATACTCCTACAAAAAGAGTTAATATTAATGCTAATAGTGTTATTTTTTTCATTCTTTTCTTCTCTTTATTTGTTATTAATTATTCTTTATTTAACTATTCTTTATTTCCATTTATTATCTTATCTTCATCTAAGCGTTTTACTTTTGCCCCAGTGTAATAGTGCTCTACTACTTGCCAATATTCGTAGCCCTCTTCGCACATTCTAATTGCTCCTTCCTGACTCATCCCAACTCCATGTCCATAACCTTTTCCTTTAAGTTTAACTTCTGAACCCCATTCTTGACAATCAAAAAAAGTAGAACGCAACCCAAAGTCTTTTCGTATTTGAATTAAGGACACGCCAAGCATTTCTTTCTTTCTTCCTTCCTTTTGAGAGAAATTAAGAAGTTCATACTTAACAGAGTCTTTTTTAATATTAACGCCTTTTTCTTTAAAATAGCGTTGCCAATCCCTTATTTTTATAAATTTTTCCCATTGATAAGCTTTCGTTCCTATTGAAAAGGTATCTTGTTTCCCTACCAAATGAGAAAAATGCTTACCCCAAACATCCACAGAACTAACCGTTTCACCCCCACTATTGGAATGAAAAAGAGTCTCAATTATATTGCCCATAGAATCTACAATAACTTCTCCTTTACTATTATATGCACCCTGAACAACTTCCACTTGATTGGCCCTGCCTTTGTAGGCTTGACAATGAACTCCATCGCAGAGGTTATACTTATCAATTTTGTGTTTGTTGAGATTCATCATAAGATAATTTCTAACACAGATAGCTTGAAGCTTAAAGAAATCAACATTAGTGGTTGCTCCCCAAGTTTCAGCTTGAACAACCCCTGCAATATAGCTTTCTATTTCCACATTATTGATTAGGCGTAAGGCTTTGTCTTGAACACTAACAATTAGATTGTCATCATAACGCCTTTCTTTTATTATAATTGTGTCTTTTGGGAAAAGAAGGAAGAAACTCATCAAACCTTCCGATAGGAATTTTATTTGCTTATACGAACCAATAAGAGAGTCGTTAATGGATAGTCGTACTTTATCTGCCTTTACATTTAGGCTAATTATATCTGTTTTTTTGAGATTTTGTTTTTTATTGTCAAATTCTATGTAGTATTTTCCAAACGATGGAACGAAGGATATTTCTTCCATTTTGGTGTCAGCAAAGATTCTGATGTCAATCTTTTGAGCCTTCAAGCCAAAAGAAGCAAGTAAAATAAGGATTAGCAGTATATGTGTTTTTAATTTCATATTTGAATGTATTAATTTTCTGAAATAATCTCTACTATTCTTTTTGCAATCTTCTTACTTGCACCAGCCGAACCTAAGATTGTGCGTAAATTAGAATAGTTCATTTCCATCTCAGCTCTATATCCTGTATCGTAGGCTATCTTTCTAAACTCCTTTTCTAAGTTATCTTCATTCCAGTTCCCTTGCAAGAGCTCAACCACAGCCTGCCTATTAAGAATAAGATTAACCAATGAAATAAACTTCAATTTAACTAACATTTTACCAATTGCAAAAGAAATAGGATTAGCCTTATAGCAAACGACCTCCGGAACATTAAATAAAGCAGTTTCTAAGGTTGCTGTTCCAGAACAAACCACAGCACAATAAGCAACATTGAGTAGGGGATAAATCTGATTATATACAATATGCACAGGAGCATTGTCTATTAGATTAGTGTAGAAAGTATCTTTATGGGTGTTCATTCCAGCAATAACAAAATCAAAATCAGGATATTTTTCAGCCAAACTAACTTGAATAGGCAAAAGAGCCTTTATTTCTTGTTCCCTACTACCAGGTAAAAGAGCCACAATAGGCTTTTGTCCGAGTTTATTCCTATCTAAAAATTCAGTTTTGTCTTGAAATTGATTATAAGCTTGAATTTCGTCAAGCAGAGGGTTACCATAATATTCTACATCAAAATTATAGCCCTTAAAAAATTCAACCTCAAAAGGAAATATCACAAATAGCTTAGTTAAAACCTTTTTCATCAAAACAATTCTTCCCTTTTTCCATGCCCAAACCTTAGGAGAAATATAGTAAATTGTTTTTAGACCTTTCTTATGACAAAATGCAGCCATCCTTAAATTGAAACCAGGGTAGTCCACAAAAATTACGCAATCGGGCTGGTAAAATAAAATATCTTTCTTACAGAATCTTATGTTATAAAGAATTGTTCTAATATTTGCCAACACCTCTACAAACCCCATAAAGCTAAGATCTTTTATGTGTTTTACAACAAAAGCTCCTTCCTTTTGCATATTATCTCCACCCCAAACCCTAAACTCTGCATTTGGATCTTTTTGCTTCAATTCTCTAATCAAAAAAGCTGCATGCAAATCACCCGAAGGCTCACCAGCAATTATGTAATATTTCATCTATATTTAGTTTTATTTCATACTCATAAAAACACCCATATTATATAGTATTAAAATATAGGAGAGAAAGCTTATAAAAAGTATAATAACAATAGGAATAGCAGTTTTTGTATATTGGAGCTTAAAATACCATCTCATAAGTAATATGGCAGGAACAAATGAAAATAAGAAAATCTTAGGATCGTCGTAAAAGGTTTTTGAAATTAAGAAAAGGAAAAGCCAAAACAAGCCAAATCCCACTGCAATAGAAATAATAGAAATCAATATCCCAAAGAGATAATTATCTTTCTTTAAAATTGTTATCAGATTCATTTCTCAAAACGTTTTTTATATTTCTCTAAAACCTCATAGGCAGTAAAATCAATTTGCATAGGGGTAATTGCACAAAAGCCATCTTTCATTGCAATATGGTCGGCTCTTGGGCTATCGTCTTTACAATTATACACTCCCGTTAGCCAATAATAATGTTGTCCCATTGGGTCTGTTCTTTGAACAAAATCCTCATTCCAATAGGCCTTAGCCTGATGACAAATCTTCACTCCCTTTATGCTATCTTTTGGAAAATTCACATTCAAACAAACGTTAGGGTCTAATCCATTTTCTAAAACATCCTTAGTTATTTGTTTAATGAAATCAGAACAATAAGAAAAATCAGCATCTAAGCAGTGATTGTCCACCGAAAAGCCGATAGAGGGAATACCTTCGGCAACGGCTTCAAAAACCGCAGCCATAGTGCCACTATATATAGTATTGATGGAAGCGTTAGAACCATGGTTTATCCCCGAAACTAATAAATCGGGCTTAGAGTCTTTAAGAATTATATTAAAAGCAATCTTCACACAATCTACAGGCGTACCATTACAAACATAAGCCGTATAACCTTCTTTTTCTTCAATTTTGTGAAAACGCAAAGGCTCTTTGGTTGTTATGGCATGGCTTTGCCCACTTTGCTGTTCTATTGGTGCAACCACCACAACATCTCCAAAAGTTTGCATTATTTCTATCAAAAGTTTTATTCCTTTGGAATGGAAGCTATCATCATTAGTAACAAAAATCAATGGTCTTTTCATAGTTTTCTAAGTAAAATAAATCATAAACAATTTACAAAGATAAACATAAAAATATTACTTTTGCTCTTTGAAATAAAAAATATGATAAAAAGAATATTGCTTTGCCCAATACATTTGTTATGGAAGATTGAAAATAAATTCCTTAGATTTCTTTTTGTAGGAGCTTTAAACACAATAGTTGGCTACTTGCTTTTTCTCTTCTTTATTTGGATAGGACTACATTACTCTTTGTCGCTTTTATTTTCGCAAATAATTGGTATAATCTTTAATTACAAAACCACAGGTTACCTTGTCTTTGAAAACAAAAGCAATAAACTTCTTTTAAAATTCTTTTTGGTTTATGGCTTTGTTTATCTAATAAATGTATTAGAGCTTTACCTTTTGAACCGCTCAACACTCTATGATATAATTCTTTCAAGCAACGCATTAGCTTTTGTACATAATTTGCCAATAAATCCTGATAAGCTATCCGATGCCATAGGTCAAGCCATAGTTATTCTTCCGAATGCAATCTTAACCTTTTTGCTCAACAAGAAATTTGTTTTTAAATCCTCTACAAAGGAATAAAATCAATATTTTATCAAAATCCGTTCTATTAAGGAAAAATTAAAGAATAAGGATAATTTAAATCCCATTTTTAGAACTTGAAGATAAAATATTAGAATCAAAAGATAATTTCATAGAATCAAAAGATAAATTTTTAGAATCAAGAGTTATTTTTCTTTAATCAACTACATATCTTTTGAAATATCTTTTTGTTGTTTTCT
>ENA-UOOK01003690-UOOK01003690.1-fermentation-metagenome-genome-assembly--contig:-NODE-3690-length-17125-cov-4.665905_pt1 | contig 17125 bp, 15 predicted proteins | sample MGYA00245777_ERZ724023 | MGnify/ENA primary metagenome ERZ724023 (study PRJEB28704, sample SAMN03018312) | fermentation metagenome | biome: anthropogenic terrestrial biome; feature: soil; material...
AGGGGGATGATCGGCAGGTCGTCGCACACAACCTTTTCGGCGGCGAACAGATGATCCATGCGCTCCTTAACCTCCTTCGACACCTTGGCCGCGGCCATTTCCTTGTCGTAATCGGCGTTGCTGTATTGCGAATAATTGTATCCGGCGCCCGTCTGGAAAAGCTCCAGATAGGAAACGGGGTCATCATAGTCGGGCACCCAGCCGGTATACATCATTTCAAATTTCTCGGCGGCCTGGTTTTCGTAAAGGACGGCATAGGGCACGGGATCCAGCGTGATGTTGATGCCCAGGTTCTTCTTCCATTCGGCCTGAAGGATCTCCATGATTTTGCGGGTGCCTTCCCCTTCGGCATAGCTCACTTTAAACGTAAGGTCGGATGGGCTAGAAACACCCAAAGCACTCATGGCTTTCTGCAGGTATTCCTTGGCCTTAGCGGTGTCGCCGGCCGCGGGGTAGGGGTCAAAGGGGTAATCCTTGCCGAAGGTGCTGGTGGGGCCGGGCAGCACGGGAAGAACCAGACGGCTGGTAGGATCCGGTACGCCCGCGCTCCCCATCGTGTTCAAGTCCTTACGGCTGAGACCATAGCTCAGCGCCTTGCGGAAATCCTTGTTGGCCAGCGCGGCGTTGCCGCTCTTCAGATTGATCTGCATGTAGCTCATGCCGCCATCATAGTATAATTTTGCCTGATCCCGGTATTGGTCGACGGCGGAAGTGGGGACAATCACATAATCCAGCTTGCCTGTCTCGTACATGCCGATCGGGGTGTTGGGATCGGTGAGGACGGAAATCTCCACCTTATCCAGCTTCACCTTATCTTTATCCCAATAATTCTCGTTCTTGGTAAGCACCAGCTTGTTGTCCTGCGCCCACTCGGTCAGCTGATAAGGTCCGTTGTAGACGTTTTTGTCCGGAGTTGCGGCGAAATCCTTGCCGTACTTCTCCACCAGATCCTTTCTGCAGGGCACGAAAGCGGCGCCGGAGAGCATGGTGGGGAAATAAGGCGCCGGGGTCGCCAGAACGACCACCACGGTTTTGTCGTCGGGGGCGGAAACACCCAGATCCTTAACGGGTACCTTCCCGGCGGTCACTTCCTTGCCGTTCTTCACCACTTCGCCCAGATAAGCACCGGGGGCCGCGGTGGCGGGATCCACCAGGCGCTGGAAGCCGTAGACGCAGTCTTCGGCGGTGACCGTCTTGCCGTCGCTCCACTTGGCGTCGCTCCTCAGATGGAACGTGTAAGTGAGGCCGTCGTCGGAAACATCGTAGCTTTCCGCCACAGCGGGCTCCACCTTGCCGCAGTTATTGCGCATCAGGCCGTCAAACAGATGGTAGGTCATATCGGCGGTGTACATGGAGTTGGCCTTTTTCGGATCCATTGTGGGAGGGTTGCCGTTGATGGAAAAACGGAAGACCTTTTCCCCTTTTGCAGCGGTCCCGCTCTGCGCGGAAGACTGCGTTCCGCCCCCTCCGCCGGGGGTGGAGCATCCGGCCAGCGTGCCGAAAGCCATCGTCAGCGCAAGCGCCACACACAGGATTTTCCTTCTTTTCATTGCTATGCCTCCTTTAAATTGATTGACCATGATCAAACCGCAGAAAATCAGTGACCGGAAGAAGATGGGCAAAACCAGCTACGCCCAATAGAATAACCTTCGCGGGGAAAACACAGAAGAAGCTCCGTCTCCCTATCCCTAAAAAAATGGAGGCGTCCTCTTCCGGCAAATCCATGTTTATCTTCTATGGTCACCGCTTTATCCCTTTTAAAAAGTTTTTAGAAACTCAGCTTTTGATTCATATTCATAAAATTCCAATATGGCACAATTGACGTATTGATCGGGAGACAAATTAAAATACACTATTTTTACATAATTAATATAATTTTTTTATTAATATGATACATCTTTTCTAATAGTATAAGCACCTGAATTTCAAATGTCAATACCAAAAAAGGACACAATTTCATTTATATGAATTGTCCATATGGATTTCATGCAAAATTATGGCTTGTCGTTTTACGGAGATCGCGGCCTGCGGTCCAGTTGTTTTTTAAGAAACGGCTACAAAAACCGAAAAGGCAAGGGCGCCCCGGGGTTTCATTTAAAAACCCTTAGGCGCCCTTGCCTTTTATTATTATGTAATATGGAAATCGGCTTCGTGCCTCTTCTTAACTTCAGCCGCGTCCCCCGGCCATGACCGCTTCGATCTCTTCAATCGTACGCGGAACGTCGGCGGACAGGTTGACACATCCATCCTCCGTGACCAGACAATTGTCCTCTACGCGGAAGCCGATGCCCCACTCCTGCACATAAATGCCGATATCGACGCAGAACACCATTCCGGGCGATACGGGACGGGTCATATCCACCGCGTCATGGACATCGTAGCCCACATGATGCGCTCCGCCGTGCCACATATACTTGCCGATTTCGTCGTAACTGCTCAGAAGCCCCAGCTTTTTGAGCTGCTCACAGCAGTATTTATGGGAAATGACATCGACATCCGCCATGGGGATTCCCGGCTTTATGGTGTGGAACATGTGCTCCGAGGTATTGTAGGCGCAGGTGTAAAGCTGGCGCTGGCGTTCGGTGAACTTTCCGTTGCAGGGCCAGCCCCTGGACACATCGTTGCACTCGTTGTCCCAGCAGGCGCCGACATCGTTGAGGATCATGTCGCCGTCTTTGGCCTGGCCGGTGTAGCTGTAATAATGGATGCAGAAATTGTTCTCGCCGGCGGAAATAATGGACGGAAAAGCCGGCGCCAGCACCCCGCGGCTTGTGAGGGCGTGGTCGTAGACGGCCTTGTACTCATACTCGTACATGCCGGGCTTCGAAGCGCCCATCATCGCTTCAATTCCCGCCTTGGTGACCTTCATAGCCTTCTTCATGGCGTCGATTTCACAAGGTCTTTTGATGGTCCGCTGGATGCAGAGCTGCCTGTGATAATTTGTCACACGGAGGAAGGGATAGGCTTCCGACACATGCTCGGCGAAGCGGTAGGCAGCGTCGTCCTCGTCCCCAGGCAGGTTCTTGTAAAGATCCAGCGCCAGCGTATGTATTTTTCCGGAAGACACCGCCCGGTGAAAAGCAGCCGTAAAGGTATCCACCGACGCAATCTGCTTCACACCGCTCTTCTCGCGGATTTCATCGGGCTTGAGCCGCCGGCCGGTCCACCGTTCGGCATGGGGATCCGGCGGAAGGGAAAATATCGTTTCGCTCACCCCGCCGGCACTCTTCTGTGCCATGAGGACGAACTCGTGGGGCTCCCCGCCGCCCAGGCCGGTGAGATATACAAAGTTGCGGTTGGCGAAAAACGGATAATAGGCATCCGCCGACTGCCTCGGCGCACTGCCCGCAAACGACAGCAGCAATGTCCCCGGTTCCAGCGTGTCATAAAGGGTCGCGCGGTTTTCCATATGAAACGATTGATTCATCTTTTCAGTTGGCCTCCATCTTTATATTTTCAGCCGCATGTACCTGCGGCCGACTTGCTTGATAAAGGCAATTTCACCATCGAAAATTTTCCCGTTCCGGGCTATGCGGGATGCCCCGGCGGATTTTCATCAGCCGGGGCATCCCGGTCAGCGGGCCCGGATCATAATTTCTTAAAGATTTGCGGGAGATGGATTTGGGGTGAAATGTCCGAATATGTAAAAGCGCTGTAAAATATTTCACATGTATGAAATATTTTATGGACAATGTGCACGAGCTTAAAATTTAATATTTTCCCTTTGCAAGGCAGCCAGACAGAGCCTTCAAAATGGACTCTCATAGGCGCGCCGCTCAAGGCATGCGGATGAACAAAAAGGACATCAAACAGCTTTCCGAAAAAGCCGGCCTTTCTCCGGGCCAAGAGCGCGCGGCATCCTTTCGGAAAGGAGCCGTCTCAGGGCAAAAGGCCCTGTTATCCGCTTATGAATCTTCCTGCTCCCAGATGGGCTCCGATCCAGATCGGAACGATCCTCGCAGGCAACATATAGTGCCCTTTTCACCTGTTCATACTAATGAATTTATTTTCATTGGGTCAAGCATATCACACGAAAAGCCGTCTGTCAATGAGATTACGCACATAAAAAATGGCCGATTCCCAAATGGTTAACCCTGCCGGCGAAGAAACGTCCGGCAGGGTTTCCTGAAAATTTCATCCGAACCGCGCCGGAGGGTTATTCCCCGGCGACCAGATCCATCACGTCGCGCCGCATGCTCTGCGGCACTGTTTTCGTCGGCCTGCCCACGCGGACCAGCATTTGAATCGTCTCTCCGCCGGGAGCGTAGTCCCGGTGGATGCCGTGATAAAGCCCGCTCATTTCGGGGTATTCCTCCAGAACCTGGCTGAGCGGCTGCACGGCAAGTCCCTGCCGCTGGGCCTCCAGAACCAGTCTGCTGTACAGCATGCCGCTCTTCACCTGGCTGGAGCGGGTGTTGTCCTTCGTAAGGATCAGGGCGTAGGCGGGCGTATGGTCCACCGAGGCCTTCGTGGACCGGATCATCAGATCCGACGCGGATTTTCCGCTGTTCATGGAAGGAAAAAGGGTGACCAAGCCCTGCATCAGGTGCTTCATGATCCCGGAAGTCCCCTGCCCTTCGACCGAAAAGCCATAGCGATATTTGTTTTTCTCGGATTCATTCGGGCGGAAGATGACCTCCGTTTCTTTCATCACACGCTCCGCGCCCGCCTCGACGGCGGCCCCTTTGACCGCGTAGTCTCCCAGCTTGTTTCCGTTTTCCCGATCCTGAAAGACCTTGACGGAGAGCGTATCATCCGTACTGATCTTTTCCAGCGCATCGATCTGTCCGGCGTTCAGCTTCTCCGATTGATACGGCGCCCTGTTCGTATCCGGCAAAAACATACCGTCATAAAGAGAGGTGGCCCGGGGAGCCGCCCTGGTCAGCGTGATCTTTGCCACCGGCACGTCATCCATGCTTTTCTCCAGATTTTGCTCATCATAGCCGCCCTGGGGGAACAGCTCGATCTTCGTCCGATCCCCCGACTGGTCCCCGGCAACCCTGACATATTCCAAAAAGGCGCCCTGCGTAACCATCATCTGCCGCGAGAGCGGGTCCACTTCTTTGGTCAGGCGGTCGCTGTCGGCGTATAAATAAAATACCATGGGATCAGCCCGGTCCAGACGGATCTTCCACGGCTGCATGTTGTGGCCGTTCGCCGCCAGCAGCCCGTGCGCCGCAAGCCGGATTCTGGGATCGTCGAATTTTTCGGCGTAGCTCTTTTCCCACGGTTCCAGATAGGCGGGTTTCTGAAAAACGCCGCTGATCTGGAACAAAGCCGCCGCTGCAATTCCAACCAAAATAACGATGCCGATCAGGATAACGCCCATTTTCTTCAGCAATCCTTTCCTTTTCACTTTATTCCTCCGTTTCCGTTCGTATGGACCGAATCATCATCGAAAAGCCCTCTGAAACCAAGTCCTCGGGATCAATTCCATGGTAATTCCCGATATAGTATTTCTTTTTCTTTGCGGTGCGAAATACGCCGACAGTGCAGGCCCATAAGGCAAGCGCCGATTTTTCGACATTCAGGCCACCGCGTACGGAGCCTTCCTGAATCCCTCTTTTCAGCGCGTCCATCAGGTAGCCCAGAAGCCGTTCTCCCAGCGCGTAGCACTCTTCTTTGGAATGGTCTGGGATACCCTTCTGAAAATCGATCGCGTTGTTTTCATACTCCATGATCGCGTCGAAGTAGTCCGGGTGCTGATTGCTGAACCGATACAGGATGGAAGCGATCCGCCTGATTTCCTCAATGGCGTCAGGCGCTTTCTCTTTTTGCAGGCCGGATTCCAGCATTTCGATCAAAAGCCTGTAGCCCCTGATCATGATTTCGAAGTAAATCTGCTCTTTGCTGCTGAAATACACATACACGGTCCTTTTGCTGTACTCGGCCTCCTTCGCCACATCGTCCATCGTGGCGGAACGATATCCCTTTGTGAAAAAAATTCTTTCCGCCGCGTCAAGGATATCCTTCCTCCGGATTTCCTTCTCTTTTTCCTTGCGCTCACTGCTCCCCAACGGCCGAGCCCCCCTGTTGCATATAGTTGTTGTATAGTAAACTTATAGTTTACTATAATTATAAGAGGTTTCCCCCTCTTTTGTCAATCTCTAAATGGAAAAACTTCTGAAACCGGGGCAGCCGGCAGGCTTTTATTAAGTGAGCTTTCTTTCTTCCTAAGTCTTCCTGCCGCCGCAAGTGTAAAATCTTCGTTAAGCAGCTTGTTCCGGATGAAATATGGGCGTAAGATAGGCATAACAGAAATCCGGCCCGGAGAGCAACTCTTTTTCGGATTTTCGCACAATCGCATCTTCCAGGGAATGAGGAATCAAGGCTTTTTCTCGGCCTTCGGAAGGACTATCGTTCAAACAGGAGTTCATTGTGAGGGACATCAAGATGGAAGAAAAGAAACTTTTCAATCCGGTGACATCCATCCTTATGATTTATTTCGTATGCTTTGCGTTCAGAGCAGTGGAGTATCTGGTGATCCGGACGGATCAAAGCATTTTCGGCGAGGCGTTTCTGCACAAGCTGGCCGGCATCCTGATCCTCGTGTCGGCGATGCGGTATTTCTCCTTCCAGTGGGCGGAGACAGGCTTTGCAGGACGATCGGCGGGAAAATACGTCCTCTTCGGCCTGCTGCTCGGCGCTGCCGTATTTCTGATCGCCTATGGAATCGAATTCTTTCTGCAATGGTCGGCGGGCAATCATCCCGCCCTACAGGTTTATGTAACCAGCTATGCAGTCGACGGCAACCGGGGCAGGCAAACGGGTCTGCTGTTTGCTTCCCGATTATGTCGTCGAAACCCTGGATATCAATGAGGCTACATTACCGAAGGAAGAATGGAGAGAAGTGATCGAGGCAATCATGGAAAATCAACATCATTTTTAATATGGGAAAGGATGCCGTCAGATAAAAATTGTTTATATCTTAATATACTATTGTAAGATCCTGCAGGGCTGGCGGCATCCCATTGGGGCAGCCGCTTGACATCCATTGGCAGCGATGATATGATGAAATACAGTTTTATAGGGTTCCGCAGCGAAATCGCTGGCCTGCACCGAGATAAGATGCACAGAATACTGTGTTCACGGAAGGATAAAAGCCTGGGAGATACTCGATATCTCCCAGGCTTTTTTATTTTTTGGATTTTTTAAGAAGGAGTGAAAACATGCACTGGCTATTCTTGGCAATCGCAGGAGCTTTTGAAACATGCTGGGCCGTCAGCCTGAAGTACTCGCACGGATTTACCAAACCGGTCCCAAGCATCATAACGGTGGCGGGAATGATTGCAAGCTTCTATTTTTTATCGCTGGCCCTGAAACATCTTCCGCTGGGAACCGCGTACGCCGTATGGACCGGGATCGGTACGGTGGGGACGCTGATTCTGGGGATCGTTCTGTTCCGCGAGTCCATCAGCATTCCCCAATTTTTTTGCGTCGGTCTTATCGTGACTGGGATCATCGGCTTAAAATTGTTATCTCCGCAATGACAGTCTAAATCACCTTACGGGGCCGTATCGTTATTTTTCCGAAGGAGCAAGGTCTTACCCTATTGTAAGCGGTTCGTCCGAACCGCTTTTTTATGGGGAATTTATGAAATAAGCCCCTTGCTCTTCAGAAAATCGCGGGCCACGACGTCTGCCTTTTTGCCGCCAATATCCACGTCGTAATTCATCTGCGCCATTTCCTTGGTGGTGATGGAGTTGTTCAGCTTTTCCAGAACGGGCTTGATTTCCGGGCTTTTGCTGAACAGGTCTTTCCGCACCAGGTTGATGGCCTGATAGGGCGGGAAAAAGCCGAGGTCGTCTTTGAGCGGCACGAGGGCCACCTTGACGGTCATCGCGTCGGTGGAATAAGCATCCGTCACGTCGACCTTATCGGAGGCGATGGCCTGATACCGGATATTTCCCTCCAGCCCCAGAACGCTCTTGAAATGGATTCCGAACTGGCTTTCCATTTTGGGCAGGCAGTCTTTCCGCTGCGTGAAGGAGGTCGTGCATCCGAACCGCAGCTTCGGTGCATTCGCGACCAGGTCCGAAAGGGTTTTCAGTCCGTATGCCTTCGCGGCTTTCGGGCTGGCGCTGATGACGTATTCATTGCTGAAGCCCAGAGGCTCCGATACAAAAACATTATGCTTTTGATCCATCAGCGTCTTTACCTCCTGATAGACCTTTTCCGTATCGGTTTCCATGGGCAGTTTGAGCAGCACCCCGGACGCGATGCCGGTATAGTCGGTAAACATATCGATATCGCCGCGCTCCAGAGCTGCAAACGCAAGCGGGGAACCGTTCAGATTAAAACGCTCTTCCACATGGATGTCCGTATTGCTTTCGATCATGTCCTGATAAAGGTATCCCAAAATAATGGATTCCGTAAAATTCTCGCTGCCCACGACAATGGTGCGATCCTGTTTTTTGAGGATGGATGAGACGCCCGAAAATACCGGAACGGCCAGCATAATGCCGCAAAGCGCAAAAGCGACCGCCTTCCGCGCAAAAGCCTTTTTCGGGGCCGTCTGAACGATTTCCGCCGGCGGCTTCAGCCCTTCGGGCGTAACGGCTTTTTCCAGCTTTGAAAGGATAAAATCGACCAGCAGCGCCAGCAGGGAAGCGGGAATCGCGCCCAGCAGCACCAGATTGGCATCGTTCGCGTTCAGCCCCAGGTTGATAAACCAGCCCAGCCCTCCCGCGCCGGCGAATGCGGCGATCGTGACGGTGCCCACGGCCGTGACGGCGGAAATCCGGATGCCGGCCATGATGAACGGCGCCGCCATGGGAAGCTGTATCTGCATCAGCCGCTGCATGGGAGAAAGGCCGATGCCGCTGGCCACCTCTATTTTGCCGGGGTCGATGCTGGTGATCCCCGTGTATGTATTTTTGATGATGGGGAGCAGCGCGTACACGACCACCATGATGATCGCCGGTTTTTCACCGATCCCCACAAAAGGCACCATAAAGGCAAGCAGCGCAATGCTTGGAATGGACTGGAGCAGGTTGGCGATTCCAATGACGACGGAGGCCACGGGCTTGTTTTTCGTGATGAGCAGCCCCAGCGGAATGCCGACGACCAGCGAGATGAGGACGGCCAGCGTGGTCATATTCAGATGCTGGATAAAAAGGTCCAGCAATTCTTCCTTTCGTTCGAGGAACATCGAAAAAAGCGCGTTCATATGATCCCGCTCCTTGCATTTGAAACTTCGGTAGTCGTTTTATACTGTTTACTGAGCGTGGATAAAAGGATGCTTTTGGTCAGATATCCGACCAGCTGCTTTTTGTGACTGAGAACGGGGATGATGCCCGAAATATTGTAGTCGATGGTGTTGACGATCTTTTTCAGGCTGGTATCCTCGTATACCGAAATATAATCGTCGGAGATGAAAGTCCGCAAAGAGGAGCTGCGGTTTTGACAGTTCTGAAGGTCGCTCAGCCATACGATCCCTTCGATTTCCTGTTTATCCGTAACCAGCAGGCTGTCGACCGCATAACGGTTCATCGTCTGCAGCGCCTGCAGCACCGTGCGATCCCTGGAAATACGGCACGGGTCGGTTTTCATGATATCCCGCGCTTTGATGAATTCCGGGTTGCTCCACAGCTTGTGGGGGCCGACGAATTTTTCCACATAACTGTTGGCCGGGTGCTTGAAAATGTTTTCGGGCGAGTCGCACTGGGCGACGTGCCCGTCCTGTATGATGCAGATGCGGCTGGCGAGCTGAATGGCCTCATCCATGTCGTGCGTGACGAAGATGACGGTTTTCCTGTAGTGCTTCTGCAGCTGAACAAGGCCATCCTGCAGCTCGGCGCGCACAACGGGGTCCAGCGCGGAGAAGGGTTCATCCATTAAAATAAGGGAGGGGTCCGCCGCGAACGCGCGTGCCACCCCTACCCTGTGCTGCTGGCCGCCGGACAGCTGACTGGGATATAAATCCCGGTAGCTCAGATCCAGATCCACCATTTTCAACATTTTGTTTACCCGTATCTCCTGCTGCTTTTTTGGCACCCCCAGTGCTTTTAAAACGATGCCGATATTTTCCGCGACGGTCAGATGGGGAAACAGGCCGCCATCCTGCACCACATAGCCGATTTTCCGGCGCATTTCGGTATCGTTCATCTTGGTGACGGAAGTTCCGTCCAGCAGAATATCGCCCCGGTCGATGGAATTGAGCTTGTTGATCATTTTCAGGAGCGTCGTTTTCCCGCAGCCGCTGGCGCCGATCAGAACCATGAATTCGCCGGATTTGACGGTCAGGCTGATATTTCGCAGCACCGGCTTGTTTTTATAGGACTTGTATACGTTTATGAACTGGACCAAAACAGTACGTCTCCTTTCGGTGAGACAAGGATTTTTCGCGACCGTTTTCAGAATCTCTTCTCTATCGCATTTCCGGCTAAGATGCAGAGTCCGTTTTTGTTCTCTCCCCTTTCGGCGGGGGGAGGAACAAAAACGGGTTTACAATCATCAGTGGAATTGCTGTAAAGTTTTTATTTTCAAAAAGCATAACGCAAAAATTCTGCAAAAACCATATTAAGCGCATAAAGATTTTTCCGGCGGCATTAAAATCTGATAAGTTCAGGGACTTTTCTCCCGGCCCGGCTGCCATAAACAGGCCCCCCAGCCGATTCTGCCACAGCCCTGCGCCCGAAAAGATTTTCAGCCCTTTTGATTGCATACAAGTTTTCCCGTTTCTGCCATTTTTTGTTCTGTTTATAAAATTTAATTATAAACAATCCAGATTTTATGTCAAGTCTCTCCAGCCCTCTCTTTCCGGGAGGACTTCCCGTTTTTTTACGTCTTCGGCTTCCTGCTCCGTTTTTGTTTCGATACCGGCGGCGGACTGCCGAAAGATACGGATTTGGGATGCATACGGAAAGATAAACCGGCGGAGAAAAAAGATTTCTCTTGACATCCGGCCGCTCTGCCTGTAAAATATTTTTATTGCTTTAAATCGATAAACGATTTAAATTAGAAAAGTATATCGGAGGATGAATGATGAAAAAGACAGGCAGAATTCTTGCCGCGGCCGTCGCCGCGGCAATGGCGGTTTCCCTGAGCGCCTGCGGCGGCCAGGCCGCTGCAAGCGGCGCTGCGGCAAACAGCAGCCCGGCTTCCGCCGGAAGCTCCGGCAAGGTCTTTACGATCGGCGTCGCCCAGCTCGTGACCCACCCAGCGATGGATGCCGCGCTGAAGGGCTTTCAGGACGGCCTTGCGCAGGCCGGGTTCAAAGAGGGGGAAAACGTCACTTACGACATTCAGAACGCCCAGGGCGAACAGTCCAACTGCGTCACCATCGCCAACACCTTTGCCAACAAAAAGCCCGACCTGATCCTTGCGATCGCGACGCCCGCCGCGCAGGCCGTCGCCAAGGTCATCACCGACACGCCGGTGATGATCACCGCGGTGACGGACCCGGAGGAATCCAAGCTGGTCAAGAGCAACAAGGCCCCCGGAGGAAACATTTCCGGCACCAGCGACAAAACCCCGGTCAAGGACCAGATCGCGCTGATCAAGGAGATCATTCCGAACCTCAAGACGGTCGGGATCATGTATTGCTCCAGCGAGACCAACAGCCAGATCCAGGCGAAATGGGCGCAGGATGCCTGCAAGGAGCTCGGCCTGAGCAGCAGGGACTTCACGGTTTCCAACTCCAATGAAATCCAGCAGGTGGCTCAGTCCATGGTCGGCAAGGTGGAGGCGGTCTACATCCCGACCGACAACATGCTCGCCTCCGGCATGAAAAACGTTGTGGCCGTGACGAACGACGCGAAGCTGCCGATCATCACCGGAGAAAGCGGGATGGTAAAGAACGGGGGCCTGTGCACCGTCGGGATCAACTATGAAAAGCTCGGCTTCCAGACGGGCACCATGGCCGCCAAGGTGCTGAAGGGCGAAGCCAAGCCGGCCGACCTTCCGATCGAATATCAGGAGGACTACGATATCTCGTACAACAGTGAAACCGCAAAGAAGCTGAACATCACGCTCCCCGCCAAAATCACGGCGGGCACCGATATGGCGGCGCAGAAATAAGGCTCCGCCGCATCGGAGAAAATCTTGATACCGGCCGGAAGGGCAGCGGGGTCATCCCGCCGCCTTCCGGCCGGAAAAGCAGAGGGATGAGGAAAGGAATGAACATCGTCAATTTACTGGGCGCCGTCCACGGGGCGCTGGCACAGGGCATCCTTTGGGGCATCATGACGCTCGGCGTATACATCACGTTCCGGGTGCTGAATTTTGCCGATCTTTCCGTAGACGGCTCTTTCGCCACCGGGGGCGCCATTTCCGCCGTGCTGACCGAATCGGGGACCGACCCGTTCCTGACGCTGCTCGCCGCGCTGGCGGGCGGCATGGCCTGCGGCTTTCTGACAGGCTTTCTGAACACGAAAATGAAGATTCCCGGGATCCTTGCGGGGATTCTCACGATGACGGCCCTTTATTCCATCAACCTGCGCATCATGAAAAGCAGGGCGAACATCCCGCTTCTCGGCGTGGATACCGTCGACATCCGGGTGGAAAATCTGCTGCCGGGCGTTTCCAAATACAACTGCCAGATCATTCTGGGCGGCGTCATCGCCGCCGTAGTCGTCGCGCTGATCTACTGGTTCTTCGGGACGGAAACGGGCTGCGCCATCCGCGCGACGGGCAACAACCCCCACATGGTGCGCTCGCTCGGCGTCAACACCGACACCACGACGATTCTGGCGCTGGTCATCTCGAACGGCCTCGTGGCCCTTTCGGGGGCGCTGGTCGCGCAGACGCAGGGCTTCGGCGACGTCAGCATGGGGATCGGCACCATCGTCATCGGCCTTGCCTCCGTCATCATCGGCGAAGTCCTGCTGGGCCGCCGGGTCAACTTCATCGCAAGGCTGATCGCCATGCTGGGCGGCTCCGTCGTGTACCGGGTCATCATCGCCGTCGTGCTGTTCCTCGGCCTGAAATCGCAGGACATGAAGCTGCTCTCCTCCATTGTGGTGGCGATCGCCCTGTTCTTCCCCACTGCAAAGAAAAGAGCCGGGCGGTATTTCTCCCGCCGGCCCGCGCTTGTGCCGGACAGCGCCGTGGAGGACGCGATCGACGATTCGGATAAGGACCCCGATGAAGCGGCGGCCGGAAAGGAATAGGAGGCGCGATATGCTGACGTTAACAAATGTATGCAGGACCTTCAACAAGGGGACCGTCAATGAGAAGCAGGCTCTGACCGACATCAGCCTTCATCTGAACCAGGGGGATTTCGTCACGATCATCGGCGGGAACGGCGCGGGAAAAAGCACCCTGCTGAACCTGATCGCCGGCGCGTTCCCCTGCGACGGCGGCTCCATCGTTCTGGACGGCGTGGAGATTTCCCAGCTTCCGGAATACCGGCGGGCGAAATATCTGGGCCGCGTCTTTCAGGACCCGATGCACGGGACGGCCGGCGACATGGGGATCGAGGAAAACCTCGCCATGGCCTACCGCCGCGGAAAAAGGCGCACGCTGCGCTGGGGCATCACGAAAGAAGAGCGCGCCCTGTACCGCGAAAAGCTGAAGATGCTGGACCTCGGCCTGGAAGACCGGCTGACCAGCAAGGTCGGCCTTCTTTCCGGCGGCCAGCGCCAGGCCCTCACCCTTTTGATGGCGACCCTGCAAAAGCCAAAGCTTCTGCTGCTGGACGAGCACACGGCGGCGCTCGACCCCAAAACGGCCGCGACCGTTCTGAAGCTGACGCGGGAGCTGATCGGGCGCGACGGCCTCACGACAATGATGGTCACGCACAACATGCGCGATGCGCTGGAATACGGCAACCGGATCATCATGATGAACGAAGGGCGGATCCTGTTCGACTTTCAGGGAGAGGAAAAGAAGAACCTCACCGTGGAGGACCTTCTCCAGAAGTTCCAGTCGACGCAGGGAAAAGATCTGATCAGCGACCGCATGCTGCTTTCCTGAAAAATGGGCCGCCGGGAAAACAGCCTTCCAAAAAAGAGGATATATCGTTAATAAAGGACACGCCTTGACCGGGCTTTTTAAAGCCGTTTCAAGGCGTGTCCTTCTGCTTTCAGGCAGTTTTTCTTTCATTTGAACAGCAAGTTTTACAGCCGCCCCGTCTTTTGGGAAATCCGGAGGTTCAGCGGTCCATCTCGCTCTGGAAGCCCGTGTTCTGATGCTCGCGGATCAGCCGCTCGACCTCGCGGAAATCAGAGGCGGGAAGGTCGCCCGGAATCGTGTTTTTCACGGCGGCGGTCGCGTTCCCGAATTCCAGAGCCTTCTTGTTTTCCCCGTATTTCAGAAGGCCGAAAAGCACGCCCGCCACATAGGCGTCTCCGCTGCCGATGCGGTCGACGACCTCGATATTGGTATAGGGCGGTTCCTCATAAAAGGCATCCTCTTCGGCGCTGTACAGGATCGATCCGAACGTGTGGATTTTCGGGCTGATGATCCTGCGGTCCGTCGTCGCGACGATCTTGACGCCGTAGTCGCTGCAGTAGCTTTTCATGATGTCGTGCAGGCCGCCCTTTTTGCGGAACATACGCCGGGATGTTTCCGCGGAAACGAACAGGATATCCACATACGGGAGGATCTTCTCGACGCTCTCGCGCGCCTCGTCCTCGCTCCACAGGTTCGCCCGGTAGTTGACGTCGAACGAGATCTTTGCACCGCCCTTCCGGAAGCGCCGGAGGATCTCGTCCGTCACCTCGCGGCTGCGGGGGCTGAGCGCCAGGGAAATGCCGCTGGTGTGAAACAGCCGGGTGCCGGTATAGGCCTCTTCCGGGATCTCCCCGAGCCGGATGCTGTTGAACGAGGAATTTTTCCGGTCGTAAACGACGCAGGGCTTTCTCGGGTGCGCGCCGTTTTCATAATAATAGATCCCCAGCCTCGCGTCGCCGCCGTCGTCATAGACCAGGTAGTCGTCGCTGACCCCGCAGAAGCGGATCCTGTTCTTGATGAAGGTGCCGATCTCGTTCCGGGGCAGCTTCGAGATGATCCCCGTTCTCAGCCCCAGAAGGGAAATGCCGGAGGACACGTTGAGCTCCGAGCCGCCCGCGCATTTTTTGAAAACGTCTCCTCCGACGATCCGTTCATTGATCTCAGGGGAAAGACGCAGCATGATCTCTCCGAACGTCAGCGCGTCGAATGATTTCCGTTGTTCCATGGATGTCTGTCTCCTTTATTTTCCGCGGTTTCTGAAAGCTGAAAACGCCCTTTAGCCGAACGTGATCCGTCCAAGGGGCGCGGGAAAGCCCGCCGGTTTACCGCTGCACCCTGCCGGAAGCGTCGCCCCCGGCCAGCTTTGCCACCTCGTCCACGGAAACGTGGTTGAAATCGCCTTCGATCGAATGCTTCAGGCAGCTCGCCGCGACCGCGAAATCAATCGCCTTCTGCCCGTCGTACCCGTTCAGAAGGGCATAGATCAGCCCGCCGCCGAAGCTGTCGCCGCCGCCGACGCGGTCCACGATGTGGATCAGATAGTTCCGGCTGAGGTAATAATCCTTTCCATCGTACAGCATGGCCGCCCAGTTGTTGTCGGTTGCGGAAATGGAGCCGCGCAGCGTGATGGCAACCTTGTCGAAATGGAACGTGTCCGCCAGCTTCTTCGCGACTTCCCTGTACCCCTCGTTGCTGATTTTGCCGCCGGTGATGTCCGTATTGGCGGCCTTGATGCCGAACACGTCGCTGGCGTCCTCTTCGTTGGAAATGCACACGTCGACATATTCCATCAGTCCGCCCATGACCCTGCCCGCCTTTTCCCTGCTCCACAGGTTCTTGCGGTAGTTCAGGTCGCAGCTCACGGTGACATGGTGCTTTTTCGCCGCCTTACAGGCTTCCAGGCAAAGCGCCGCGGCGCTGTCGCTGATGGCCGGGGTGATCCCGGTGAAGTGGAACCAGTCCGCGCCCCCGAAAATCTCATCCCAGTTGAAATCGGAGGATGCCGCCGTCGCGATCGCGGAGCCAGCCCGGTCGTAAATGACTTTGGATGGCCGCTGGCTCGCGCCCTTCTCCAGAAAATAAATGCCGATCCTGTCGCCGCCGCGCGTGATTTTGGAAGTATCCACGCCGTATCTTCTCAGCGAATTGACGGCTGCCTGGCCGATGTCGTTCTTGGGCAGCTTCGTCACGAACGCGGAATCCACGCCGAAATTCGCGAGCGACACCGCCACGTTGGCTTCGCCCCCGCCGTAAGTCGCGCCGAAGCTTTCCGCCTGTATGAAGCGATAGTATCCCTCCGGGGCAAGCCGGAGCATGATCTCGCCAAAGGTCACTGTTTTCATGATTCAAAACCTCCACTGCATTTTCGTTTTCGGGCCGCCTGATTTCCCGCCTTATTTTTTCTGGACAAGGTGCACGGCGAAGCCGCCGATCTCATCCTTTAAATAGATCGCCGTCATTTTTCCGTTCGCGTCGAACTTCGCGGTGCCGCGGTCCAGAGCGCATCCGTTCGCCTCCAGATAGTTGACCGCGCGGAACAGGTAGTTGGTGCGGATCGCGATGTGGCCGTGCGTGCCGAGATACGGCTTTTTCATCGCCTCCACGGCGGAGCCGGCGAACACGGAGCTGTTGCCGGCCTTTTTGGCGAGGCCGAAAATGCGGCCGAACGAATCCGCGATGGCTTCGGCTTCCTTTTCATCCGAAGCGTTGATGCCGACGTGGGCGAGCTCGAAGCCCAGCATCGTCTGGACCGCCTCGCGCGTCATGTCGCGGATCCTGCCGAACTCCCCGGCGTTGATCAGGTCGCTCTTGACCATCCAGCTTCCGCCGCACGCGAGGATCCTGTCGTAGGAAAGATAATCGTTGAGGTTCTTCGCGTTGACCCCGCCGGTCGGCAGAAACTTCATGCCGACATACGGCGCCGCCATCGCCTTGATCATCGCGACCCCGCCGGCCGCTTCGGCCGGGAAGAATTTCACGACGTCCAGCCCCAGCTCGATGGCCTGCTCCACGTCGCTCGGGCAGGATGTGCCCGGCGTCACCGGGATTCCCTTGTCCACGCAGTGCCTGACCACCTTGGGATTCAGCCCGGGGCTGACGATAAAAGCCGCCCCCGCCGCGACCGCGCGGTCCACCTGGTCCGTCGTCAGAACGGTTCCGGCCCCGAGAAGCATGTCGGGGCAAGCCCTGCGGATCGCCCGGATGTGTCATTCTGAACGAAGTGAAGAAT
>ENA-UOOK01003691-UOOK01003691.1-fermentation-metagenome-genome-assembly--contig:-NODE-3691-length-17123-cov-7.401570_pt1 | contig 17123 bp, 11 predicted proteins | sample MGYA00245777_ERZ724023 | MGnify/ENA primary metagenome ERZ724023 (study PRJEB28704, sample SAMN03018312) | fermentation metagenome | biome: anthropogenic terrestrial biome; feature: soil; material...
CGGAGACGAATTGCTTCAATTCTTCACCGGAGAAAGGCTGTGACTTGATCCAGAACTCATCATAAAGATCCACCATTTCCGACGGAAGAGCCATCACTGGTGCAACGAGAATCGGTGCCTTCCCATCCTCGGTCTTTAACTCATGACCAAGCAAAGCATTCACTAGCAGAGTTGTGGCAAAGTCAACATTGATCCAGTGTGCGCCGTTTGCCGCTGAAATTGTACCGTCCTTTAAGCCGGTCAGGACATCCGGATCCAGATCCGTAACATAGAGCTTCGCATTTACGTTGGTATGCTGTGCCATAGCCTGCATGGTACCACTGCCAAAATCACCATTGGTAGCGTATACACAGTCTGCATCCGGATGTGCCGTAAGAAGGTCATTTGCCTTTGCGTTGGAATCGGACAGGTTACTTGCATCCCATGCAATATCAAGCACTTTACCGCCCGCAGCTTCGAAGGCATCTTTAAACCCTTCCGTTCTTGCAGAATGTGTCGGGTCTGTCTTTTTACCGGTAACCACAATTGCTTTCTTTAACCCCTTAGAAGCAGCATGCTCACCGATATTCTGCCCGGTCCCGTAATCCTTCGTTGCTACGGCGCCCTTAAAATAAGGATTTGCCAGAAGGATTTCCAGGTTTTCCTCCGAAGGCATATGGTCATAGCAGACAAAAGGTATCTTAGCATCCTGACATTTCTGGGAAACCACAGGAAATAAGGTTTCCGAAATTCCAAAGAATACAATGCCGTCCACGCCGGCTGAAATCATATTGTCAACATTCTGTACGGTTTTCTCCACCTTGCCCTCATCATTTACGATCATGGTATCAATGCCCAAGGCTTTGCAGGTCTCAGCGAAACCGTTCTCCAGGATATCCACCGAATAGATGCCCTTCATAAAGTTATTACAGCCAAGCTTTAAATCCTTAATGTCCTTACCTGTATCAACGGCGGTATCCTTGTCCTCTTTTTTGCTGCCGCTCTCCTCTGTTGTCTTTTTGCCATCTCCCTCTTTCGTGTCTTCTCCCTTACTCCCGCACGCTGTGAATGCCATGCAGATAACCAGTAACACGGCGCACAATCTTAACAATTTCTTTCTCATAAAACTTTCCTCCTTTTCGATTTGTCTGGCGCAAGAAAAATGTAACAATAAAGCCAAACCTCCTTTCTTATATAAAAACTCCCGCTACGGAGCATCATATACATAGCATGAACTGCCTAAAGAGAAAGCTTCCCTTGAATAAGATCCTTCTCCGAACTGCTGGTACCCAGGTACAGATCGTATTCCATGTGTTCCAGCTCCCATGCATCCTTCCTGTCATTGAACCATTCCAGCTGCGCAATCGGGGTAACAATGGTTACCTTCTTTTTCTCTCCCGGCTTTAAAGGCACTCTCTGAAAGCCCTTTAAAACCTTGACCGGCCTGTCTTCCGAGGATTGAGAGAAGCCTACGTAGAACTGTATCACCTGCGCTCCGGCACGCTCTCCTGTATTTTTAACACTGCATTCTGCTTCTATCGCATCGCCTCTTCTTGAAAAATATACCCCGGTGATCTCAAATTTCGTATAGGACAAGCCAAAGCCATATGGATACGCGGATTCTATAGATTCCTTTTCTAATTTTGTATATCCATGATAATAGTCATATCGCTGCTTCTCTGTATCCCAGTTCACCTCGGGAAGATCGGTTTCCTTTTTTGGTATAACAAAGGGCAGCTTGCCGCTTGGATTAACATCTCCGAACAGTATCTGTCCGATTGCGGTACCTCCTTCCATCCCCGGATAATACGCCATCAGAATACCATTCACATAGTCCTTCCATTCCTCCATCATGATCATGCTTCCGCCGATCAGAATCACAACCGATCTATCATTTACCGGTCCTACTTCTTTAATCAGCCGGATTTCATCCGGATGCAGCCCCAGGGACTGGCACCGGTCTCCGCCGATCGGATCCATATAATTGCCCGCCTGGTCGTTAGATACATACTCTCCTTCATCATTGCAGTCATACCCCGCCACGAACACTACATAATCCGCTCTTTCGGCCAGCCACTTCGCATGCCGGATATCGGATCCGTCATTGAAAATAACCTTTTTATTGCCTGCCGCCTTTGCAATTCCCTGCAGCGGGCTGATGGCATAGGGAGGATAAACTCTGCTGGAGCCGTTGTCTCCCAGGTTTCCTTTGTTGGCAAGTCCGCCTAACACAACGACGTTTTCGATTCGGTCTCTTTCTATGGGCAGGACATGATTCTTATTTTTTAATAAGGTAATTCCCTTTTGGGCAGATTCCAGTGCAAGAGCAATATGCTCCTTGCATCCGATCAATTCCTTCGGATATTCCTTCTGATCCGCTTCGGTATAGGCAAGCAGGGTCCGGACGATCCGGACAGCTGATTCATCGATCTTTTCCTCCGGTACTTTTCCTTCCCTCACAGCCTTGATCAGCGCATTGCCGTATAAGCTCGTACAGCACATTTCCATATCCTGCCCGCTGTTCGCAGCCATGACCGTATCGGTGATACCCCATACGAAATCACTCATAACAAAGCCGTCAAAATCCCATTCGTCTTTCAATACATCCTTTAACAAATAGCGGTTTTGGCCGCAATGGACACCGCGGTACAGATTGTAGGAGCTCATGACGGCGGCTGCTCCATTGTCAATACATTCCTTAAAATGCGGCAGGTATCGCTCCCGCTCCGTTCTTTTATCACATTCTATATTTACCTTAAATCTTGAAATCTCCATGGAATTAAAAGCAAAATGCTTAATACACGGGATCACATTCTCCCTTTGGACCCCTCTCACCAACGCGGATCCCATTTTCCCCAGATGGTAAGAATCCTCTCCATAGGTCTCCTGACTTCTTCCCCATCCCGGATGATAAAGAAGATTGATACATATTCCGGCAAATAAATTACCGCCCCAGGCTCTGACCTCCTCGCCGATTGCTTGTCCGATTCTTTCCTCAAGATCGGTATCAAAGCTTGCTCCTCTTAACATAGGTACCGGATAGCAGGTGCTTTTTCCTGTTCCGCATACCACTCCCCGCGGTCCGTCACAGAACTTAAGCTCCGGAATCTGCTTTCTTGCAATCCCTCCGGCAGGATAAGGGATATAATTATAATGCATCTCACCGCTGAAATTCTGTAGCATTTCAACCATGGATACCTTGCCGCTCATTAAGGAGACTTTTTCCTCCAGAGATAATTCCTTCACGATTCCTTTTGCTCGATCCGTATAGCTTAACCTATACTTTTTGTCAATCCTGTGCATATGCATCCAGACGTAAGCCTCCTTCTATTTCCACGTATTTTTTAAGAAGCTGGAAAGCTTCCCTTTTACTATAATCCAAATACCCCTGCACCTCTTTGATTCTTTTCGGCTTTTTATCATCTGCGGTGTTGTTCTTGTATACCAACGGTGTCATGCCATACATTTTCTTGAAGCAGCGGTAAAAGGTATTATCATTACAAAAGCCACATTCACTGGCTATGGTTGAATTATCCTTGTCCGTATAGGACAGGAGATAAATCGCATGGTTTAGCCGGGTTACATCAATCAGTTCCTTCAAAGTCATATCAATCGTTGATTTCAGGAACCGGTATAAGCCCTTTTCACTCATACCGATGGATTTACACAGCTCCTCGGTCAGGTTATCGTAAATTAAATGCTTCTCAATAAACCGGATGATCTTCAATACTTCTTCAGAATCCGTATTTTGTACTGCCTCGTTGGCAAACTGCTGTATATCATGAGGGATATAGTCAAATAAATCGGATATCAGCATGTAGATAAGCCCTTGTATCCGGAGATTGCTTGTCTTTTTCATATGACCGGACTCAAGGCCGATTTGGGCAAGAGTTCTTTGAAAATGGGTGTAGGAAATTCTGGGTTTCACAGCCTCTTTTGCACTATTTAGATAAAAATAATATGCCTGGTTTTTGTCATCGCTTAAATCAAAAAACTCATTCTTAATCTGTATAATCAGGCATATGTTCTCCTGGTTGTTATTCTGGAAACCATGAACCTCCTTGCTGTTTACCAGCGCAATATCACCTTCCTGCATCAGGCAGAATTCCGGTAATACCGATAGAATAATCTCACCCTTGACTACCATGATCAATTCGTAATCATAGTGCCAATGATAATCCGAGTGGTCAATGGATGTGATAATGACCTTAGCCGGACTTTCTTTATGATGTTCTATCGTTTCAAAAATATAAGAATTCATCTACATCTCCTTTTCTATAGTTGTATTATAGATTAGTTTAATCCGATTTTTATAACATATTAGATATATTTCTATCTCATTTCCGGACAACATTGTTTGTTTTTAATAACTTTGTATCAAATGCTCTGCTATGACCCAGCAAACTATCCATTCTGCAATATTATTTATCCATTGCAATATTTATAATCACTAAAAAAAGCAAGTAGAAGTGTCTTCTATCTAAAGACGCTCCTACTTGCTTTTTTACTTTTTCATTGTGCTCTTATTCTATTTAATATTTATTTTTAAGCCAACCGCTTCTATCCCGTGATATCGCATAAAGTGGCATCAATATACTGCACCAGCGCTTCCCTGGGGACGCACAGCTGACATCCGCGAATTCCGGCACTTACCGTAATTTCGTCAAATAGAACTGCGATTTCATCCATATAGGTCGGAAATTTCTTTTTCATGCCGATCGGGGAGCATCCGCCCCGTATATATCCTGTTGTTGCTAAGAGATCCTTCACATGAAGCATCTCGATCTTCTTATCCCCAAGGACGGACGCCGCTTTCTTCAAATCTAATTCGGAATTGACCGGAATGCAAAACACCATGATTCCTTTCTTTTCCCCTTTTGCCACTAAGGTTTTAAATACCTGCTCCAGAGGCATATGAATCTGCTCTGCCACATGCTCTCCTGCCAGGTTATTTTCATCTACCTCATATTCCAATGCTTTGTAAGGAATTCCTGCCTGCTCCAGCAGTCTCATCGCATTCGTCTTAACCATATAAAATCATTCTTTCCTTTATCATATTCTCATCCTACTTTTCTATCCGATTTTTTGGTTTGCACAAATCAAAGAAAGGTTCAAGTAATATGAAATTCCGCTACCTGCTCATGAAGCGGTTTTCTTACTTTTTTTCTCGTGACTTCTACCAACCCGAGCGCCGTCATATCGACAAGGATCGTCTTAATCGGATCCATCTTCAGATATTCTGCCAGCTCTTCCATCAAGAGCTCCTGATCCTTTGCTGACTCTAAGTCAATGAAATCAATGATAATGATCCCGGACAGATTACGAAGCCGTATCTGCCTGGCGATTTCCTTGGCCGCCTCCCGATTCACCTTGAGAAAGGTTTCCTGAACCTTCTTCTTACCGGCTACCGCTTTACTGGTGTTCACATCAATTACCGTCAGGGCCTCGGTCGGCTGAATAACCAGGGTGCCGCCGGATTTCAGCCACACATAGGATCGCAGAGCCTCCTCCAGCTTTTCATGAACACCGTATAAATTTGCAAGATGCAACAAAGGATCCTCATAGTATTTTAATTTATAAAGGTCCTCTGCCTGATACTGCATCAGGTATTCCCGAATGTGATTATAAAGCACCTTATCATCCGTAATAAATTCATCTACATTCTCCGCATATCCATCACGGATATCGCAGATATAGTTCGGCGGGGTTTCATAGACCAGGGAAAATCTGCTTTTATGAACCCCATATTTTCGAATGCTGTGATAGACCGCAATTAAGCTCTCCATCTCTGCCCTTATCTTCTCTTCCGGCATATTGGCTGCATTGGTGCGCAGGATGAAGCCATATTCCCTGCTGCGGTATTGCATCGCAATATTTTTCAGCCTTTTTCGTTCCTTCTCATCCGTAATCTTAGAAGAAACCCCAATGGTGGATTTGCCATAGGTCAAAGCAACATATTTTCCGGTAAAATTAAGGTTCGAGCTCACTACCGGTGCCTTTGTTTTGATATCCTCTTTTACCACCTGGATCAGAAGTTCATCGCCGGCTTTCACTTTAACCTCCGTTAACCCAGGCTTCTCTTCACCGCTTTCCTCTTCATTTGCCATGATCGGATAACGATTTTCTGCCATCGGATAATAGCACATTTTACCATCCTCAATTTCAATAAAAGCAGCATTAATATTTTTAACGATATTCTTAACCTTACCTAGGTAAATATTCCCTAGGATGCCGGTATCTTCGAAATTATTGAGGGAAACCTGCACCAGATTCATTTCTTCAAAAAAAGCAGAAACTATTTTATTTTCCTGTCTGACAATTACCAGTTTATTTTTCATTAAATAATCCTGCCCTTTCTTCAAAGCCTGCAAACTTTGGACCGCAGGCACAATATTTGCAAAGCGAATTAATTCGCTTGGTGAAAAATTTATTTTTCGCACTAAACTCCTGTCCCGGAAATTCTTATCTTTCCAAATGATCCAGAGAGATTAGTTTTCCGGTATCTGAATCTCTCGTATAGATTTCCAGCCGGTGAACCTGCCAGGAAAATTTATTATAAGGAAGGTTTTGGAACTGATAGAATGCCTCCATGACTAATTCCGGCTTTAAATTCACCGTACTTCCTGTGTCCAGCTGAAGATAAACCATAATTCCATTCTGATAAACCTCGGCTGTACTTTCCGGCAAATCAAAAGCTTGCTGCGAATTATCCTGGATTTTTGCGCTCAGCTTGTCCCGATATTCCTTCTCATCAAAAGCGGTCAGGGTAATCATCGGCTTAATATCTACCGCCTTCTCACTTGTCTTGGTCTTCTTATCGATCACAATCTTCTCCTTGGAGATAAAATCTGCAAATGCTTTCTGAAACGCCTCTTTGCTCTTTAGAATTTCGACATGATCATATCCGTCCTTTAAGGATACCCTATAATCCGCTGAGGATACCAAAGCCATGGCCGTAACCGCTTTTTGATGTTCTTCCCGGTCCTTTAATATATGAAAGCTGGTTACGTGAAATCCCTCCGTCAATACCGCATTCAATTTATCGATCATAACCTTTGGTTCCTCCGAGGAGACCAGCTCCGCGTCCAAATACTCTCCGTCACTGGTTAAGCCCAGACCAAGAGGCGCCGCAAAGGACATGACCGGACGAGGACTGAAACCATTGGTATATACACTGTCAAAGCCTGCGCGGCGAAAGGCTTTTTGAAAATAGCGCACCACATCGAGATGTCCGATGAATTTCATAGCCCCGTATTTTTGAAACTTAATTCGTACTTTCATTCGTAACCTCCTCCGGATTTGCGCCACTTCTATAGCATATCCCGCCGCCAAAGGATTTTGCACCGCAGCCGGCGCAAGACTGTCTGCAGTTTAAGGTAACTTTCTCCTCTTTTGCATTCCTATATTCTCTTAATAAAAACTTCTTTGTAATACCGGTATCGATAAAATCCCAGGGGAATATCTCCTCTTCGCCTCTTTCTCTACAAGTGTAGAACCGATAATCGATACCGTTATCCTTAAATGCCTTCTGCCATTTTTCGAAATCGAAGTACTCGCTCCAGGAATCATATAAGCATCCCGCTTTATAGGCATCATAGATCACTTTACTAATGCGGCGGTCGCCTCTGGCAAATACCCCCTCCAATTCGGACAGGTCCGCTTCATGCCAGTTATATTTGATACTTTTTCGATTTAGCTGCTCCCTGATCTTATCACGCAGATAATGCTGCTTAGTTAGATACTCTTCGCTCGTATTCATTCTTGCCCATTGGAAAGGGGTAAATGGCTTTGGAACAAAGAAAGAGGTACTGGTAACAATGCTTACCTTGCCGCTGCGCTGTTCCTTCGGTATCTCATAATATTTTCTTGCAATCTGGTCTGACAGGATGGCAATTCCTTCAATGTCATCCTCCTTTTCCGTCGGAAGTCCCATCATGAAGTACAGCTTTACACGGTTCCAGCCGCTCTGAAAGGCCTTCCCGGATCCATCCAGGATATCCTCCTCGGTAAGCCCCTTATTGATCACATTCCGAAGCCTCTGGCTTCCTGCCTCCGGTGCAAAGGTAAGACTGCTCTTTCGTATATCCTGCACCTTACTCATAACATCTAAGGAAAAGGCATCAATTCTTAAGGAGGGAAAGGAGATATTCACCTTCTTTGAGCCAAACTCATTGATCAAAAAACAAACCAGCTCCTGCAGCTGGGAATAGTCGCTGGAGCTTAGGGAGCTTAAGGAGATTTCCTCATGACCGGTGGATGCAAGCATTTCGTAAGCACATTTTTTCAGATACTCCAGGCTTCGTTCCCTGTTTGGGCGATAGATCATTCCGGCTTGGCAGAATCTGCAGCCACGGATACAGCCTCTTTGTATCTCCAGAACCACCCGGTCCTGCGTCGCTTTAATATAAGGCACCAGCGGCGTTGTAGGATAATATGCCTCGCTTAAGTTCATCTCCACCTGTCGCTTCACCTTATCCGGTGCATTGGGATTATTCGATACCATGCTTGCAACGGTTCCGTCTGCATGATAGCTCACATCATAAAATGCAGGCACATACATTCCTTCAATACCGGCGATCTGCTCCAGAATTTCTTTTCTTGATCTCCCCTGTTTCTTACCCTCCTTATAGGTATCCAGTATCTCATTATAGGAAGTCTCTCCTTCCCCGATATAGAAAAAGTCAAAGAAATCAGCAATCGGCTCCGGATTATAAGTACAGGGACCGCCCCCGATCACGATAGGATCTTCCTCGGTGCGGTCCCTGGCATAGATCGGAATCTGGGACAGCTCCAGTATCTGCAATACATTGGTATAGCACATCTCATATTGCAGGGTAATTCCCAGAAAATCAAAGTTCTTGATCGGATCTTGGCTTTCTAACGCAAAGAGGGGGATCTTCTTCTCCCGCATAATCTTGTCCAAATCCACCCAGGGAGAATAAACCCTCTCACAATACGTATCGTTTCTGCGATTCAATATATCATATAATATCTGTATTCCCAAATGTGACATTCCGATCTCATAAACATCCGGAAAGCACATACAAAACCGAATATCTACCTCATTCGGATTTTTCACCTGCATATTAACCTCTCCGCCAATATAGCGGGCCGGCTTTTCTACCGATAATAAAACTTCATCGGAAAGTGCTAATTTTCTCATTCAAAAAATCCTTTCCTTCCATATCCGTATCTCCGCTATCACTATAACTCCCAAAGTAAGCATTTCATACGGTCCCATTTTATCTAACCGATATTATAACTGAAAAAACGATAAAATTCAATGAACAAAACCTGTCCTTTACTTCAACCAGATAACCACCAGTTCCTCAAGTTTTTTCAAGGTGTCATTCGATGTCACATACTCACGAACGGATTCACTTGTAAATTGACCGATTGCAAGATCAAATCGATCAAATGCAAAGATTAGCAGAAAAATCAGGATCGCACATACGGTTCTTATAATCAGAGCACGGTAGGATGCAATTTCCTTCGGTAAATCTTCTTCATAGCCTCTGCTTCCTGCCGACATAGTTTGGACCGGACTACTTCCCTCCTGAAACAAACCAAGTCCTCTTGCCTTTTTCTTATTCGGTTTCTCCTGCGCAAAGGTATCTGTATCCAGACTATAATCCTCATAGCTTCTGGTCCGATCCTGGATATTATTTAACTGGCGCAGACATGCGGCTCTCGCCTGGCGTATATATTCCGCTCTTGACAGCGGCGGCATCTGATTCCCTATATAATCATAATTCCTGTCTGCATATTCCGCATTCTCCTGTGTATCGCTGCTATTGATCTTCTCTAATCCTGTCGTAAATAAGCTTTCATTCATTTGATTGGATAAACTTGTTTCAATCTGATTTATTATTTTATCGTCGAAGTTAGAATCCATAGAGTACCTCCTCTCCAATTGATTGGATTGCGACTGCACAACCTGGAAATCATTACAATATGCTTGTTTATTCATTTCATTATATTGCACTTCTTTTTTAAATATTACTACCTCTTTACCTCTTCTGCTGCTAGCTGGTCTTAGCTAACCTAAATATATATTGCTCCTATTCATGCTCATTGTTATATGATTTATGACATTCCTATCGGTATTCCTTTATCAACGGCGAATAATTACACTTCATCCATCATCCGATATCCGACACCGACCTCCGTTACGATATACTTCGGCTCAGCCGGATTTGCTTCGATCTTACGCCGAATGTTCGCCATATTCACACGAAGCGTCTGGTTCTCATTGATAAACGGACCCCATATTTCTTTAATTATATAATCATGGGTCAGAACCTTTCCAATGTTCTTCGAGAGAAGAACGATAATCTTGTACTCGATCGGAGTCAGATGAACCTCCTTATTATCTACCTTTACAATACGCTTGTCATAGTCTATGTCAAGGCCGCCGACTATGACTTTTCCGTCCGCTGCATGGTTCTCATCCTGAAGATTCTGGCTGTGCCGGACCTCCGTCCGAATTCTTGCCAACAGTTCCGATATGCCAAACGGTTTTGTAATATAGTCATCCGCTCCCAAATCCAGGGCTTCTACTTTCTCACGCTCGTGTCCCCTTGCAGAAACCACGATGATCGGGATATTACTCCAGGAGCGAATCTTCTCCAGTACCTGCGTACCATCCATATCGGGCAAACCAAGGTCTAAAAGGATCAAATCCGGACTGTGGGAGGCCGCCAATGCTATGGCATCCTTTCCTTTCTCTGCCTGTATTACATTATAGTCATTGGATGTAAGTACGGTCGAAATAAAATTGCTGATCCCCGCTTCATCCTCAACTAACAAAATTAAAAGCTTATGTTTCATGATAATCTCCATACCTTTCTTGACTACCTGCAAACTTTGGACTGCAGGCTCCTCCTACAGTGGTAATGTAAAACGAAAAACTGCGCCGCCCTCTTTATGATTGGCAGCTTCGATCTTACCGTGATGCGCCTTAATAATTGACTTACAAATGGACAAGCCAATCCCCATTCCCCTGGAAGAATCCGAGGATTTCTTGCCATTTGGAACATAGGATTCAAACAAATAGGGAAAATCCTGCTTTGCAATGCCTTCTCCATAATCTTTCACCTCAAAAACCGCATTGCTGCCTTCCTTTTTCAAGGTCACATCCGTCGCGGAATCATTGCCGGAATGCTTGATCGCATTCTCGACCAGATTAATAATTACCTGCTCGATCAAAGTCCCATCCATCGGAACCATCAAAAGTTCCTCCGGTACGGACACATTAATTTTACTGTCTGGAAAACGTTTCCTTATCCTGCGTATTGCAGTCGCTACGATTTCCTCCGCAGCCTCCGGAGTTTTAGTTACATTTGCGGTATCCTCATTGATACGGGTAACAGACAGAAGATTCTCCACCACGCGGATCAGCCACTGCGAATCCTCCCGGATATTCGTAATTAACTGTTTCTTGATATCCGGGCTTAGGGTATCGTCATTTTCCAGAATCGTCTGACTGGCTCCGAGGATCCCGGTAAGCGGCGTTCGTAGATCATGGGAGATCGCCCGCAGCAGATTGCTCCTCATCTTCTCCTTCTCCGTTTCTACAAGAATTAATCTCTGCTTATCGGATAGACGCTGACGCTCTAATGCGATGGCGATCTGCGATGCAATTCTTCGAAGAAGAGCGCGGTTGTTCTGATTTTTTAAAGCCTCATTAAAATAGGAGATTCCTAGTACACCAAGCACATTTCCCTGGAATATGATCGGCATATAGTAGGCTTTCGCATCGGAAAAGGTATCCGTACCGGCACCGGCCACCTTCTGATTCAGAAATACCCAATGCGCAACTTTGCTTTCCTTCGGGGACTGTAATAACGGTGCCTCCGTATCCTCGTCAACCTGCTCTAAGATTCCCCTTGCGCCGGTAATCGGATCCTTCGCATAGAAGATTACGGATGCCCGAAATATCTTCGTCAGGTATTCATTTGAAATTGCTATAATATTCTCCAATCCTCTGGTTACCAGAAGCTTTTTATTAATTTCATACAGCACCTCGGTTTGCTGCTCTCTCTCAACCGCATATTCTGCCTGTGCCTTGATACGAGTTGTCAGCGCACTGGTGATCAATGCCGTAAGAAGCATAACAATCAAAGTAATCAGATTGTCATGATTGAAAAAGTCAAAAGCATAATAGGGCTGCGTAAATATATAACTAAAAAGTAATACGCTAAGAAAGGAAGCCACCGTTCCGTAAATATACCCGGAGGTAACTCTTGAAATTACGACTACCGATAAAATATACATAATACTGGTATTCTCAATATTCATGTATTTTAGTCCAAGCGATAATATGGTAGCCAGGACTAATAATACAATCGTCTTAAAAGTATCGATCCAGGATAGGTAAAAGCTGTTGATCGGTTTCTTTTTCTTCGGCTGCCGATAGAATTTTATATGATCACTATCCGGTATAATATGAATTTCCACATTATGGAGCAAAGAAATAAGCATATCTTCCAAATCCGGCTCGAACCTGCTTCGAACCGTCCTTTTGTTCCGGCTTTTTCCTACGACAATATTGGTGATTCCGGTCAATTTTGCGTAATGGGCTATCGTTGCTGCAATATCATATCCATTTAAAGTAACCGTTTCCGCTCCCAGCTGCTCCGCCAGCTCCAGATTATCTTGAAGATGCCCCTTTTCCTCCTCTGACATCTTATCCCTATGTGTATTCTCCACATACACTGCTACCCATGGAGCATGAAACGCCTCCGCCGTTCTGGCTGTCCAGCGGATGCATCTTGCGGAAGAAGGAGAACCGCTGATGCAGACCATTAGCTTAATATTAGCCGCCTTATCGGAGGTCAGATTCTCATTCTGATTGTTGTGGCTGATCCGGTCAGCCGCTTTCCGCATCGTAATTTCACGGAGTAATTTTAGATTTTCTTTGGTAAAGAAATTCCCGTCCGCTGCTTCCTCTGCATTCGACGGCATGATACCATTGGCTTCCAATCGCCGGATCAGCTCATCCGGCTCAATATCAATCAATTTGACCTTATCTGCCTGATCAAATATATAGTCCGGAATAGTTTCCTTCTCATAGACCTTGGTAATATCCTGAACGATGTCCTTAAGACTTTCCAAATGTTGAATGTTGACCGTCGTAAAAACATCAATGCCCGCATTCAGTAATTCTTCAATATCCTGATACCTTTTCTTATTCCGGCCGCCGGCCGCATTCGTATGGGCAAGTTCATCCACAAGAATCAGCTTTGGCTTTCGTTCCAGGGCGGCATCCAGATCAAATTCTGTGTTTTTGGTCTTCCCGCCGGCGGTTCCGGTATCCTCCCGATTCCCATGCTCCGTTAAAGCCGATGAAATATCCGCCGTTTTCATGACTTTTAGGGGTAATACAGGCAGACCCCTCATCAGCTGTTTTGTCTCAGGACCTACGTTCGGATCCAGATATCCGATCCATACATCGTATCCGTTCTTATAAAGTGTCTGGGCCTCATCCAGCATCGCATAGGTCTTGCCTACCCCTGCGGCATAACCAAAGAAAATCTTCAGCCGCCCCTGCTCTTTCACTTTCCTTTTCTCAAATGGATCAGCAAACGGATCCGAATTACCTATCTTATTCCTAATTTCCTGTGAATGATTCATTCTCTCTACCTGCAAGTCGCCCTGCAGTCTCCTTTTTTATATAAACTAGTGTGTGTGCCGTAAATTAGTATGCATGCCATAATTTAGTATGCACGCCATAAATTGCGGATGGAATCTGCTTTCGATAAACGCAATCCATCGTGGATATTATACTATTCTTCTCATTTGCTGCACAGCTTTTTATGATACCTTTAGTTCCTTTATTATGGCAAATTTTAAGCACTCAATGCGTAAATCTAGACAGGATAAAAATACAATATAAATATATCACTTTTTCATTTATCCAGCAATCACCTATTGCATTATCAAATATACTCCATTTTCCCTAATTCATTCATTATGAAATACCGATTTGAGGATCAAAAGCCTTCCCAACAAATCGTCTTCTTCAATTTGCACTAATCAAAGGAAAATGGGGAGTAATAGAAAACATATTTTGATGTGCAACTGTTTGAAGTCGTTGGCACTGTTATTTATCCTAATTCATTATCATTGAAATATCCAATTAATTCATATATAATATTTTTAGTTAGAGAAACTGTATAAATTCTTCTATGCAACTTCGATTAGTACTTATAAAATGCGCTTGCTAAGCTTCACTTGAAAGATGTGATTATATATAAGTAAAAAAGAATGGAGTTGAAACTATGCCTTGGTGTCCAAAATGCAAAACAGAATATCGGAAAGGTTTTACCACCTGTTCTGACTGTAATACCCCACTGGTAGAAAAATTAGTTGACGAGGAAATGATCCCTTTTTTTCAGGCAGAAGAAAAACGTATCGCTGATAAATTAGTCCGCTATTTCGAGTACTCTGGGTTACCATCCGATATCAGGTATTACGAGGATAATCAGATCTATGTAGTATCCGTCCCTGCCAAAAAGCAGGCGGAGGCAAAGAAACTGTACCAGGCCTTCTACTTTGTGGAAAGGGAAAAAGCCGAAAATGACAAGATGGATGACAGTTCAATTGACAATAGTAAACTTCATATACCGGCAGAAGAAAACGATACTAAAGAGCAAGCTGACCCAAAGGATACCGGCATTCCAATGAAAGCAGCAATCAAAGAAACAGCAGCTCCGGAAGATATCAGCACAGAAAATACGGCGGATGCGGTTTTGGAGGATACCGGCACAGAGGATACGGCAGATACGGTTCCGGCAGATACCGGCACAGAGGATACGGCGGATGCGGTTCCGGCAGATACCGGCACAGAGGATACAGTAGGTGCGGTTTTTGAGGATACCACGGAAGAAGAAACCGATAACTTCTCTTCTGTCGATGAGGTACCGCCGGAATACAATCCCGATGAGGAGGAGGGACCGGTAACCTACATGCTGAAATCGGAACAATATAAGGATCTTAATGCTACATTTTGGATCTTTCTCATCTTTGGTATCGCAGGAATTCTTATATTAGTACTAAACCTTGCCGGTATTTTTGACTTTATTAACGGTGCCATCTCAAACATCGTCATGGGAGCTTTATTTATCTTTTTCCTGTATGTTGCGCTTAGCACCCATCACAAAGCGAGAAAGGTTCAGGCAGAAATCGAAGCAGAAAATAAATTGACCGAAGAAATTAACCAGTGGCTGTCTGCCAATATTACCGAAGAATTTCTCTCCTCGATCCATATTGATTCCATTTCACCGGAATTAAACTACATGCGGGCCAGTGAAACGATCCATGAAATGCTGATCAAGGAATTCGGACCGCAAAACAATGCTTATTTGGATCGTTTGCTTGACGATTACTATAATCGTACTTTCGATCACATGCCGTAATGCAGTATTGTCCTTTTATCTTATATTCTTTTGGTGGCGGCATGTCACCGGCTCCGCTAAACCACACCACACCGGGAATATGACTTTCCTTTCTGCCGGATGGCATAAAAATAGAGCAGTCGAATTAGATTCGGCTGCTCTTAGGGGTGATAATGTTCAATTGGAATTTAGATAATCAATCATTCAGGCTTTCAGACATCACCCATGACAGTTCAATATTAGAAATAGCAAGAATAATATGGGGACTTTCCATTCCCGTATTGCTGTAAATATGTGCATTGGTGTCAGGACGGTAAAGGGTCTTCTAATGGACGTCTGAGTGGAATACCAAATCTATGCAAAATCTGTACAACTTCAGGGTAGACAGTCGAAAACGTCATTTCATAATTTTGGCAGTATATACAGTCGCATGGTTCATTATATTAAACATTTGTGACAACAGCCTCTTTGCTATTTGCATTTCTTTTATAAATTTCTTATGATAAGATGGAATAAAAAGTCATAAATTGTTTGGAGGCGCAATATTAATGAGCACAAAAATACGTATTTCTCAATTCTGCATTCTTATGATTTCCTTAATGCAAATAATAATTTTAACTGGATGCAATAATACTAGAATTCAGAGAAAAGATGATGGAATACAACATTTAGTGAATGAGAACACTTACGGATATTACTTTGATTTATATACAACTAAATCAAAAGATCAAGAACGAAATGGCATTATAGAATTGCAGGAATATAATGATGATATATTTTTCAGAGTTGAAAACGAAGGACAGCAACGACAATTTTCGGTACAGGTTTTCATAGATTGCAGGCAAGTACCAATTAAGATTGACGGTACAGAATATGATACTTTTTTTATAGATGCTCCTGAAAATTTCGGACATAATTTTACGTTTCAGTTAACTGAACCTATTGACACAAATTACAATCATTCATTGATAGCGATACTCACTGCAGGTACTGATGTATTAACAAATGAAGTAAATTACAAACTTTCGAATAATTATTCTATTGCAATTGATCATGTGCTGTCTTTTGGACAGGATAATCCAATGGTACAACCGGAGTATAACATTGAAAAGACAGAAACCGTCACAGGATATCAAGCCACTGGACTACTGCTGAATACTGACATTGAAGATTACAAAAGAACAATGCCCGATAGAGAATTAAAGCTATCTTCAGGTGAAGAGTTTTCTTTACAGTATCAAGTTGGTGGTTATGAAGATTGCAAGGAAGTAGCTGTTATTATTACCGTTGGATCGGAGCAAGTTGACATTAACAATCAAGACTACATCTTATGCGAAGTTGACAATGGTGAATTAGTCCGAGGTATAGCAAACCTGGATGCTCCGAAGCAGGCAGGACAATATGAAATAATGGGTTGGGTAGTCAAAGAACCATTCAACGCTGATAAGCCTTAATTCATACCACTTGATAGTTCCTTTCGGTTTACACTAAATGTTGAATAATCGATATGTCTTATAATCGACATGTCTTTTTTCTAACTGAATAGCTGTACCATTATTCACAGCATCAATAAGATTAATATCGAAAGCGGATACTGTTACGAAAAGGGTATCCGGTGTTAGAGAATCTAAGCTAGTAGAACTTTCTGATATTAATTTCATGGGCACAGAATCAGGTATTGCTTTTCCGAATTACATAATTGTCAACCAAACATTCATTTATATTGTCAACCAAATATCAATTTGT
>ENA-UOOK01003692-UOOK01003692.1-fermentation-metagenome-genome-assembly--contig:-NODE-3692-length-17119-cov-4.073840_pt1 | contig 17119 bp, 15 predicted proteins | sample MGYA00245777_ERZ724023 | MGnify/ENA primary metagenome ERZ724023 (study PRJEB28704, sample SAMN03018312) | fermentation metagenome | biome: anthropogenic terrestrial biome; feature: soil; material...
GCCGCGGTTCTGGACCCGCCTGTGCTGATTCTGGACGAGGCGACCAGCTCGGTGGATTCCCACACCGAAAAGCTGATCGAAGCGGGCATGGACCGCCTGATGGAAAACAGGACGGTTTTTGTGATCGCCCACCGGCTTTCCACGGTTCGGAACGCGAAGGAGATCATTGTGCTGGAAAACGGGCAGATTCTCGAGCGCGGCAGCCACGATGAGCTCGTCGCCCGAAAGGGCCGGTACTACCGGCTTTATACCGGGCAGTTCGAGCTGTCCTGATTTCCGGCGGAAACAAAACGGGGAGCGGGAGCCGGCCTTTTCGGGCCGATTCCCGTTCCCCGTTTTTGCAATAGAGGATTATATTGATTCGTTTTCTTTCTTTTCTTTTTCCTTTGGAAGGAGGGGAAGGCGCACGGTAAACGTGCTGCCCTTTCCGACCTCGCTTTCCACGCCCACTTCGCCGCCGTACAGCGCGGCAAGGTGCTTGACGATGGAAAGCCCGAGCCCCGTTCCGCCGATCGCGCGCGATCGGCTGGTGTCCACGCGGTAGAACCGTTCAAACAGGCGGTCGAAATGCTCGGGGGCGATTCCGATCCCGGTGTCGCGCACATGGACGACGACCGTCTGCCGGCGGCTCTGGGCCGTCACCGTGACGCTGCCCTGCGGCCGGTTGTATTTGATCGCGTTTTCGATCAGGTTGCCGAAAAGCTGCTGGAACCGGGTGGGGGAGCAGGAAACATACAGGTCGGGGTCCGCCTGAAGGCTCAGCGTCACATTGTACTTTTCGGCGAGCGGCTCCAGACGCTCCATGCATTCCGACAGTCCATCTCGCACGCTGCAGCGGCGCACGGTGGGGTCTTCCTTCGCATTTTCGATCTGCGAAAGGGCGAGCATGTCGTCGATCAGCCGGTGCAGCCGTTCGGCCTCGATGTCGAGCACGTCGTAGAAATAGCGGCGCGTCTTTTCGTCGCGGTCTCCGCTTTTCAAAAGCTCGATGCTCCCGCGGATCGAGGTCAGCGGCGTTTTCAGCTCGTGGGTGACGTTCGCCACGAACTCGCTCCTCATCTGCTCCAGGCGGCGCATCCGCGTCATATCCGCAATCACCGCAAGGGCGGACCCCACGCTCTGCCCGGCGATGGGGGCGACGTAAACGGTGAACTGGCGCCCGCCGGCGCCTTCCGCGATGTTTTCGCGCTTCGATTCGCCGGTGTGCAGCGCGTCTTTCATCAGGTCGGCGATCCTCGCGGCGAAAAGGCTGCCTTCCAGTTTCCCGCCCACGGCAAGGCTGCTGTTTTTCATCATGTTTCCGGCGCTCTGGTTAAAGAACAGGATTTCGTTTTGATCGTTCACGGCGAGAACGCCGTCATCCATGCCCTGAAGCACGCCCTCCAGTTGCTTCTGTTTTCCGGTCAGCTCGGAAACGGCCGTTTCGGTGCTTTCCGCCATCCGGTTGAACGAGCGCGCAAGCTCGCCGACCTCATCCCGGTAGTTTCCGGAAACGCGGATGGAATAGTCCCCTTCCGAGATCCGGCGCACGGCGCGGGTCAGGTCGTTGAGCGGGCGGGTCAGGCGGTACACCAGAATCGCGGTGACGGCGCAGACCAGGATGATCCCCAGCAGCATGCTCAGCACGGCGATCGTCCAGATTTTCCGGATGGAGCGGTCGAGCGTGGCGGTGGGGAGCGCCGCGCGGATGAAGAATCCGCCCTGTTTGACGTACACCGCCTCGTAGTAATATCGTTCATTCAGGCTCGCGCTGATGCGGATGTCGTAGCCGCGCCCTTTTTCGCGCGCCTGCACGATTTCGGGGCGGTTTTTGTGGTTCTGGTTGATGTCCTCCATGGAGCTGTCGCCGACGACCTTGCCGCTTTCGTCGATGATGCTGATGCGCATCTGCTGCCCGGCGCTGGAAAGCTGGTCCCCGATCCGGGTCGCGGATGTTTCTGGGGCGGCCTTGATCTCATCCGCCTGCGCGGTCAAAATGCTGAGCGCGGTGTCGAGCCTTCTCGTAAATTCGCTGCGGTACTGCTGCTGAACCTGCATGGCGGCGATGAAAAAGGCCGCCAGAAATCCGGCCACGACAATGGCTGCGTTGAACAGAATCCATTTCTTTTTCATCGGCGGCCTCCTTAACCGGTTTCTGAAAATTTATAGCCGACGCCGCGCACGGTGAGGATCAGCTTCGGTTCATCCGGGTTATCCTCGATTTTCTGGCGCAGGTAACGGATATGGACATCCACCGTGCGGGTATCGCCGTAGTAGTCCACTCCCCATACGCGGTTGAGCAGAGTGTCGCGCGTCAGGACATTCCCGCTGTTTTTCATCAGCGCCGCAAGCAGGTCGAACTCCTTTGCGGTCAGCTCGATGGGGCGCCCATCCTTTTCCACGCTGTGGCGGGCGATGTCCACGGTAAGGCCGCCGCCTTCGATCAGCTGGCCCGAGGAATCTCCGCTGCGGGCTGCCCGCCGCAGGACGGCCTTCACCCGGGCGCAGAGCTCCTTGACGCTGAACGGCTTGACGATATAATCGTCCGCCCCCAGCTCCAGGCCGAGCACCCGGTCGATTTCCTCCCCGCGCGCGGTGAGCATCAGCACCGGGATCGAGCGCGTGGCTTCGCTTTCCCGCAGCTTGCGGCACACCGCCAGCCCGTCGGGCTGGGGCATCATCCAATCCAGAATCACGGCGTCCGGCATCCGTCGGCGGATGGCCTCCAGAAGCTGGGTGCCGTCGGGAAATCCGGCGGTTTCAAATCCCTCGTCCTTCAGGCCGAAGGCCACAAGATTTCGGATGTTCGGTTCGTCGTCGGCAATATAGATCAGCAATGCGGTTCCCTCCGTCGTACGGTTTTTTTCGTTACTGTTCCTTCGAGTTCAGGTCCGGATGGACGCCGGTTTCCATGTAGATGACCCATTCCGCGATATTCGTCGCGTGGTCGCCGATGCGCTCCACATATTTGATGATGAACAGAAGGTCTACCTCGCGCATGACGTTCTGCGGGTTATCCGTGATGATCCCGCAGATTTCCAGAATGATTTTGGAAAACATGGTGTCCACGACGTCGTCGCTTTTGCACACTTCATGCGCCGTCCCCACGTCCCGGCTCAAAAAGACATCCATCGCGCGGCGGAACATGTCGCGCGCGGCCTCCATCATCTGCACCACATGGGTGATGGCCAGGCTGTTGCTGTTCAGCTCGCCCACGGTGAGGATGTCGCAGATGTCCGCGCACTGGTCGGCCACCCGCTCGATGTCCGTCAAAATCTTCAGGCAGGCGGCGATCATACGCAGGTCGGAAGCGACCGGTTGCTGCATGGCGATCAGGTTCATGCATACTTTTTCGATCCGATGCTCCGTGCGGTCGATTTCGTCGTCGCTGTTCGCGATCCGGTCGGCTTTGTCCAGGTCCAGCGTTCTCAGGGCGGTGATCGTTTCGTCGATGCGCTGCCCGACGTCGGCGCCCATTTTAGTCATCTCGCCGATCAGGTCGGCAAGCTCCCGGTCAAAAATCTTTCTTGGCATAACGGTCGTCTCCTTTTCCCCATTATAAAAGAATTTCGCCGGAAAATACAGCGAAATTCTGACTATTTTGAAAAATGATTCACTTTTATCCGAAACGGCCGGTCAGATACCGTTCCGTGCGCTGGTCCGCGGGGTTGTTGAACATGGTGCGCGTGTCGGCGTATTCCACGACTTCCCCCAGCAGGAAAAAGGCGGTCTTATCCGCGATGCGCGCGGCCTGCTGCATGTTGTGCGTCACGATCACCACGGTGTAGTCCTTGCGAAGGTCATCCATCAGGTCCTCGATCTTCAGAGTGGAGATCGGGTCGAGCGCGCTTGTCGGCTCATCCATCAGAAGGATATCCGGTTCCACGGCCAGCGCCCGCGCGATGCACAGCCGCTGCTGCTGCCCACCCGAAAGGCCGAGCGCGGATTTTTTCAGCCGGTCTTTGACTTCTTCCCACAGGGCGGCGCTTTTCAGAGAACGCTCCACAATTTCATCCAACTGCTGTTTGTTCTTGGTTCCGTGAACGCGCGGGCCGTAGGCGATGTTGTCGTAGACCGTCATCGGAAACGGGTTCGGCTTCTGGAAAACCATGCCGGCGCGCTTGCGCAGCAGGGTGACGTCGGTGCGCGGGTCGTAAACGTCCTCGCCGTCGATGGTGACTTTTCCTTCGATGCGGCAGTTCGTCACCAGGTCGTTCATGCGGTTCAGGGTTTTCAGGCATGTGGATTTTCCGCACCCCGAGGGACCGATGAACGCCGTGACCCGATTTTTGGGAATCTCCAAACAGACGTCTTTCAGCGCCTGAAACTCGCCGTAGAATAAATTCAGATGTTGAATCGAAATTTTGCTCTCCATTAATTTTATCCTTTCTGAAGCATCCTTGAGAAAAACCTGGCCAGGCAGTTGAGAATGAACACAAGGATCAGCAGAACCGCCGCAGTCGCAAATGCAATATTCAGGGCGTCGGGGGTAGAGGCCTCCCGCGCCGTCTGGTATAAATGAAGGGTCAGTGTGCGCCCGCTTGCGAAAATCTGCCGGAAGAACCCTTTCGGCATGCTGTAAGACAGGCCGCTGGTGAACAGAAGCGCGGCGCTTTCGCCGACGATGCGCCCCATGGCGAGAATGACCGCCGTCAGCACCCCGGGCATGGCGCACGGCAGCACGATCCCCATGATGACGCGCAGCTTTCCGGCCCCGAGCGCCATGGCGCCCTCCTGATAAGAGGAGGGGACCGAGAGAAGCGATTCTTCGGTCGTGCGGATGATCAGGGGAAGGATGCACAGCGTCATGGTCAGGCAGCCCGCCAGAATCGAAGTCTGAAGGCGGAACAGGATGCAGAACACCGTGTAGCCGAACAGCCCGAACAGAATCGACGGGATGCCGGAGAGCACTTCGGTCGCAAAGCGGATCACTTTCACAAGCCGCCCCTGCTTTGCGTACTGGGTCAGGTAAATCGCCGAGCACAGGCCGACCGGGGCAGAGATCAGCAGCGTGATGACAACCACATAAAGCGTGTTCAGGATCATGGGAAGAATGCCTTTCAGGCTGTCGTCCGTTTCCGAGTATGCCGTGGTGAGAAAGCGCATGGAAAGATAGGGGACACCGTTGATCAGGATATACAGCAGGATTCCGACCAGCACGGCGACGGTGACGGCCGCCGAAAGGCCGATCAGGGTCTGAAGCACGGTGTCGAGCGGGCGGGAGTGCCTGCCGTAAAGGGAATTATTTTTCATCCATCTGCACCCCCTGTTTGGAAATAATCGTGAAGCTGATATTGACGATCATGATGAAGATGAACAGGATCAGGCCGATGGCGAAAAGCGCCTCGCGGTGCAGGCCGGAAGCATAGCTCATCTCCATCGCGATTCCGGTGGTCAGCAGGCGGACCGTGCCGAGCAGGGAAGGCATGTTGGCGACGTTGCCCGCCACCATCACGACCGCCATCGTCTCCCCGATCGCCCGGCCGACCCCGAGGATCACGCCCGCAAGGATCCCGGATTTCGCCGCCGGGATCGTGACCTTGAAAATGGTCGCCGTGGGCGTGGCGCCGAGCGCGAGGGAAGCCTCGCGGTAAGCCTGCGGCACGGCGCGCAGCGAAGTTTCCGTCACGCTGACGATCGTGGGCAGGATCATGATGGCGAGGATCAGAACCGCCGCCAGCAGGCTGTCGCCGATGGTGCGCCCCCGGAACAAAGGAAAATCACGGATGGCGGGAACGATCACCAGCATGCCGAAGAAGCCGTACACGACGGAAGGAATCCCCGCCAGAAGCTCCACCGCCGGGCGGACCAGGCGCGCGATAAACGGCGGGGCCGTCTCCGCAAGGAACACCGCGGTCAGAATCCCCACCGGAACGCCGAGGACGATCGACCCGAACGTGGCGGAGATGGACGACAGGATCAAAGCGAGAATCCCGAACTGATTCCTGCCCGCGTTCCAGACGGCGCCGAACAGGAACGGCCCTAAGCCGATCTCCGCGATGGCCGGGGCCCCGGTTGCGAAAACGTAGACGGTGATCAGCAGAACGCCGGCGACGGAAACGCAGGCGGAAACCAGAAAAACGGACTCCGCCAGCTTTTCGGTTCCCTGCGTCCAAAGCGAGAGGACGGCGCTGAGCAGGCCGCACACGAAGACCCCGATGCAGGGCCATAGGAAGGAGACGGTGATCTGGCTGATGTTGAGCGAGGCGACCGCCGACTGGATGGAGGAAACAGAGATCAGCACGAAAAGCGGCGTCACGCCGGAAAGGATAAAGGACCCTCCCGCATACGCGGCCTTTCCGCGCAGAAGCAGAAAGATTCCCGCGATGGAAAGGACGACTCCCCCCACGACCGCAATTTTCGCCAGAAGCGGAATGGTCACCAGCCCCGAAAGCGTCGGCCCCTGTACGCGCAGCCCGCTCGCCGTCACCAGCTGAAGCCCGCTGACCAGATAGGATGTGTTTCTGAAAACGAAGTGCAGGCCCGGAAGGAAAAAGAAAACGCAAGGAAAAATGCCCAGCAGAATTGCCAGGCCTTTTTTCCAAGTGTTTCCTTTTGTTTCCCGTTCCGCTTCGCGTTGCTTTTTGATGGAAAGGGTCATTTTTTCGATGTTACCAGGCCGGCCTTTTCAATCACGGCTGTACCTTCGTCAGAAAGGACAAAATCGAACCAAGCTTTGATCAGTTCGTTGTCGCTGCCCTTTTTATAGATTTCGATAAACGGTCTCTGAGCCTTATAGGTCTTGTTGAGGATATTTTCTTCCGTGGCCTTCACGCCGTCCACGTCGACCGCTTTGACGGTGTCGTTCACGGAATCGAGCGAAACATAGCCGACGGCGGTCTTGTCGTTGCCGACCTTCGTCACCACTTCGCCGGTGGAGGAGAGCTCGGCCGCGTATTTGCATTTTCCGGCCGCCTTGAACATGGTTTCAAAACCGTCGCGCGTGCCGCTCGCGGCTTCTCTGCCCAGCACGGTGATCTTCTCATCGCTTCCGCCCACGTCTTTCCAGTTCGTGATTTCGCCGGTAAAGATCTTCGTGATCTGGTCGCTGGTCAGTGCGGATACAGGGTTGTCCTTATGTACCGCAATGGCGATGCCGTCGATGGCGATCTGCTTGACCTCATAGTTTTCGGGTTTTTCTTCGGGCTTCAGATCCCTGGAAAGGTCGCCGATCAGAGCGGTTCCCGCGTCTACCGCCTTGGCGGCGTCGCCGGAGCCCGTGCCGCTTTTTTCAACCGTTACGCCCGGATATTTCGCTTGGAACGCTTCGCCCAGCGCCTGGCAGACCTTTGCCATGGAAGTTGAGCCGTTCAGAGTCAGTTTCCCGCTCAGGTTTGCGGCCTGAGAGGCGCCGCTTTCCGCCGGAGCTTCCTGGGAAGGGGCCGCGGAGTCCGTGCCTTTGACTTCGGAACTGCACCCGGCAAGCGCGCTTGCCGCGAGAGCCGCAGTCAGCAAAAGGGAAATTACTTTTTTCATGGTTCCAAATTCCTCCTAAAAATCTCTGTTTTTTGGACATCGATTTTCATTTTATTACGTTAATGTTAAAATCATGTTAAATTTCCTTTAGAACTCCTTTAAAACGGAGTGGCCGCTATTGCTTTGAGGCGAAGCAAAGCAATAGCAATTTAAAGAAACATAAAGCTTTTTTGGTTTTATGGCTCGGCAGCTGAATGAATTCCGAGCTCGCAGGCCGTTTTATCCTTTTTAAGTAAGAAAACCTGCCGGTAGCAGACACAATTTTCCGGATTCAAGTCCGGTAGATTTTGAAGGGAGAAGCAGTGCCGGAATTACTTGAATGCTCTGCTAATCAAAGAACATGGGTTCCTATATATTATTGACAAATAATGTATATTTATTTATAATATTTTTAATAAACATGAATCAATAGTGTTAAAACTGCTTGAATGGAGCGGTCTGACCTTCCAGTACTATTTCTTCACAAGCAAGTACAAGTATATATTTAGATATTTTGAGATTTTAAATTGCTCATGATCTAAATTATTGTAAGAGGGTTATTTTATGAACGCTTATGATATCATCGCAGAGAAAATAACGGGGAAAAAGGGCTCCTGGATACTATGGGTGCTATTCAACGTTTATTTGTTGATGAACTGGGTGGATATCACCGGATTAGACTTCATTGATATTTTGGTGCTTGTATCTTTTTGGTTTGTGTTTATGATTTTAATCATGTCAATAAAACATAAGAAAGGGCCAATTCCTATTTCTGATTATATCTTTGTCGGGATAATGTTGGCCTTAGCGATGCTTCCGATTTTTGTCCCCTGGGAATTTTTACCGTTTCAACAGCTTCCGGTCAGTAAAAAGCCTTTTAATATGTATCATATTTCCCTGTTTATGGAGTTCGTTTTGATTCGAAACATCATGACCAATGGGGAACCCTACATCGGGGAATAGGCCGTGAAAAAGAGTAGCTGATATTTTATAAATTTCCGGGACAATCTGCTTGATGATCAAGAATACGGTTCTAAAATATTTCCTTCTAAAACGAACCTTTTTTCAAGCTTGACTTACTTAAAATATAAGATTAAGGAGGCTCTGGGTATCGAAAAAAAGCCGGTTCACGCTTTTGCGTAGACCGGCTTTTTTAATAGGCTGAGGGTCCCCGTTTGAGAGGGAACCCTTTCTGTGAAATTTTAAGCTTTTGTTATTTGTGGAATTTTTCCACGATGTCGCGCACCGCGTCGATGACGTACTGGACTTCCTCGTCCGTCATCGAAGGGTACAGCGGCAGCGAGATGATGCGCTCGAAATGCTTCTGTGCGTTCGGCAGGTCGCTTTCCTTGTAGCCGAAGCGGTTGCGGTACAGGGACATGTTGTGCACCGGGATAAAGTGGACGCTGGTGCCGACGTTGCGCTCGTTGAGCTCCACGATGAACCGGTCGCGGTCGATCGTCAGAAGCTCCGGCACGACGCGCAGGACGTACAGGTGCCAGCAGTGCGTGGTGTATTCCGGTACAAACGGCGGGTCGACCGCGTCGATCGCGCCGAACGCCTTCTGATACCGGTCGGCGATCTTCAGGCGCTTTTCCTGCATCTCTTCCAGGCGGCGGAGCTGGATCAGGCCGAGCGCGGCCTGGATGTCGAACATGTTGTACTTATAGCCCGCCTCGACGATGTCGTATTTCCAGGTTCCGCCCTTGGCATAGCGGTTCCAGGCGTTCTGGCTCATGCCCTGGCCGGCCAGCACCCTGGCCCGCTCGGCGATCTCGTCGTCGTCGGTCACCAGCATCCCGCCGTCGCCGGTGGTGAGGTTCTTCGTCGCGTAAAAGCTGTACGAAGCCGTGCCGCGCAGACGGTTGCCGATCAGGCGGCCCTTGTAGCGGCTCCACAGCGCATGCGCCGCGTCTTCCGAAACGAAGAGGCCGTGGCGGTCGGCGATTTCATAGATGCGGTCCAGGTCGCACACCTGCCCGCTGTAGTGGACGGGCACGATCGCTTTCGTTTTCGGGGTGATCTTTTTTTCGATCTCATCCGGGTCGATGCATCCGGTTCTGTAATCGATATCCGTAAGAACGGGGGTCGCGCCGACATGGATAATGGTGTTGGCGGTGGATGCGAACGTCATGGGGGTGGTGATGACTTCATCCCCCGGGCCGATGCCCTTCGCCGCCAGCGCGACATGCAGGGCCGCGGTGCAGGAATTCATGGCCACGGCGTGTTTTGCTCCCAGGTATTCCGCAAATTCCTTTTCAAATTTTACGGTGCGGGGGCCTTTTGCGATCCACCCCGATTTCAGGGTGTCCACCACTTCGCTGATTTCAGCGTCGGTGATGTCGGGAACATTGTAGGGAATAAAGGTGTCGCGGTTTACAAAATTGCTCATAACTTTCCCTTTCCCCTGCCCGGAAAGCCGCGGCCGCCGCGCGGCGGGCAGGACTTTTTTTGTTTTGCCGTATGGAACAAAAAAATAATCAATCTACATCATAATACGATTGACATTTGTTGTCAATAAAAATCCGTTTCCGATCCATTTTTGAAATGATTGACTATGGGAAATAATAGCGATATAATAGACGAATAAACGGAATCACAGGATAAATTTTCGAAAAACCGGGCCCGCACGCAGTATTCGGCAGCGGCGCGCGGGCAGACTATTCTTTGCAATCTTAATCCTATTCTGCTGCCGAAGAATGGCGGTTAATCAGTGAACGAAAAAAAAGATTATTTTGCACATGAAAGCGCCTGTATCGACGAAGGGGCGCGAATCGGGGAAGGCACCCGCATCTGGCATTTCTGCCATATTTCCGGCGGGGCCGAAATCGGCAGGGAGTGCACGCTGGGGCAGAATGTCTTTGTGGCGCCGGGCGTCAGGATCGGCGACCGCTGCAAAATCCAGAACAATGTTTCGGTCTATGAAGGCGTGGAGCTTGGCGATTACGTCTTCTGCGGGCCGTCGATGGTCTTTACCAACGTGCAGCGCCCCCGCTGCAAATATCCCCAGCGGGGCGCTCAGTTTTACAGCCACACCCCGGTGGGCGAAGGGGCCAGCATCGGCGCCAACGCGACCATCGTGTGCGGGCACCGGATCGGCTGCCATGCGTTCATCGCGGCGGGCAGTGTGGTGACGAAGGATGTCCCGGACCACGCCGTCATGATGGGGTGCCCCGCGCGTCAGCACGGATGGGCCTGCGAGTGCGGGGAGAAGCTCGATGAAAATCTTCACTGCCCCAAGTGCGGAAGAAAGTATGTAAAAGGAACAAACGGCCTGAAGGAGGAAACAGAAACATGCAGAAAATAGCGTTTAACGATTTGTCGGCCCAGTACGCGCATCTGAAAAAGGAAATAGACGCCGGCGTCGCCGAAGTCATCGAAGGATGCCACTTTATTTCGGGGCCCCAGGTGGAACGGTTCGAACAGGAACTGTGCGCCTTTACGGGCCGCCGCTACTGCGTTTCCGTCGCCAACGGCACGGATGCGCTGCTGATGCCGCTGATGGCGAAGGGGATCGGCCCCGGCGACGCGGTGTTCGTTCCCTCGTTTACATTCGTCGCAACGGCGGAGGTCGCGACGCTTCGGGGCGCGACCCCGGTGTTCTGCGACGTGCTGGAAGGGACGTTCAACCTGGACCCGGATTCCCTGCTGGAACAGATCCAGCGCGTGAAAAAGGAAGGAAAGCTCCGTCCCCGCGCCGTGATCCCGGTCGACCTGTTCGGTCAGCCGGCGGATTTTGAACGGATCCTTCCCATCTGCAGGGAATACGGCCTGTTTGTCATCGAAGACGGGGCCCAGGGCTTCGGCGGGGAGATCCGCGGCCATAAGGCCTGCTCGTTCGGCGACATTTCCGCCACCAGCTTCTTCCCGGCTAAGCCGCTCGGCTGCTACGGCGACGGCGGCGCGATCTTTACCGACGACAAAGAGCTTTACGACCTGCTCGTTTCCATCCGCGTGCACGGGAAGGGAACCTTCAAATACGACAACATCCGCCCCGGCCTGAACTCGCGGCTCGACACGCTTCAGGCGGCGATCCTGCTGCCGAAGCTGCACGCCTTCGAAAAGGAGAATACCGTGCGCAACAAGGCGGCGGCGCTCTATACATCCCTGCTAAAAGACCGGTTCGACGTGCCGGAGGTGCCGGAGGGCTTTGCTTCGAGCTGGGCGCAGTACACCATCAAGGCCGAGGATTCCGCCCACCGCGACCGCCTGATGAAAGGCCTGGAAAAGGCGGGGATCCCGTCCATGGTCTATTATCCGAAGCCGCTCCATTTCCAGGATGTCTACAAGCCCCTCGGCTATCGGCCCGGCAGCCTGCCGGTCAGCGAAAGCCTCAGCGGGCGGGTGCTCAGCCTGCCCATGCACGGCTATATCACCGAAGAGATCGTCGCCTCTGTGTGCGATGTGCTCAAATCCTTGTGATCGTGGCTTTTGCCAGAAAACGGTGAAAGGGATATCTGCGCACCGCCCCGTTTTTGCGGGGCGGCGACCGCAGATTTTTTCCGTAACGGACGAAATTTGAAAACAAAGCCGTTTTCTTTTGATTTTTATCCATATCCTATATATAATAGACAAGACAACAGATTGAGAAAAGCAAAAAGGTAGGTATCAAATATGTCAAATATCAAAACGGAGTTACTTTCCAAAATCGCGGACAAGACCGCGACGGTCGGCATTGTCGGCCTCGGGTACGTGGGGCTTCCCCTCGCGGTTGAAATCGCCAGGTCCGGCTACCGGACGATCGGCTTCGACGTGCAGGAGAAAAAGGTGCAGCTCGTGAACAGCGGCCACAACTATATCGGCGACGTGGTGAATTCCGCGCTGGCCGACGTCGTGAAGAGCGGAAAGCTTTCCGCCACCGGCGATTTCTCGTTTATCCGCGACGTGGACTGCGTGGCCATCTGCGTTCCCACGCCGCTTGACAAATACCAGCAGCCGGATATCAGCTATGTGAAGGGCTCGACCGAATCCGTCGCGAAGCACCTTCATTCCGGCATGCTGATCGTGCTGGAATCCACCACTTACCCCGGCACCACCGAGGAACTGCTGAAGCCCATTCTGGAATCCTCCGGGCTGGTGTGCGGCAAGGATTTCTATCTTGCCTTCTCGCCGGAACGCGTCGATCCCGGCAACAAACAGTATAAGACGAAGAACACGCCGAAGGTCGTGGGCGGCATCGGAAAAGACTGCACCGAAGTGGCGGCCGCGCTGTACCGCAACGTTCTGGAAGGCGGCGTGTACGAGGTGAATTCCCCCGCCGTTGCGGAAATGGAGAAGCTTCTGGAAAACACCTACCGCAACATCAACATCGGCCTTGCGAACGAGATGGCGATCATCTGCAACCGCATGGGCATCAACGTCTGGGATGTCATCGACGCCGCGAAGACGAAGCCGTACGGTTTTCAGGCGTTTTATCCCGGTCCGGGCCTCGGCGGGCACTGCATCCCGCTCGACCCGTTCTACCTCTCGTGGAAGGCGCGCGAGTACGATTACCACACCCGCCTGATCGAGACCTCCGGCGAAATCAACACCGCCATGCCGGAATACGTGGTCGACCGCGCGATGAAGATCCTGAACCGCAACAAGACCGCGATGAACGGCGCGCGTGTGCTCGTGCTCGGCGTCGCCTACAAGAACGACATCGACGATTACCGCGAATCCCCGGCGCTCAACGTGATCGACCGCCTGCTGGGGCAGGGCGCGGACACCGTGTACTACGACCCGTATATCCCGCAGTACAAGCACAAAGGCGTCGTGCACACCGGGCTGAAGGCGCTCCCGGATGAAGAGATCAAAAAGGCGGACATCGTCATCATCTGCACCGCGCACGAATGCTTCGACTACGAGAAGATCCAGTCGCTCGCGAAAGAGATTTTCGACACCAGGAACGCCATGAAGAACGTCAAGAACAGGGAGAACATCGAGCTTCTGTAACTTTGGCCTCGTTTAAAAAATCAAGGATGGAGACAACATGAAAAAACTTCGCTTTATGCTGATCGGCTGTGGAAGGATTTCCAAAAACCACATTGCCGCCGCCGCGGAAAACGCGGACAAGATGGAACTCGCCGCGGTCTGCGACCCGGTGGAGGAGCACGCGCGGCAGAAGGCCGACAGTCTTTTTGAAAAAACGGGGAAGCGCCCCGCTATTTACGCCGACTACCGCAAGGCGCTGGAAGAGCTTCCGATCGACTGCTGCTCGATCGCGACGGAAAGCGGGTATCACGCCGAAATCGCGCTGGACTGCCTGCGTCACGGAAAGAACGTGCTGGTGGAAAAGCCGATGGCCCTTTCGACTGCCGACGCGCAGCAGATGATCCGGGAGGCGGACGCCCGCGGGCTGAAGCTCGGCGTCTGCCACCAGAACCGCTTCAACGCCCCGATTCAGGAGCTGCGGCGCGCGCTGGACGACAACCGCTTCGGAAAGCTGGTCAGCGGAACGGCGCGCATCCTGTGGAACCGCTCGATGCCGTATTACGAGCAGGCGCCGTGGCGCGGCACCTGGGCGCAGGACGGCGGCACGCTGATGAACCAGTGCATCCACAACATCGACCTGCTTCAGTGGAGCCTTGGCGGGGAGCCGGAAACGGTGATGGCGATGACCGGGAACTACCTGCGCGACATTCAGGCGGAGGATTTCGGCGCGATTCTGATCCGCTTCAAAAACGGCGCGGTCCCCTCAACGATGCCGACCGCGTGCGTGTACCCCAAAAACCTGGAAGAGACCCTCTCGATTTTCGGGGAGACGGGCGCCGCTGTGATCGGCGGCCTTGCCGTGAACCGGGTGGAAACCTGGAATTTCGCACAGCCCGCCGAGCAGGACAAGCGGGTGGCCGCGCTGGCCGGCACGGACCCCAAGGATGTGTACGGCAGCGGGCACAACGCGCTGTACGCGAATTATATCGGCGCCGTGAACAGCGATACCCAGCCGCTGGTCAGCGGAAGAGAGGGGATCAAGGCCATGAAGATCGTTTTGGCCGCCTACAAATCCCAGAAGACGAAGCAGGCGGTCGATTTCGACAGCCTGAAGTTTGCGGCGACGGATATGGCGGACGGCGACGTCCGTTACCGCCGCCCCTGAACAGAAAGGGATGGAAACCGTTTTGAAGCTTGTAACAGTAGTCGGTGCGAGGCCGCAGTTCATCAAGGCGGCGGTCGTTTCCGCCGCGCTTCGGGATACCGCGCAGGAGGTTCTGGTCCATACCGGCCAGCACTACGACCGCAACATGTCCGCCATTTTCTTCGAGGAGCTCTCCATCCCGAAACCGAAGTACAATCTGGGCGTCGGTTCCGGCACCCACGGCCATCAGACCGGGGAAATGCTGATGAAAATCGAGGATGTGCTCTTTGAGGAAAAGCCCGACGTGCTTCTCGTCTACGGCGACACCAACTCCACGCTGGCGGGCGCGCTCGCGGCGTCGAAGCTGCACATCCCCGTGGCGCACGTGGAGGCCGGGCTCCGCTCGTACAACATGCGCATGCCGGAGGAGCAGAACCGCGTTCTGACCGACCATATCTCGAAATGGCTGTTCTGCCCCACGCAGACGGCCCGGGAAAACCTGAAAAAAGAGGGCTTGACGTCCGGCGTCTCCGTGACAGGGGACGTCATGCTCGATTCGGTGCTCCATTTTCTCAGGCTGGCAAAATCGAACCCGAATAAGACGGCGATTTTCGAAACCCTCGGAATCGAGCCGAAGCATTACCGCCTTGCGACGCTCCACCGCGCCGAAACGACCGACGGCGGGCTCGACGCGATCATCCGCATCTTCTCCGCGTTCGAGCAGCTCCCCGAGCTCGTCGTCGTGCCGATCCACCCGCGCACCAGAAGCCTCGCGGAGCAGGCCATTCAGAAATGCGGCTTCCATAACATCAGGCTGATCGACCCCGTCGGCTATCTGGAGATGCTCCTGCTGACCTCTTCCGCGTGCCAGGTGCTCACCGACTCCGGCGGCCTGCAGAAAGAGGCCTGGTTTATGGAGGTCCCCTGCGTGACCCTGCGGAAAGAAACCGAGTGGGTGGAAACGCTCGCGGGCGGCTGGAACGTCCTTGCCGAGCTCACCACCGAAGATATCCTGAAAAAAGCGACGACCGTCAGGCCGGACCCTGCGGCGCGCGCCCTGAAGCCGTTCGGCGACGGGCACGCATCCGAAAAGATCGCCGCCGAGCTCGCGCGGTTCACTGGAACAGAGGGTTAGCGTCATGAACATCGTTTTGGTCAATCATTATGCCGGAACCGGGCGCAGTATGGAATTCCGCCCCTATTTCATGGCAAAGCGCTGGGTGCGGCAGGGGCATCGGGTCACGATCGTCCTCTCGTCCTACTCCCATCTGCGCGGCGACAACCCGGACTTAAAGGGCCGCCCGACCATGGAGCAGACCATCGACGGGATCCGCTATTTCTGGATCGCCGGGCCGGCGTATCAGGGGAACGGCGTGGGCCGGATCAAGAACATGATGTCGTTCATCCGCGGGCTTTCCCGCTATGAAAGCGAGATCAACGCACAGGGGAAGCCGGATGCGGTCATCGCCTCGTCCACCTACCCGCTCGAAATCTATCCGCTGCACCGGATGGCGAAGAAGCATGGGGCCATGCTGATCTACGAGGTGCACGACCTGTGGCCTTTGAGCCCCATGGAACTGGGCGGGATGTCGAAATACCACCCGTTCATCGTGGTGATGCAGGCGGCGGAAAATTACTGCTACAAGCACTGCGATTACGTCGTTTCCATCCTTCCGAACGCGAAGGAGCACATGGTGGAGCACGGCATGAAGCCGGAAAAATTCATCTGCATCCCGAACGGGATCGTCAAAGAGGATTGGGAAAACGCGGACCTGGATCATCCGGTCTACGGGGATAAGCTGAAGAAATACCGGGAAGAGGGCTTTTTCCTCGTTGGCTACACCGGCGCGCACGGCGTCGCGAACGCGCTGGACAGCTATGTCGAGGCCGGGGAGCTGCTGCGCGGCAAAAAGATCAAGCTGCTGATGGTGGGGCAGGGCCCGGAGCGTGACAGGCTGGTGCGGAAAATCTCAGACCTGGGGCTTTCGGATGTCGTCGAGGCGCTCCCGGCCGTCAAGCGCTCGGATATCCCGGGACTGCTCGCGCAGATGGACGCGCTCTACGTGGGCCTTCAGCGCCAGCCGCTGTTCCGGTTCGGCGTCAGCCCGAACAAGCTGATGGACTATATGATGGCGGCAAAGCCCGTCATTTTCGCGATCGAGGCGGGAAACGACATGGTCGCGGACGCCGGATGCGGCGTTTCGATTCCGCCGGAGGACAGCAGGGCAATCGTTCGCGCGGCGGAGCAGCTTGCCGCGACGCCCGAAGAGGAACGGGAGGCCATGGGCCGGCGGGGAAGGGAATATATCCTGAAAAACCACGAGTACGACGTGCTTTCCAGCCGCTTCCTCGATGTTTTTCGGATGCCCCGCCAGGAGTAAAAAACAATCATCCCAAACAGATGAATACAGCGAAAAAGACGCGGGGATCGATCAGATCGATCTTCGCGTCTTTTTCGCTTGAAAATTCCGGATAAATTTTTTGAATTTTTCGCAGGAAAAACACGGGTCAGGAGCATCCGCACCCGCGCGCGGGAAGAATCCGGCCGCACGCGATCCGCGCCCCGGAATCCCCGGCCGGCTGACTGGTAAAATCGTCGGGATGCGCGTGGACGATCACGGTGCGGCC
>ENA-UOOK01003696-UOOK01003696.1-fermentation-metagenome-genome-assembly--contig:-NODE-3696-length-17107-cov-11.153589_pt1 | contig 17107 bp, 27 predicted proteins | sample MGYA00245777_ERZ724023 | MGnify/ENA primary metagenome ERZ724023 (study PRJEB28704, sample SAMN03018312) | fermentation metagenome | biome: anthropogenic terrestrial biome; feature: soil...
CGGGTGCCGAAATGAGCCGGAAGAAAATCTGCAATTATGACTGCTTCCATTGCAAATATCCAGATTGCCGTGTTGAGGCGTGCAAAATAACAAAGCAAGAAAGCAAAATAATGCAGGACGCGCATCATGGCTGGGAAAATGAGATGATTTTCCATCTGGTACAGAGGGCGAAAAAGCAAGGCATAGCGCAAGCCACGGCACTTGCACGACTGAATATCAGCGATTCAAGATATAGAGATGCCGCGCGCCATGTGAAACTGGAAGCCCGTCATGTATGACCCGTGCACTAACTGCAAATGTGTTTTGCATCGGGAAGTCTGCCGAAAATTCTGTACTATCTATAAGGAAGCCATCCGGAGGGACGTGCGGGAAGGCATGGCCGAAATTGGAAGGGAACTGCACAGAAGATACATACAGCATAAAAATGGCCGCTAACCTGTGGGGCAGGCAAGCGGCGTATCAGAACATCGCAAAAAAATATTTGCACCGCTATTATAAGCGGAGAAATGGAGAATGTCAAATGTCTAACGAAGAGCTTATTATCGGCCTATCAAAAAAGCTGATTGAGCAGGACAGCCTGATTGAATATTACCGCAACCGTTGCGACACGCTGGAAACTCAACTCCGTTTAAAAGAGAACATCACGGAATCCAACGATGATCTCCCGCTGGATGGCCATGCGGAGGCCACAAAATGAATGACTATGGCCTTGAATGGGCGGAAACGATGCGTGATTGGAAAGAGCCTCCGGAGCCTTTAGAGGACTTTCTGCCGGAAGAAGATGATGAAAATTTCCCCGAAGAATCGGACTGAATGGCTGAAAGCACGCCTGAATGGAATCGGTGCCAGCGAAGCGGCGGCGGCCATCGGAATGTCGCCTTACAAGTCTAATGTGGAGTTGTGGGAAGAAAAGACCGGCCGCCGCAAGGCAAAAGATATTTCAGACGATTCGCACGTCCGGTACGGCAAAGAAGCCGAAAAGTATCTTCGTGAGCTTTTCAAGCTGGACTTTCCACAGTACCGGGTTGGCTATGACGAATTTGGCATGATACGCAATAATCCCGACTGCCCGTGGGCCTTTGCTACGCTGGACGGGGAACTGACAGAAAAGGAATCGGGACGGAAAGGAATCCTCGAAATCAAGACGACCAAGATTCTCCGTGCTGGGCAATGGGACGAATGGAATGATAGTATCCCGCAACATTATTACATACAGGTTGTTCATCAGCTTTTGGCAACCGGATATGATTACGCAATCCTGAAAGCGCAGATCAAATATCAGAAAGACGGTATCCTCGCTGCCGCGATCCGCCATTACCACATCGAAAGATCAGATGTCAAGGATGATGTTCAATGGCTTGCGGAACGGGAGAAACCATTTTGGGACTGCGTTGTAAATGATAAGAGGCCGGCGCTTATTTTGCCGGAGATTTAGGAGGAACATATGCCGTTTGAACTTGTTATGAAAACCGACTTGCAAAAGGCGATCCCGCAGGCGATTGAATTCAACTATGACGAGCTGAAAAAGCAGCTCCCGGAGCGCCTTGCATACTATAAGAATCTTGTTGTCACCGAGGACAGCATCAAGTCTGCAAAGGCTGATAAGGCCACCCTGAACAAGCTCCGCACGGCCTTTGAGGAAGCCCGTAAAGAGGTCAAGCGCGACTGCCTGCGGCCCTATGAGGACTTCAACAGCAAGGAATCGGAGCTTGTCGGCATGATTGACGAGGCGATCCAGTCTATTGACGGGCAGGTCAAAAATTTCGACGGTCAGAAAAAAGAAGCAAAAAAGCAACAGATTGAAGACTTTTTCAATAAAACCGTGGGAAGCCTTTCGGAGCTCTTGCCACTCGAAAAGATTTGGGATCCGCGCTGGTTGAACGTTTCCTACAAACTCTCTGACATTGAAAAAGAGATTCAAAATGCCATTTTCAAAGTCCGAAACAACATCAACATCATTAAAGCGTTCGGCGTTGACTGCGAACAGCAGATGCTCGACAAGTATCTAGAAGCACTGGATTTTAGCGCTGCAATGGCGGAGAAGACGCGCTGGGAGCAGCAAAAGAGACGGTTGAAAGAATACGAGGAAAGCCAGAGAAAAGCTCATAATCCCCATAACACCATTGTTGTTGACGGGGAAAATGATTTCAGCGAGGCTAAACCCGGAGACCATGTTGTTTTTGGCGGAAATCCCGAAACCCAGGCTGGCGCTTATATTCCGGAGCCCGAGCAGCTCCCGCCAATTCAGCAGCCGAAAACAATCAGCGTAACATTTCTGGACACAACAGCTGATTTCAGGCATGAGATGCACGACCTGTGTGTAAAATACGGAATCAAATACAGATGGGCAAAAAAGGAGGATTTGTGATGGTACAGAATCGTTTAGCAAAGGCGCAGGAAAACAAAACTGTAGAATATGAGGTCAACGGAGAAAAGGTAAAGCTGTCTCCAAACATCATCCGAAATTATCTTGTCAGTGGAAGCGGAAATGTAAGCGACCAAGAGGTTGTTATGTTTCTGAACCTCTGCAGGTTCCAGCATCTTAATCCCTTCCTCCGGGAGGCTTACCTCATTAAGTACGGAAACTCCCCGGCTACCATCGTTACCGGAAAAGAAGTGTTTACGAAGCGCGCCCGCCGCAACAAGGACTATGCCGGGCAGCAGGCAGGAGTTGTCGTCCAGAAGAAGGATGGCACGCTTGAAAACCGCATCGGAGCTTTGGTATTGAAAGACGAAACTCTCGTCGGTGGATGGGCTAAAGTTTATATAAAAGGCTATGAGGTGCCAACTGAGATTTCAGTTTCTTTGGATGAATACATCGGCCTAAAAAAAGATGGAGAAGTAAATTCTCAGTGGAGCAAAAAGCCCGCAACGATGATTCGCAAAGTCGCCCTTGTGCAGGCTCTCCGCGAAGCATTTCCGGAGGACTTTGCGGGACTTTATAGTGCCGAGGAAGTTGATGTCGACCAGCCCTTAGACGAAACTCCGATTGATGAAAACAAAGTTGAAACGACAGCTACGGAGCCTCAAGAACCGCAAAACAAAGAACCTGATATGCAACATGAATCCATACAAGGGGACGACCCTTTAGCGTAGTAGGAGGAGCGGAACAATGTATTTGAAAGGCTATCTATCCGGATATGATGGTAAGGCTTTGACGGTTATTGCTCCGCTTGACGATGATTATCTGCTTATAAAAAGAAATATTACCGAATGTGAAATTCGCCTGGACGACGGTCGGATGATAAGTGCTGACCAGCGCAAAAAAATATATGCGACGCTGCGCGACATTGCCGATTATACCGGATATGTTCCGGAGCAGGTGAAAGCCCTTGCCAAGTATGATTTTATCGCTCAAACGGGACATAATCATTACTTTTCTCTTTCGGACGTCGATATGACGACGGCGAGGGAATTCCTTGAATTCTTGATTGAATTTTGCGTGCAGAACGATATTCCAGCGCAGGATTCCCTATTGCATCGGTCGCCCGATATCGCACGGTACCTGTACTGCTGCCTTGCAAATAAAAAATGTGCGATATGCGGAAAAAGGGCCGAGCTGCACCATGTAGACACGGTCGGGGCTGGACGGAACCGGCACAAAATCGTTCACAAAGGGATGCGCGTTCTTACTCTGTGCCGCACCCATCATACCGAATTTCACAACATCGGGAAAGACACGTTTTTCAGCAAATATCATCTGTTCGGAATTAAACTCGACGATTATTTATGCCGCGTTTGGCGGCTGAAAGGAGCGTGAGACCATGAAGCCGATTCTTTTTAACACCGAAATGGTGCAGGCGATTCTGGACGGGAGGAAAACCAGCACCCGCCGGGTGATTAAGCCGCAGCCCGCAGGAGCACATACGCTCATGAATATTTCAGGCGGCAAGGCGGAATTCATGTGCGGAAGAATTGGAAACGGGTACTGCATCGATTTTGCGGAGAGCCGCAAATTGCCTTATCTTCCCGGCGACATCCTCTATGTGCGGGAAACGTTCACGGTTGGAAAGATAGCTTACGGTGAAGAGCCTGACGGAACGGCTATGCCATACATTTCACAGTGTACCGGTGAAAATGACATTATTCCGAAAGAATACGCTTTGCGCAACAAAATCGGTACTGATGATGTTATCTGGAAGCCGTCGATTTTTATGCCAAAAGAATCTGCCCGAATTTTCCTCCGCGTGGTCAGGGTCCAGGCGGAGCGGCTGCAGAATATAACGCCGGAAGAATGCACAGAAGAAGGCGCCGGAGTCTGCAACACAACAGCTTTGTTTCAAGCTATCTGGAATAATACTATCAGGAATTCGGATTTTGACAAATACGGCTGGAACGCTAATCCGTGGGTATGGGTAATCAACTTTGAGCGGTGCGAAAGGCCGAGTGACGCATGAACATCATTGATTTTATCCCTTTTGGCAAAGACAACGCGATTTCCCGTCGGGCGCTCTGCCAAGTAACGGAGCTACCTGACCGACTGATGCGGCGGGAAATCGAAAAGGCACGGAAAGATTACACAATTCTTAACATCGACGGTTCCGGCTATTTCCGCCCGGCAGAGGGCGAGACTTACCTCATTGAACGCTGGTTAAGGCAGGAGCGCAGCCGGGAAAGATCGGTCAGAGATGCCACCAGAGGCGCGGAGAAGGCTCTTTTGGGCGGGAGTCGTGAACTTATCCCGGTACATGCTTATGTGCGCAGGAAGCGGCGCAGGGAGGACGAGAGGCCGCAGGTAGAAGGGCAGACAACATTAGGAAATGCTTAAAATTAACAATTTTATAACCTTGGGAAGGAAAAACCATGAGCGCGTCAAACACTGAGTGCGAAAAATGTGCCTGCTTTCGCTGTCCGCGCAAATCCGAATGCTCCTATGGCGACTGGACGCTGGAAGAATGGTGCAGTCGGGCAAAGGACCATTACTGCGGTGACTGCTTTCAGCCAGAGTGCGAAAAATCTATGCAGACACGGTTAATGGTTTGAAGGTGATAAATTGGCAGAGCGAAGAATGTTTGCGAAAACGATAGTCCTTTCTGATGCTTTCTTGGATATGCCGCTTTCGGCCAGGTGCCTTTATTTTACGCTCGGAATGTTTGCGGATGATGATGGATTTGTAAACGGCCCAAAGTCCATCATTCGGCAATGTGGGGCATCGGAGGACGACCTGAAAGTTCTGGTTGCAAAAAGATTCGTGCTTCCATTTGAAAGCGGCGTCATCGTAATTAAGCACTGGAGGATTAATAACTACCTTCAAAAAGACAGATACAAGGAGACAAAATACTTGAATGAAAAATCACAACTTGTGCTTGAAAAAAACGGAGCCTATTCGGAATGTATACACAGTAACTGTATACCCAGTATAGGTAAGTATAGGTTAGATAAGGATATAGAAAAAGAGAGTATAGAGAAAAAGGCGCCTTCGGCGCACCGCTCTCAAAAGTTCATACCGCCAACCGTGGATGAGGTAAGGGCGTACTGTACCGAAAGAAAAAATAACGTAAATCCCGAACGCTTCGTTGATTTCTATTCCTCAAAAGGCTGGATGGTCGGTAAAAACAGGATGAAGGACTGGAAAGCCTGCGTCAGGACATGGGAACAGAGAGACAAGCAGGAAAAAGGTAGCAATAAGTCAAACCACTCTCCCACCTTCGACATTGACGAGTATGAGCGTGAGAGCATCTATGACACGAAGGAGGCCGAAAAATGAGCGCCGTATTTATTCCGAACTTCCTGTCCGCAAAAAGCCGCAACAAGTACCACGCCGTGAAAACCACGGTGGACGGAATCACATTCGATTCCAAAGCCGAGGCGAAAAGATACATAGAACTAAAGCTGATGCTTCGCGCGGGGCAGATTAAGAGCTTCAACCGGCAGCCGTCTTTCCTGTTGGCGGGAGGCATCCGGTACAGGCCGGATTTCATCGTGTGGGACGGAAAAAGCGTGTGGGTGGAGGACGTCAAGGGGATGTCTACGGCGGTCTTCAAGGTCAAAGCGGCGGAGTTTCGCGAGAAATACCCCTACCTGGAATTGAGGATAATCAAATGATTTTATATCACTTCTGCGCGACGTTCAGCAAAGACGGAATTTTGAGCGAAGGAATCAGGCTTGGCCAATTTGCCTATTTTCACGACGGGGATTATCAATTCATTCCGAAATGCCAATGGCTGACGAAAGACCCGGACCCGAAAAATCAAAGCTGGGCGACGCAGCATCTGATTGACTATAGCCGGACGGCTTATCGAATGACCGTGAATATTCCTGAAAGCTATCACAAGAAACTGATTCGAGCCGCCGACTTTGTGCGAAACATGCCGGATGAAGCAAAATCCGTTATCTGCGGATGGCCCGGAAGCAAGAACTGGTACATATTCCGGGGCGATATCCCGGCAAAGTGGATTGTAGGCTGTCACAGGATGGAGGAAATAAAACAATGGAGAGACTGACAGATAATGCCCAGGGATACTGCGAAATGTATTGTGATTCATATAATTCATGTTTCAATCCGGATAATTGCAAAAAACAAAAGGAAATTGCAATGTATAACAAACTCCGTGATTATGAAAACTCGAGGTTCACGCCGGTAGAAGTTCGCAAAATTGCAAACAGACGGCTTATCGATAAGGACTTGCTGCTTGAAACTTTTGGTCAGTACGTCAAACGGCGGGGGAACATAATTTATACGGAAATGGGCCTACAGGACATTCTGGACATTGTCGAAGACGCACCGGAAGTTATCTCTATCGAAAAGGACGGTGAAAAATGATGCCATTCAGCGAATTTAACAATCAATGCAAAGCCTGTATTTGTCCTGGGTGCGACCTATTTCAGTCGAATGAATGTTTAGACGGGAAAGATTGTTGCGAGAAGTGCGACAATGGAGCTGCTACCTGCGACTGCCCATTTTATACCGGCGAAGATGGAGGCGAATCCGATGGATGATACTGTGAACCGCCCACCCCATTACAACGCCGGACAGATAGAGTGTATCGACGCCATAGAATCCGCAGTTACTGGGCTCTCTGGGATTGAAGCCGTCTGTACGGCAAATGCAATTAAGTACCTCTGGCGTTGGCCCCGTAAAGGCTATGCGGAAGACCTGAAAAAAGCGGAATGGTACATCGAAAAGTTAATTTCTGTGCTGGAGCGTGATTCGGTTGAAAAGCATTGAAGAAAAAGCACTGATTCATCTCCTCTGCAACATGTACTGGACGGGACGAGAATGGAACTATTCCCAACTTAAAGCCAAAGTAGATGCGGGCATAGATCAATACAAGCAAAAGCAGAGGGATGCTGCCTTGCTTAAAGACAAGCGAAAGTACACCTTGGGAGAAGACAAGGCTATCCTAAAATCCAAAAGCATCAGAAAAACGGCTGAAATACTCGGCAGGACGCCGGCCTCAGTATACGGCCGCAGGAGAAAGTTGAGGGGATTGGGAAGATGAATTACATACTTAGCGGAAGCATCGTCAAAGCCTGTGCAGGAATCGTTGGGGCCTCTCCGCAGGCAGAACCATATAAATCTGCAATGGGAGCGTGGTAAAGCATGAACCGCAAGGATTGCCTGGTACAGTACGCCGCGCTGAAGGCGGAAATTATCCAGATTATGCAGGAAATCAGTAAATTGTCCGACGCTCCGGCGCATTTTGCTTCGGACAGCGTGCTGGCATCGCCGGCGCACGAACCGTACGAAAACAGACCGATTCCGATTCGCGGAAATGTTCAGGATGCGGAGATTCAGCGGGAAACGCAGCAGCTGGTGAAGAAATATCACGACATGCTGATTCAGCTGTACCGCGAGAAAAATGCCGCAGAGGATTTCCTTGAGACGGTATCGAATCCAATCGACCGGGTTATCCTGCGCGGATACTACATGGACGGCCGGTCATGGCGGGACGTTGCGGCAAATTTGTCGGAAAGTTCCGGGCGGGACTACTCGGAAGATGCGGTCAGAAAGCGCGCAAAAAGATTTTTAGAAAAAGTCTGAAATGTCCGGTATGTCCGTTGTCAAGGGGGTACAATTAGTACGATGCAAAGTGTAGCTGTACAACACCTTGCGGAAATTGATTACAAAGGCTCTGGCTTTTAACCTCCTTTCCTTCAGCGCCGCCCGGTAGCTCAGGCGGCGCTTTGATATGCGGCCACCAGTACCGTCGGTGCAATTCCGGCAGGCCGCAACAATGAGACCCGCCGCACCTCTCGACTTCGACGATGTGGCCCAGCGCGGGACAAATATCCAAGCGCATTGCCGAAGCGGTGCGCTTTGCCGGGCGCCCCTTTCAGGCGTCCTTTTTCATACTCATTTTCGGGAGGTGATAACGGTGACGAACAAACAGAAACGTTTCTGCGAGGAATACCTCGTCGACCTGAACGCGACGCAGGCGGCAATCCGGGCCGGGTACAGTCCGGCGACCGCCGGAAGCATCGGAAATGAGCTCCTGAAGAAACCTGAAATCCGCGCGCGCGTCGACAAGGCCATCGCCGCCCAGTCCCGGCGCACCGGCGTCACCGCCGACCGCGTCGTCCGGGAGCTTGCCCGCGTCGCCTTCGCCAACTCGCAGGACGTGGTCAACTACGATGACGCGACCATCAAGGGCACCGCCGCCCGGGACGACACCGCCGCCGTCGCTTCCGTGCGGGTCAAGACCATACCGACCAAGGATGGCGACGGCGTTGAACGCGAGGTCCGGATGCACGATAAGCTCAAGGCGCTGGAACTGCTGGGGAGGCACCTCGGGATGTTCACGGACAACCTGCATTTGGATGGAGATGTCGGGGTGACAATTGTTGACGACATACCAAAAGCCGACAGTCCGCCTGACTGATGCCATTGCGCCGGCATTCTATCCGGTCCATCGGGACATTCTGGCCGGCCGGCACACATACTACAAGCTCGGCGGCGGCCGTGGCAGTACAAAATCTTCATTTGCCGGCGTGGAAATCATCCTCGGGATGATGCGGGACGCGGCGGCCGGCAGGCGTACAAACGCGGTTGCCTTTCGGCGATACGCGAATACGCTGCATGACAGCGTCTATGAACAGCTGCTGTGGGCAATCGACAAACTGGGCGTAGCGGGGTTGTGGAAAAGCACCATTTCTCCGCTGCGCCTGACCTATCTTCCAACGGGGCAGATGGTCCTGTTCCGCGGGGCCGACAAAGTCAAAAAATCCAAGTCCATCAAAGTCGCCCGGGGGTACATCAAGTACCTCTGGTTTGAAGAACTCGACGAATTCGAGGGCAGCGAGAAGCTCCGCAGCATTCAGCAGTCTGTGGTGCGCGGCGGGAAACGGTTTGTCGTTTTCTACACCTATAACCCGCCGAAGTCGCAAAGGAACTGGGTTAACGACCCGGTCGAGTTCTCAAGCCCGGATCTGCTGGAGCATCACAGCGACTACCTGACCGTGCCGCGGGCGTGGCTCGGCGAACAGTTCATCGCGGACGCTGAGCACCTCGAAGCGGTCAAACCGGAAGCATACCGGCACGAATACCTGGGCGAGGTCACCGGGACCGGTGCGGAGGTCTTTACGAACCTCACGCACCGGACCATCACCGACGAGGAAATCCGGCGCTTCGACCGCATTCGGCGCGGCCTCGACTGGGGCTATGCGTCCGACCCGTTCGCCTATGTGGCATGTCAGTACGATAAGACACGCCGGCGGCTCTACATTTTCGATGAAATCTATCAGGTTCGGCTCAGCAACGCGGCATCCGCACGGCTGGTGCGACTGCATAATCCGCTGAATCAGGAGGTTGTCGCAGATAGCGCCGAGCCGAAGAGCATTGCGGATTACCGGGCGGCCGGAATCCATATCCGCGGCGCCCGCAAGGGCCCGGACAGCGTGGATTACGGCGTCAAATGGCTTTCGGAAGAGATGGAAGAAATCATCATCGACCCGGACCGCTGTCCGAACGCCTGGCGCGAGTTTTACGGCTATGAGCTGGACCGGGACGCGAACGGAAACTTCAAGGCCGGGTATCCGGACAGGGACAACCACTGCCTAACTGGTGACATGATAGTAAACACGCTGAACGGCAACTTCCGGATTGACGAACTTGTCGGGAAGAGTGGCCGGGTTTACTGCTACGACGAGCAGAAGCAACGACGCACCATATCCGCTTTCCATGACGTTCGCATGACGCGACAAAAAGCGGAAATATACGAGGTTACACTCTCCGACGGGCGAACAGTCAGGGCCACGGCAGATCATTTGATTTTGACGGCCGAGGGGTGGAAGAAGCTTATTGATTTGTGCCCTGACGACAGAATTGTTGAGGTGTGAGGTGGAAGTTCAGTATTTTGAAAACGGAGATCTTGCGATATTCAACGGGCATAAATATCGCAGGGATAAACACACTGGCTATTATCTCAATTCTGCTCGCCGTGAACGGCTCCACCGGGCCGTATGGGAATACCACAAAGGAAAAATCCCGGAAGGCTTCCATATACACCATATTGACGAGGACAAATCAAATAACGAAATTATGAACCTTGCCCTTCTTCCGGGCAGGGTTCATGCTTATTTGCATGGAAAAGAGCACGATCTCTACCATCATGAAGAGATTGTAAAGAATTTGGTGCAACACGCAGCACCAAAGTCAAAAACGTGGCATCATTCTAAAGCCGGTCGCGAATGGCATTCGGAACACGCGAAAGAATCTGCGGCACACATGGAAAAGCGAGAGTATGTATGCCAGAACTGCGGGAAGCATTTCTTTAAAAAGCCGCTCGGCGAGAACAAATTTTGCTCGAACGCCTGCAGGTCTGCATACCGCAGAAAGTCAGGTGTTGACGATGAAACGAGGACGTGCATCATCTGTGGAAAACAATTCACAACGAACAAATACACAAAATCCGTCACCTGCTCTGCGAGTTGCAGGGACAAATACAGTTGGCGTTATATCCGTCAGGCCAATAGGCAAGGCAAATGTTTACAACATGGAGGTTGACGGCTACCATAATTTTGCGGTAAACGGAGGCCTGATTGTCCATAACTGCATAGACAGCGTCCGCTATGCATTGGAAGATGAAATGCACCGCGGCGGCACGACGATAGGAGGGTGGTGAGGCTTTGAACACGGACATAGATTTCCGGAATCTGGCGCAGGTGCGGCGGGTCATCCAGAATTATCTCTACAATGACGGCTGTGACTACGCGAAATTCAGCGAGCAGGCGCAGCAGGGCTTCGATTACTACGACAACCGGGACAGCATCAAACGGTCCGGCGCCGCGGCAATCGACGAGGTCAACCGGTTCCTGAAGCTCAAAGGCTCCAACCCGCTGCGCAGCGCCGACAACCGGATTTCCATGAACCGGCACCGCGTCGTTGTGGACCAGAAAATCGGGTATCTGTTTTCCGTGCCTCCGTCGTTTGACATTGCTTCCGACGATATCGGCAAGGGCGACGAGGCGCTCCTGAAACAGGTCAACGATACGGTCGGCACGCAGTGGCCGAAGGTGATTCGGCAGCTTGGCCTCGACGCCTCGAACACCGGCCGGGCGTGGCTGGAATATTGGAAGGACAACGAAACCGGGAGATTCGATTACTGGTACCTGAACCCGATGACGGTCGTCCCGATTTACGACCGCTCGACCGTGAAAAAGCGGTTGAAATACCTGCTTCGGGTGTATGGGTTTAACGACGCGGCCGGGCGCCCGGTGACGCGCTACGAGTTGTGGAGCGATACGCAGGTTGCCTATCTCATCCGGCCGGAGGCGGCGGGCACGGCGCCGAAACCGGCCATCACCTATGACACGCTGCCAAACGGTGATTGGAACATCCAGCCGCACAATTACGGTCGGATTCCGTTCATTGAATTCCGTAACAACGCCACGGGCCTGCCCGACCTCATCATGTACCGGGACATCATCGACGCGCTTGACAAGCTGATGTCCGGCTTTGCCAACGACATCGACGACCTGCAGGAAATCATCTGGGTTATCAAGAACTATGCCGGGGAGAAGGCGGCGCCGGTCTTTGATAAGGACGGCAGGCAGCTGAAGGACGAAGACGGTCAGCCAATCATGCGGCCGGTTGACCCGCTCCAGATGATGAAAGTGAAGAAATGGATTTCGGTTGACGACAAAGGCGGGCTGGATGCCGTCCGCGGGGAAATCCCGTATGAGGCCCGGTCAAAATTCCGCGAGATTCTCAACGATGAGTTCTGGACCGCGGCGATGGCTGTCAACCCGAATCCGCCGACCGCCGGGAACCAGTCGGGCGTGTACATCGACTACCTCTACGGCCTTCTGGAGCTGAAAGCTGGCCTGATGGAAACCGAGTTCCGGGATTCCATCGACGAATTTCTCCGGGCAATCCTGCACTGCCTCGGCGCCGACGAAAGCAGGCAGTTCATCCAGACATGGAAGCGCACCAAGCCGCAGAACGCGGTTGAAACGTCTCAGATTATCGCGCAGACGCCGGATACGGTCATGAGCGACGAAACAAAAACCAAAGTTCACCCGTTGGTCGACGACTGGCAGGCGGAGCGGGCACAGGTCAAGAAGGAACAGGCCGACCGGGAAAAGAACCTGCTGGACCAGTACGGGAAGGAGGGTGGCGAGCAGACGCCGGGGGAGCCGCCGGGGGAGCCGCAGCTAAACGGGAATGACGGTGGGGCCGAATGAGCAGCTACTGGGAGAAAAGGGCCGTCGACAGCATCGGCCGCATGGAGAAGGCCGTCAACGGCCAGATTCCCGACCTCGTGAAAGCGTTTGAACAGGCCCGGAAAGACCTCAACGACAAGGTCTTTTATTTTTATGCCCGGTACGCCAAGAACAATAAAATTACGCTGGATGAAGCTCAGAAGGCCCTTTCCCTCTCGGAGCTGCGGGAATTCCATGACAGCCTGGCGGAGTTCGAGCGGCTTGCCAAGAACTCCATCGGCACGTTCAATTTACAGGTCGACAATCTGTCCGTCAAGGCCCGCGTGACCCGCTACGAGGCGCTGCTGGCGCAGTGCGACGGCATCCTTCAAAATCTTTACCAGGAGCAGAAAAAGCAGATTGAAGGCACGGCGGCGGGTGTCTACACCGAAGAATATTACCGGCGGCTGTTTGAGATTGAACAGTACACCGGATTCCAGTTCCGATATGCCGCTCCGGGCAGTGACGCAGTCCGGAAGGTCCTCGCGCAGCCGGTGCAGGGCGCCGACATCTCGACCAGACTTTGGAGACAAGATATTGACTGCGGATTCCGTGTCCGGCAGACGCTGACCAACATGTTCGTCACCGGCCGGCCGCCGCAGGACTTCGCCGCTGAACTGCAAAAGGCAATCGGCGCGGTCCACACAAACCCGGACGGCACGCCGGGCGGCGTCGGCAAGAAGTACGAGGCATATCGGCTTTTGTACAACGAATCCGCCCACGCGGTCAACCAGGCACATTTGCAGGCATACCGCGACGACGGGCTGAAAGAGTACGAGATTGTCGCCACGCTGGATAAAGCGACCTGTGAAATCTGCGCACCGATGGACGGCAAACACTTCCCGGTGAGTAAAGCAGTGGAGGGCGTCAATCACCCGAGCTTCCATGTAAATTGTAGGTGCGTGAGTTCGCCCTGGATTCCGGAAGCCACCGGCATCACCAGCTCGCGCATGTCCCGCGACCCGGTGACCGGGAAGAGCGTGCCGACCACGGCGCAGACTTACGACGAGTGGAAAGCGCAGCAGGACAAGAAGTACGGCGCGGGCACTGTGGACCTCGAACGGAAGAAGGCGCAGAACGAGGCTTCTGATTTCAAGCAGTATCAAAGCTATAGGGCGGTTCTGAAAGAAAATTCCCCGAAATCCTTTGCTGAATTTCAGAATTTGAAGTATAATAAGCCTGAGATTTACCGCTTTGCAGGGCTGGATTATTCCAGACAAAAGAAACTCGCCGGGGACAGCAGCTTAAAGCTGCCAAACGCTGAAAAAGCGACCGCTGCAGAGGAGAAATTCACAAAGTATTTATTCAATTCTGAAAGTAAAAGCGGATCCGCGAAAGGCAGCGCATTTTCAAGCCGACTCGGGTATAACGCCGACAACTGGAAAGACCTGCAAAATGAAATTCTGTCGCGCGCGCCGCGGTATCCCGTTCGGAAGGTTTTGAAGGACCAGTACGGTATAAAACATGAGCAGAAGATCGTTTTGTACGGAAGCAAAGGAACTCCGGCCAACGTTGTGGTGGGCTGGAGATCGAAAGACGGACGCACATGGATGACATCATGCTATATCAAGGAGGTGGAGTAGATGCCCGATATTATCAAACAATTCGACGAGGTTCAGCTTTCGGATGGCCGTAAGGGCGCCGTGGTTGAAGTTTTGGGAGACCAAGACGTTTTTGAAGTAGATGTCGGGTCGTCTCCCGCCGACTGGGATACGGTCACGGTCAAGCGAAAACAAATCGAAAAGGTGATCCGCGAAGCTGAATAGATACCGCCTGCTGGAACGGCACGGCGGTATTTATATGCGAGTTTTTAAGGAGGTGGGTGAAAACGATGTGCTATGAATCGGAAATCCAATATGAGCGGGAGCTTGACAGTATGTCCGACGAAGCAAAAGAAACGGCAAAGCAGATTCTTAAAATCCTTGTAGCAAACGATTTAAGAATCTGCGATGCCAAATCGGCTTTAAGGGCTTGCGAAATCTACCTTGAGTGCAACTGTAAGCTCAAATCAAAATTCTCCAATTCGGGTGCCACGTGAGTGCTCACGGCTGTACTTATTTCCAATTTCAAGGAATTCATTGTACAGTTCCATATATCGCGCATATAATTCGGCATTGCTTAGGGATTCAGGACGCTCTTGACGAAGTTTAAGCAGCGCGAGATTATGCGCTGCATGTTCGGTATTCATCGTGCATCACCTCTTTTCGCCAATATTTTACAACTAAAATCCCGAAAACGCAATAAACCGTTGAACCGCGTCCCGCCTTACGGCAGGGCGTTTTTTCATACCATTTCGCTGGCTGCGGGCGTAATCGGCAGGGCGGCGCGGGGCGCGACCCCGTAAAAAAGCGTAGCCGCAGAAAGGATTCATTATGGAACGCAAATTTCTGAAAGACCTCGGCCTTGCCGATGACGTCATAGAGAAGGTCATGGCCGAGAACGGCAAGGACATCAACGGGCTGAAAACGGCGGCCGAGGCGTCGAAAACCACGCTTGCGGATTTGCAGAAGCAGATTTCCGAGCGCGACAAGCAGCTGGACACGCTGAAAAAGTCGTCCGGGGACAACGAGACGCTGAAAAAGCAGATTTCCGACCTGCAGACGGCCAACAAAAAGGCCAAGGACGAGTACGACGCCAATCTCAAAAAGCTGACGCTCGGCAGCAAAATCGAAACCGCCCTGATGGGCGCGAAGGCAAAGAACGTGAAGGCGGTTCGGGCGCTGCTGGACGAATCCAAATTCAGCCTGGACGGGGAGAACGTCCTCGGCCTGAAAGAACAGCTCGAACAGGTCCAGAAGGACAATCCGTACCTGTTCGGCGATAAGCCGGGCAACCCGCCGCCCCCGGCCGGCGGGACGCCGCCGAATCCGAACGCAGGCGACGCCTTCGTCGCAGCCGCGATGAAGGGCGCCGGACTTCAAACTGACAATACAGGAGGTAATCAATAATGGCAAATTCCATTGAACTTGCGCAGAAATTTGTACCGATCATCGACGCGGTTTACAAGCAGGCGTCGGTGACCAACGGCATGGACGCCGCGACAAAGCCGGATTTCACCGGCGCGAATGAGGTCAAGGTCCTCAAGGTTTCCACGACCGGCCTCGGCGACTATTCCCGCGAGAACGGCTACCCGAAGGGCGACGTCACCGCCGCGTGGGAAACGCTGCAGCTTGCCGAGGAACGCGGCAAGGAAATCAGCATCGATCGGCTGGACAACGAGGAAACGCTCGGTCTGACGTTCGGCACTGTGACGGGTGATTTCATGCGGCTGCAGGTCGTTCCGGAGCTGGACGCGTACCGCTTTGCAAAGTATGCGTCTGCTGCCGGGATTTCCAAGGCGACGCCCGCGGCGCTCGACAAAGCAACCATCCTGCCGGCCATCGACGAGGCATCCCGCCAGCTCGACGCCGACGAGGTTCCGCTGGAAGGCCGCAGGCTGTACGTCAGCTCCGACCTGAAGCCGGTCATGAATCAGGCGGTGAACCGTCAGTGGGGCTCCGATTCCGGTGTCTCCAATCAGCTTTCCGGTTACAACGGGATGCCGATCGTGTACGTTCCGAAGACCCGCTTTTACACGGCCATCACACTTAATGACGGCTCCTCCAACTGGGGATATGTGAAGGGTGCTTCTGCGCAGGACATCAACTTCATGCTGATCTACCCGGCGGCCATTCTGCAGGTTGTGAAATTCAGCCTCCCGAAGATTTTCACGCCGGATGAGAACCAGGAGAAGGACGCCTGGAAGTTCCAGTTCCGCGAATACCATGATGCTTTCGTCTATGAGAACAAGGCGAAGGGCGTTTATCTGCACGCTGCGCCGGTTGGCACTGTCTGATTCTGAAAAATCCATTTGGCACATAAAGGAGTGATTATTTTGCTGATTCAGAAGGGCGGAATTTCGCGGAATATCGACCCGAATAAAGTCCAGAAATATAAAGATAAAGGCTATGTGGCAGTCGAAAAGTCTATCAAAAAGCCTGCGGCTAGTCCCAAGACCGCGCCCAAAAAGTAACAGACAGGAGGCCTCCGAATGTTTGCGGATTATGCGTTTTACACTTCCTCATATGGAGGCTCCGCACTGTCGGAGGCCTCCTTTTCTTTGTATGCCAACCGTGCGACCGCCTACCTCACCAGTATTATTTTAGATGTCCCGGATGAAATCCCGGATGGTCTGAAAATGGCAATGTGCGCGGTGGCCGACGAGATGCTGAAAGACGCCACCGGGAAGGCGGGGATCCAGAGCGAAAGCACGGATGGATACTCTGTGACATACGTCGCCCCGGTATCCGCAAAGCGCCGGTATTACGACCTTGCGGCTCAATTCCTTTCCGGCACCGACCTGATGGGGCGATGGAGTCGCTTCCCCCACGGGAAGCGTGGATTGAAATAGCACTGCCGGAAGCACTATCGGCAACTTCGCCAGTCGCTTCCCCCACGGGAAGCGTGGATTGAAATAAACATGCAG
>ENA-UOOK01003697-UOOK01003697.1-fermentation-metagenome-genome-assembly--contig:-NODE-3697-length-17106-cov-9.015014_pt1 | contig 17106 bp, 17 predicted proteins | sample MGYA00245777_ERZ724023 | MGnify/ENA primary metagenome ERZ724023 (study PRJEB28704, sample SAMN03018312) | fermentation metagenome | biome: anthropogenic terrestrial biome; feature: soil; material...
GGTATTCCATAATTACTAGAATTTAAAATTTCAGAATATACATTATATCCTAAATCATGTAGTGATTTTTTAATAATTCTATATGTTCTACCATTATCATGTCTTTTTAAGTTACTAACATTTTCTAAGAATAATATTTTAGGTTTGTGATATTCTGCTATTCTTAAAACATCAAAAAATAATGTTCCTCTTGTATCTTCAAAACCTAATTGTTTTCCAGAAATACTGAATGCCTGACAAGGAAATCCTGCACACAAAATATCATGTGATGGAATTTCACTACTATCTATTTTTGTTATATCTCCAAATGGTACTTCACCAAAATTCTTTTCATATGTGATTTGAGCATATTTATCCCATTCAGATGAAAATACACATTTACCTCCTATGTTTTGAAATGCTAATCTCATCCCACCAATCCCTGCAAACAAATCTATAAAGGTAAATTTAGGTTTTTTTGCAGATAAGAAAGGGACATCCCACTCGAATGAATTTAATAAATCTTCAAACTCCTTGTCAGAAATAAACTCTTTAGCTTTGCTGCTGTAATAATTAAATATGCTTAATTGTTCTTTTGTCTGAAAACAATGTGTAAGGACTGCTTTTTTGTAATTAGCTTCCTCTTCAAATATGTACGATAATTCTTTACTTATTGTAGAATACTTTTTCATTTTTTATATCTACTCCTTATAGCACTCTCAATATCTTTAATGCACTGTTCTAAATTATCAGTAATCTCTTTGCCCCAAAATCTTAAGATAATCCAACCATCACTCTTCAATTGATCAATCACATAGATATCTCTTTTAATGTTGTTTTCAATTTTATTAATCCAGAATTCTTTATTTGATTTTATTTCGTGTTTCTTATTTTCCCAATCATATCCATGCCAAAATTCGCTGTCAACAAATATTGCTATACGATATTTAGTCAACACTATATCAGGCTTCCCGATTAGCTTTGTATAATTTTTTCTATATCTTATGCCCTTTTCCCAAAGGGCATTTCTTAATATTAATTCAATCTTACTGTCCTTATTCTTGACAGCTTGCATATTTTTACTTCTTTGTTCTTTTGTTAATTTGTCCAAGAAAACCACTCTTTTTATTTTATTTTATGAAATAATTATATCATTAAAAACGTTTATAAACAAGTGTTCGGTTTTAGAGCCACACCTATTTCTTAAATTCTTAAATTCTTATATTTTTCTTCTGCTGTTAAAAATTCATTCTGTTGAAATTATTATAGCATGTTATTAAAAATTAATCCACAGACAATAATAGTTGATGGTATCACGCTATAGATGCAAAAAGATCCTAAATCCAATCGTATCTTTACAAACTACCTTTTCGATTGAATTGATGATTTTCTATAGCTTCCTCAGTTTTAGATAAAATCGTCTTTTTCAATCATCAAATGCCTGCTTGATAATATAATGTCTTTCACAAGGTCATATAAAGATGACAATATCCCCTCTTTTTGTTTTACGCATAAAATATACAAGTTATAGTAGCACCCTAAAAACATTTAGAGTATAATTACATTAACAATTATTCTATTATTTATTAATTGAAAAATCTAATAAAGAGGGGTGTTCTCGAATCCATGAGCAATATTGTTGAAAAGTTTAATGAGGTAACTCATGCTAAAGTAATTAATGCTTTTTTACTTGATGGAAAAAGTCATAGGTCTATTCAAGAAGAAATACTAAATATACCTGCACCTGCAAGAGGTGGTGGTTTTAAGACTATGGAGATTTTACACTATTACGACATTTATGGAGATAAAAAAGGTATATTGAATCAAAAACCTTTATCTGAAGAATTGAAAAATGCAACTGGAATGTACAAATATGCTCTTGAACTTATAGAACTATATATATAACAATATCATTTTATATAAAAAAGTTAGCTGGCTCAAATTCTCATAAAAGCCGGCTAGTTTTTTAATATTATGAATATATTTTCCTATGTTAATACTACTTATATACTTCCGGTCTTCGAAGTTGTAGGAAAGGTCTTTTCTTTCTCCAAACTGATACTTCTGATAAATCAATTTCTTGAACTATCAGTTCCTCTTCGTCGCCTGCTTTAATTATTACATCTCCGCTGGGATGCACCAGCAGAGATTCACCGGCAAAATCCATATTGCCTTCTAAGCCTACACGATTGCACATTGCTATAAAAACTTGATTTTGCATTGCTTGGACGCGAATTTCCCATTCAAACATTTCCAAGGGCTCTGACTTTGTGTTGGCAGTAGGTATTATAATTAAATCAGCACCCATTAAAGTACAGGTTCGGATGCTTTCCGGCAAGTGTCTGTCGAAACATATAACAATTCCAACACGACCGAATTCAGTGTCATATACCTTGAATCCTTCCTCTGAAGGATGATAATAATCCTGTTCATAAAATTGTTCAGCCTGCAGTACATGCACCATTTTTGAGATGCCTTCTATTTTACCTTGTTTGTTAATCCAGAGGGATGCATCATAGCGTCTGTCATTCTTCTGCAAATAAATATTGGGTGAAATATACATATAGTGCTGCTTTGCCTTATCAGCTATTTGCTTTATCTTATCGTCATTTTCCTTTATAACAATGTTTTCTACATTACGTTTTTCATATTGCGGGAAAAAGGGTGTAAGTTGAACTTCCGGGAAGAAAAGCAAGTCACAATCTTTTTCTTTAGCTTTGTCACAGTAGTAAAGTGTTTTATGTAAGTTGTCTTCTAAGTTTTCCTTCATTGACATTTGAACCATTCCAAGTTTCATTTTTGACCTCCGTATTATCATTAAATGGTCCATTGATTGTGAATTATACCAACCAGTTTCCAATTACCGTCATATTCTTCAAATACTAATCTGAGACTCTGCCAATCAAGACCTTCGTACTCAGGATTAATTTCCGGTATATGGTATTCAACAACAATTGCGTTTTCATAAACCTCAAATTGATTTTCAATCATATTGCCACTGCTTAATACTTTATTGTACCCAACTTCTAAAGCATTAATAAAGTCTTCGGAGTATATGAATTTTTCATAATATTGGTTTGGTGTTAAGTTGATTTCTTCTCCGCTGCCATCATAGTATCCCCAAACATATGAGTTTTCATCTTTAAAAAAATCTATCATATCTTCTTTATTGATTACAAAATCATTCTCAACTGAAACTGTTGTATAAGGAGTAAATCTGACACCTTTCACCGGATGTACATAATCTGAGATTATTTTTGCATCTTTGTTTTTTATTGCATTTATCAGCTCATCTGCTGTTTTTTCAATTATTTCTTTAGCAACCTCAGATTTAATAATACTATCTTTATTTATAGCAAATTCAATAACAGTATTAAGCTGTTCATCCGGAATTTCATTATCTTCTTCTGTTATAGCCAATACTTTTATTTGAGCCTTATAATTTCCAGTTGTTAATTTTTCTCCTTCTTTATTAGTCATATTCCACTCATCTTGCCATTTTAATGATTCACCGGGGTTAAGGGTTTTATAAAGCAGAGCCAATGTAAAAGACTTACCGTCTGAAAATCTATATACTTCTTCACCATCTTCATCTGTAATAGTTAATTCAAATTGCTGTCCTGAGCCAAACATCAGCTCTGTTGTTTCCGCATAATGACTCATTAATTCAAAATTAAATATCACTTTACCGTCTTTAATTTCATAATTTCCCCTAGTTTCATATTTTCCCTCTACTATTGGAGGAATATCAGGGGTTAATTCTTTTTCAATTGCATTAATTGTATTATTTATCAATACAACTAACTCACCATAGGTAACATCAGTTTTGGGATCAAATAATCCACTTTCCCTACCCTTTGCTATATCGTACATATATGCTACATAAATTCCATTTAAATAATTAATATCTATTTCATTGGTATCCGGATAGATTAACATTTTAATTATCGGCATGTTATCTAAATTTTTGCCTACTTTCTCTGCCCAAATCTTCGTAAACTCGTATATTATTGTCTCTCTTGACAAAGATTTTGGTGCATTTTCATAATCCTTATCAATTGTCAATTTAACAGCATTTTTAAAGTCTTCTACTGTAATATAATCATCAAGATTTTTATCCTTAAATATCTCTTCTACATCGAAATTAGCTGACAACTGTTCTATATAAATTTCAGCCCAATGATTAAACTTATAGCTTATCGGAACAATTTCAGCATCCCTATCTATTGGCATTATATTTTGAGCAAAAACAGGAACTGCAATCATTAAACTTACAGCAACAGTCAAAATAGCATTTCTTATAAATTTGTTTTTCATTTTGTCACCTCTTAACTTATTTTTTAGCTTTTATATTTAGACGGTCATTAAACAAAGTTTGTTCCAATAATTCCCCAAAACTTAGTTTTTAACAACTCTGCTTCCAGCCACCATATCACCTATAGATGTCTATTGTCCTTTCTTATAATAATCATAAAAATATAAGTAATTGGTAGAATCACCGATAAAGAAAAGAATATCATGGAAAAAGGAGTATTAAAATCATTATAAATGCCATTAATTGTGGTCATACGTCCAAATTGCCAGGGAAGAAATTTACTTGAAAAAATAATAATTATGGAACTACAACACTTCTTAAAGATAGACTATTCTAAACCTACAAATTTCCCGTTAATCTTAATAGCTTTACTTGAATATCATAATCTTTTTAGAAAGATAAGCCGAAATCCATTTTTATTGAAGGAAGGTGTTATGACAAATTATAATATTTTTACGGTTAATGAACTTAATAATGAAATGTGGAAAGCAGTTGAGCACATAAGACAAAAAGATGACGGTAATCCCGTCACCTTGTCACATGATATTCTTTTAGGATGAATTTAATGAAAAGAATAGCAACGGGGCTCTGCTCCGAGCCCCGAGATTAATTACTTCGGCTTTTTTAAAGACAGAATATGATTAGGAATTGCTGCTCTTACTGTTATTTTTGGATCTACAAGTTGAGAAATTTTTATATCAACTGTTAGACTCGTAAGCATATACGCTTCTTCCCAAGTCAAATTTAAGCTATCTTCAATAAAGGATACTGCCCTATCTGTAGCCTCATAAATAGCTTCATCTACAGTATCTGCAGAAGTAATTATCATGGTATGAGTATCAGTTTCTACCATAGGCCATATAATAGGTTTATTTTTGATTACATTAATTTCCAAAGTAACATTAGCCGGAACTTCAAGACCGGTGAAACAAATCTCTCCGTCACCCATGATTGCATGGCAGTCTCCTAATGCAAGCAAACCACCTTCTTTTCTAATAGGAAGGTATAGTGTAGAGCCGGCTTTAATATCTGTTGTATCCATATTGCCGCCATGCTTCCAAGGGCTGTCTGTAGCCCAGGTTCCATCATCTTTTCCGGGAGCAACTCCTATTACGCCAATCATAGGGTCTATAGGTATTTTAATATCATTAAAATAAGCATAATTTTTGTCAATATTTATAACTTTAATAATAGGGTTTTTAACTTTTTTGCCTAAAACCCCTTCTCCTGGAACAACAGCTGCCACACCTTTACTTTTTACATCTATACTTAATATTTTAACTTGAAGTAAATCTCCTTCTTCAGCACCTTCTACATAAATAGGTCCCGTTGCAGGGTTTAATCTGTCATAGTCGATTTCGTTAAGCACCTGATCTTCACTAAAAATTTGTTGAAAAAAACAGTCATTTGTTTCAATTGTAATAGTTTCCCCGGGGCTTATTTTTGCTATTGGCTCCATATCATACGAAAAGTTATATATAACCTTCTCTCCTGAAATATTCTTCATGTTTACTCCTTTCTAAAAGCATTTTAATTATATTATAAATCAACTTTATTTTTATCAGCAGGTGTTAATGTTATTAGCTTATGGGCTTCAGGGTCTTTTTTTCTGTAATATTCCATAAATAAATATAAAACAACTCCCACTAAAAAATAAATTAATAAAGAAGCATATCCTGCTAAAGGCAGCTCTAATGAGGAACCGATAATAATCCAAATTCCAACAATTATACCTACAATAAATAAAGCATCTCCACCGGGTGCTTTATATGGTCTTTCCCATTCCGGATGCTTTTTCCTTAAAATCAAGCAATCCAAGCAGCAAACCGAATATACTATGCCCGCTGCTATACAAGAAACTGCATAAATATATTGAACCCAATTTTCACCTGTAAAGAAACAGAAAAATACAGCAAATATTAAAACTACAAGATTCGCTATATGCGGTTGGCCATATTTATTTAATTTCATAAAAAATTTTGGTAATTGATTTAATTGAGCAGCTCCATATAACACCCTGGCAGAGGAAACCCAAAATCCCATTAAAGTAGTTAAGGCATGTAGGATACCTGCAATAATAGCAGCAATTCCTATAATTCCAGGCAGTCCAAATTTAGTAATTAATTCGGGCTCAGGCATACTCATATTTGAAATTTCGTTCCAAGTTCCCATTCCACCTATTGCTAATACAACTATAAAATATAATAATGCGGGAACAAATAGTGCTGATAATATTACTTTCCACATTTTTTCCGGTGGAAAATTTGTTTCCTCAATCATTGTAGGAGTCATTTCAAAGCCAATAAATTTTAGTGAAAATACTGCAAAAGCAATAAATATTCCATTAAATCCTTTTGGGAAAAACCCTCCATGATTACTAATATTTGAAATTGACCAATGACCGCTAAAGAAAAATGAAGCTGCAACAATTAAGGAAATAACAACCATAGTAAAGAAAAATATTGTTGCTAAGCTTCCAGTTAAACTAATATTGAAATTTGATAATATATACCATGCTACTACTATTCCTATAGCAACCCACATTACCATATTTTGTGGTATTGGAATAAAAAAGTTTAGAGCGGTTACAAATATAAACGCCATCATTGGAGGCTCAACAACTTGAATTAAAAACATCATCCATTGTACAGCCCAACCGGCTTTATGTCCATAAGCATTTGTTGTCCATATATCAACTGCTGATGAGAAAGGTAACATTGCTGTAAGTTCAGCAAAAGATAATCCTACAGGTATTAGAAAAATTGCTAAGATTGGAAAGATGAAGGCTGCTCCGGCACCTGTTACAGAGAACCAATATGGAGCCTCTGCCAGCCAACCCCCAATAACTGCACCAGAGGCGATAGCAATCATCGATAAAAACGACAGATTTCTTTTTAATTTTGGATCACTCATTAAAATTTCTCCTTTTATTTAAAAATTTTGGTAATTGAAAAAGCAATACAACTTTTATTTCTGTTAATTATCATGTTAATACAGGCTTATTGTTATTAAACTATGCAGGTATTTCCAATTTACTATATTGTTCGCAGATAGAATCAAAATATGCAAATTTACAAATAAATATTTCAATATAATAATTAAATATGGGGGATGAAAATACTAAGGGTTAATTTTTTCTCCAATAAGTATTTATTTAGCATTATACATGATAACAGGGTGCATATAATTCTTTATTAAATTTACTTTATGATATTGTTTTAGTATGATATAATCGGACTTATGAAATATATATTTTAAATTTTGAAGGAGTGATGAATATGGATTCTGAGCCTTTGAGTACATGCATAACGGTCAATGATAGAATTACAATATTGGGGAAACCATGTTCACCGCTGCGGTTTCTCTGATAGATTAATGGACAAATAAGGTGCAAATTAAGGAGGAACCTATGAAAGATGAAAGAATATTAGAACTGATTGAACAAAAAAATTACATTGAATTGAAAAAAGAACTTTCAGATATGAATGAAGTAGATATTTCAGAAATATTTGAAGAGTTGGAACAACATACTTCTTTGCTTGTTTTCAGGATTTTGCCAAAGGATGTTGCTGTTGAAGTTTTTGCCCATTTCTCGCCGGAAAAACAGGCGGAAATAATCAATGCAGTATCTGACAAGGAATTGAAGTTCATTTTAGATGAATTGTTTTTTGATGACATGATTGACTTGATTGAAGAAATGCCGGCTAATATTGTGAGTAAGATTTTAACTAATTCAACACAAGAAGAGAGAGTCTTAATTAACCAATTCTTAAAATATCCTTATCACTCTGCCGGAAGTTTAATGACTATCGAATATGTCGAGCTTAAAAAAGACATGACGGTAAAAGAAGCATTAGCTCACATTAAGGATACCGGATTAAGTAAAGAGACAGTATATACATGTTATATCACAGATAATAAAAAGAAGTTGGAAGGAATAGTATCACTTAGAAAATTAGTGATTTCCGATTCTGATAAGCTCATAAAGGAGCTATTGCATGAAGAAATTATCTTTGTAGAAACCCACGATGATCAGGAAACAGTTGCAAATATTTTTACAAAATACGGTTTTATGGCAATGCCTGTTGTGGATAAGGAGTGCAGGCTGACCGGAATTATTACATTTGATGACATAATGGATGTAATTGAAGATGAAGCAACTGAAGACTTTCAAAGAATGGCCGCCATGATGCCTTCGGAAGAGCCTTACTTGGATTCCGGAGTAATAGAATTAGCTAAACAAAGGATTCCTTGGCTAATGATATTAATGATTGGTGCTACCATAACAGGGGGCATTATTACAAAATTTGAGAGCATCCTCAGTTCCGTAGTAGTTCTAACAGCATTTATTCCAATGATTATGGATACAGGCGGCAACTCTGGAAGTCAGTCTTCAACCTTGGTAATTAGAGGATTGGCAACGGGAGATGTGACTTTAAAGGACGCAAGAAAAATTTGGTGGAAGGAATTCAGAATAAGTTTATTGGTGGGGGTCACTTTAGCCTCGGTGAATTTTGCAAAAAATATGCTTATTGACAGGGTAGGTTTAGAGGTTTCTATAACGGTTTCCATAACCGTAGCAGCAACTGTAATATTAGCAAAAATGGTTGGAGGAACTCTTCCTTTAGCAGCTAAAAAGCTGAAATTAGATCCAGCAATAATGGCAGGACCATTAATCACCACAATTGTAGATGCATTGGCACTCATGGTTTATTTCGGGATTGCTACAACACTGCTTTTCTAAAGGAGTATATTTGATTAATTTAAAATAGCAGATTCTGCAAAAAAGATGCTAACAACTCAGTACAATATTCATTATCATACATATAATAAATAAAATGTCTTTATCAATTTTAGAGAAAGGAAATATTAAGAAAATTATGTATGGAAACCAATTTAATGGCTATTGCCTGAAGTCTTTTGATATGGGTCGATACAATAGAATATATCCTTGCAGTAATATATATCAAAGTAATAATAACATGTTAGAAGATCAAGATTCTTTCGGATTTGTGAGAATTCAAACAATAGATCGACTAACCGGTGAGAATTTACCTAATGCAACGATAATAATCTATGTAACAGATGGAGTCAGTAGAGATATACCGATTATGCACTTAATAACAACATTAAATCCAGTAAGGATAGAATTGCCCATGGCAAATGTATTAGGAACTCTAATAGTGGGACCTGAATACGATTTTTCAACTTATAATTTAAGGGCGGATGCTTTTGGATATTTCTCCAATGTAGTGAATAACATTCGTTTGTTCCCGGGTGTAACAACTAATTTTACAATAGGAATGGTTCCAGTAACAAGTCCTCAGGAAGAACCTGTTATAGAGGAAAGATTAGATATTCCTCCGCATCTTAGGGATGTAGTGATAGAGTAGATAATTCAAAAATACTTAAAGGTTTAATTATATTTTTAATTAAACCTCTTTTTTTAGGGATACTATACCATAGTAAATAACTCAAAAATTTTAACTTTATTAGGAGGGGATTGGTATAGGCATTTTATTTGCACTTGTTGCCGGACTGTTAATGAGTGTTCAAGGTGTTTTTAATGCCCGTGTAATGAATTCATCAAATATGTGGGCTGCAACAAGCTGGGTTCATATATCAGCTTTCGCTGCGAGTATGAGTATATGGTTTTTTACAGGACGGGAAGCTTTGCTTTCAGTGTTTGATGTAAGTCAAAAGATTTACTTATTCGGCGGTGTCATAGGTGCTTTTATTACATTTACCGTTATTAAGGGGATATCTGAATTAGGACCTGCATATGCAACAATGTTTATTCTTTTGGCGCAGCTTGTTGTTTCATATATGATTGAGGTTTTTGGATTATTCGGTACCGAAAAGGCAAGTTTTGAATGGATAAAATTCTTCGGAGTAGCTCTGATGATTTCAGGAATCATTGTATTTTGCAAAAGTGGTACCTAACGGCATGACGATATAAATAATCCGTTATTTCTTGCAGGGGCGGTCTTTGACCGCCCTAATTAAGTATATTCCCTCTTGCTTATCCTCTAATCATTAACAATTGTATTGTAGTCCTTATAACATAAATACCAATCAGTACAATTTAACCCTAAGCTGTCATTCTCCCTTTGCAACGCCTCGTTTAAATCATGCGGAGGAGGAACAATAACCGGTTGGCCGGGCATCCAATTTGCAGGAGCATACAGATTATATTCATGAGTTAATTGAAGTGTATCAGTTAATCTTAATATCTCATATGTATTCCTTCCGCTTGATACGGGGTAAGTTAAAATAGCGCGAATTCTTCCTTCAGGATTTATAATAAACAGATCTCTTACACTTTCTTCATATACTCTGTCCGGATTAACCATTCCATATAAGCGTGAAATTTCTGCATTTCTATCAGACATAAGGGGATATGAAATCATGATACCTGTTGTATTATATATACTAATTAACCAATCAATGTCAGAGAATGTGCTGTCTATAGTTAAAGCTAAAAGCTGTACATTTCTTTTTTCAAATTCCTGTATTAATTGTTGAAATGAAATTAATTCTGTTGCTGATACTGGCGTATAATCTCCGGGTTGACTAAAAAATACAACCCACTTTCCTCTATATTGTGATAATGTAATAACTCCTTGGGTTGATGAAGAAGTAAAGTCAGGTGCCATTCTGCCGATTGTTATACAACCGGTTTCTACATTATTTCCATTAACTATTCTCATATTTTAAGCCTCCATATTTAATACTCTCTATATAATATGTGAAAATTTCTTATTGTTGAATTATTCATGATTAACATCTTAGTTAATGAATTATACTATTAAAATCATAGAAAGAATACTCGCATAAATGAATTTCACCCTTGTTGGAAGTTTGTGCTGCATGCAAAATAATTTTGTCGCAATCTCTTGTTTTTTGTAATATTTCCAAGGAAATGCTCACATTTCCGCATTTGTCGGAGTATTCTGACATAATTTTCCTGATTGCACATGGTTGTTATATTACCGCAAAATCATTTATTTTTACATATTTTTCTTAAAATCTTTGGTTTCCAAATTCTCCAATTGTATTACTTTTATGCAATTTTTTGCCACGTATTTAATTTTGTTACATCGCAAATAATAAGCATAAGAAAGTCAGTAATTGATTTTCTAAATTTAATCAATGTAAAATTTTGACCTGTTACATAGAACAGGTTCATAGGGCCCAATGTGTAATTTACCAATTTAGCATAATATTACATGATTAAATTGAACCTAATTGATAATAATAAGAATACATCTTAAGAGAAAGGAGAATTAAAATGGCATCAAACAATAGTGGAAGCGGAAGCAACAACATAGTAGTTCCTGAAGCAAAACAAGCTCTTAACCAGATGAAGACTGAAATAGCTAATGAATTAGGCTTAACAAATTATGAGCAGACAGATAAGGGAAATCTTACTGCAAGACAAAATGGTTATGTAGGCGGATACATGACTAAGAGATTGGTTGAAATGGCTCAGAGACAAATGAGCGGCGGCGGCGGACAGTTCAAATAGTGATTAATAATAAGAAATAAAATAAAATTGGTGGATAGAAATTATCCACCTTTTTTTATTTTTTCGTCCATTAAAGGAACATTTGCAGCTTACTTAAAATTAGCAGGACGTCTTTCTATAAAAGCAGTCATTCCTTCCTTTTGGTCTTCATGGGCAAAACACAAGCCGAATAAATTCGCTTCCATTGCAATTCCTGTCCCAATGTCTGTATCCATTCCTCTGTTCATGGATTCTTTTGCATATTTTAACGCCGTTTTGGAATTTGATATTATCTTTTTTGCCAACGCATATGCTTCTTCCATAAGGCTGTCTTTATTTGTTACCTTGTTAACAAGTCCTATTCTATATGCTTCCTGTGCATCTATATGTCCGCCCGTTAATATTAATTCCTTTGCCCGCCCAAGTCCAACCAATCTTGGAAGTCTTAAAGTTCCTGAAAATCCCGGAGTAATTCCAAGACCTACTTCCGGCTGACCAAACTTAGCTTTTTCCGATGCAATTCTAATATCGCAGGCCATGGCAAGTTCGCATCCGCCACCAAGTGCATATCCATTGACAGCTGCAATTACAACCTTTTCAAGCATTTCGATTTTCCTGAAAATTTTAGAGCCGTTTTCCGCAAATTTCTTTGCCTCTTCAACATTAAATCCGTTCATATATGCTATGTCTGCACCGGCAACAAATGCCTTTCCTTCTCCCGTAAGTATAATTACAAAAACCTCTTCATCACAAGCAACCTGGTCAAAAACATTATCAAGTTCCTTTATTACTTCCTCATTCAATGCATTCAATGTTTGAGGACTGCTAATTTTGATGGTGCAAATTCCCTCATTCTTTTCCAATAACAGGTTTTTAAATTCCATATTCATACCATCCTTTTTATTTTATTATTAAGTGACTGCTCATTGCAAATGATACTAACGCTTTGTCATCCTGAAAACCGCCCCTACATGCGTTGTTTTTATATTATTTGGGTCAAGTCCCACATTTTGTTCAGCACGTGCTTGATGTTGTATTTTTGCGCCAATTCATCGGAATGTTTCTGCCATCCCACAAGCACCGGTGTAACTTCTGCATTTATGGCACATTCCATGTCAAATTTTGAATCACCTACATACAATGTATTTTCCGGATTGCTGTTTAATTCTTGGATAGCCTTAATCAAGGGCTCCTTATCAGGCTTGTGCTTTACCACATCATCTGCGGATATAATAACCTGAAAATACCGGTCCAAATCGAAATTTTTCAAAGCATTCAAGGTGGATGAGCTAAGCCTTGATGTTGCAATTCCGATTTTTATATTCTTATTGTGCAGATACTTTATAGTTTCGCTTACAGTGTCATAAAGGGTTACTTCTTTATCAAATCTTCCTATCTGATACTCTCTGTAGCTGCCCAACACATCTTCATACTTATAGCCGCTGAAATCCCTTTTCAGTGTTAATACAAGGGGCTCTCCGAATGTTCTTAAAACATAATCTTCATCACAATTGCAGTCATGATATTTGTTGTAGATATGATTAAAAGAGTTTAATATCAACTTATTGGTATCTGCTAATGTTCCGTCAAAATCAAATATAACTGTATCAATCATTTTTACTCCTTGGACTTTTTTTCATGCTGAGACCTATTCTCTGTCTTTCTTTGTCTATGCTTATAATTGTTACATTGACAGTGTCTCCTACCTGTACAACTTCCATGGGATTTTTAATATACTTGTCGCTCATTTCAGAAAGATGTACCAAACCATCCTGTTTCACTCCTATGTCCACAAATGCCCCGAAGTCAACCACGTTCCTTACAGTTCCGGTAAGTTTCATTCCTACTTTCATATCTTCAAAGTTCATAACATCACTTCTGAATACTACCTTAGGCATTTCATCACGGGGGTCCCTTCCGGGTTTTTTAAGCTCTTCTATAATGTCTGTTAATGTAGGAACTCCTACATTTAATTCTTCAGACAAAACTTTTATTCTGTCTTTAATTTTTTCTCCTGAAGGTTTTTTGTCCTCCTTGAAGTTTATTTGAGCTAATGCCTCAAATCCTTTCAGCCTGACATTTTTTGCAGGCATTTTTACCTTTTTATCTTCTTTTACGGGAATTTTCATTATTCTTTCATTTATGTCTCTTAAGGTTCCGCTTCTTAAATCTTCAATTGTATAACCTAACTTTTTCAGAAGCTTTTCTGCAATTTCATAAGTTTCAGGATGTACTGCAGTTTTGTCAAGAGGATTTTCCCCGTCAGAAATCCTCAGGAAACCTGCACATTGTTCAAATGCTTTATCTCCAAGCATTTTTATCTTCATAAGTTCTTGTCTGTTTATAAATTTACCGTTTTGTTCTCTGTATTTTACTAAATTTTTCGAAATTGTCTTTGTTATTCCCGACACATATTGAAGCAGTGCAGGAGAAGCCGTATTTAAATCAACACCTACGCTGTTAACGCAGTCTTCCACAACTCCGTCAAGCTCCTGTCCTAATTTTGTTTGATTTACATCATGCTGATATTGTCCGACACCGATGCTTTTGGGGTCGATTTTAACAAGTTCAGCCAAAGGGTCCTGAAGTCTTCTTCCTATGGAAATAGCTCCTCTTATGGTAACATCAAGCTTTGGATATTCTTCCTGGGCTAATTTAGAAGCTGAATAGACAGAAGCTCCCGCCTCGCTTACTATTGTATAAGTAACCTTTTTAGGAAATGTATATTTTGACAGCATATCCGATACAACCATTTCTGTTTCTCTCGAAGCTGTTCCGTTTCCTATTGTAATAACATCTATATCAAATTTATTTATAAGTTCAGCCATTAACTTTTGAGACTTTTCAACTTCATTTCTCGGCTCATTTGGATAAATTACTGCTTCTTCCAGAAACTTGCCTGTTCCATCCAATACAGCTAATTTACAGCCTGTTCTGAAGCTTGGGTCTACGGCAAGAATTCTTACATCCTTAACAGGAGGAACCATCAGCAGATTCTTGGTATTTTTGCCGAATACCTTTATTGCTTCTTCCTCAGCTCTTTCTGTAAGCATGTTTCTTATTTCTCTTTCTATGGAAGGAGCAATAAGTCTTTTATAACTGTCCTGAATTGAAGACAGGTAATATTCTGCAGTTATTGCATTTTCATTTGTTATTTCTTTTGATATTAAATAGTTGATTATTTTTTCATCAGGTGAATTTAATTTAACTTTTAATTTCTTTTCCTTTTCACCTCTGTTAATGGCAAGAATTCTGTGATTTGCAATTTTATTAACCGGCTCTTCAAATTTATAATACATTTCATAGACGGTTTTTTCATCTTCATCAGCTGCTTCTGATAACAGTATTGCATCATTTACATACACTTCACGTATATGCTTTCTGTAGTCGGCATTATCTGAAACAATTTCAGCTATTATATCGCAGGCACCCTCATATGCTTCTTTAGCATTGTTGACACCCTTTTCTTCATCTATGAATGGGCTTGCTATTTCCTCAAGGTCCCCTTCCGTAATGTTTTGTGCCAATATAATTTCAGCCAAAGGTTCAAGTCCCTTCTCTTTGGCCTTTGATGCTCTTGTTGATTTTTTCTGCTTATACGGCCTGTATAAATCCTCAACCCTTTGCAGCACATCTGCGCTTAGTATTTCATTTTTAAGCTCATCTGTAAGTTTCCCCTGCTCTTCAATTAAGCGGAGCACTTCTTCTTTTCTCAGCTCCAAATTTCTTAAGTATGTGAGCCTTTCAAACAGCTCTCTTAAAACCACATCATCCAAGGAGCCTGTCTGCTCCTTTCGGTATCTGGCAATGAATGGAATTGTATTTCCTTCATCTATCAGCTTAACCGTGTTTTCTACCTGGATGGGCTTTAAATTAAATTCTGTGCACAATATTTTATTAATATCTATCATTTTTCTCTCCCTTGTTACTATAACATTCAATTATTTTCACTGTCATACGTGTTTTTAATTGTCATCCTAAGGGCTTTATCCCAAAGAATCTCATGAGTTCGCGCAGTCTCGCTGCACAATTTATATATTCGGGGACATTCCTCATGCCCACAAAGACTTTCCCCATAGTAGAGGTGTGTCCCCATACCTTTAATAAATAGGGTTAGGACATTTTTGATTTCATTTTCAAATATTCGTTCATAAACATATCGAGATTGCCGTCCATTACCGACTGTACATTTGATGTTTCAGCATCTGTCCGGTGGTCCTTCACCATGCTGTAAGGGTGAAATATATATGAGCGGATTTGGCTTCCCCATGCAATTTGATTGTATTTTCCCTGAATATCTTCAATCTTTTCTTTGTTTTCAAGCTTCTTTATTTCCAAGAGCTTTGATTTTAACATGGTCATTGCGGTTTCTTTGTTCATGTGCTGGGACCTTTCGTTTTGGCAGGACACCACAATGCCTGTGGGTATATGTGTTATACGTATTGCCGAGTCTGTAGTATTTACATGCTGTCCCCCGGCACCGCTGGAGCGGTAAGTGTCAATTCTTAAATCTGCTTCATTGAGCTCAACATCTTCATCATCATTAATTACAGGCGTTACATCCACTGATGCAAAAGATGTGTGCCTTCTGTTTGAAGAATCAAAAGGTGATATTCTAACCAGCCTGTGAACACCCTTTTCAGATTTTAAATATCCGTAAGCATTTTCCCCTTCAACAAAAATGGTAACACTTTTAATACCGGCTTCGGTATCTGTTTGCATATCATATATATCCATGCTGTAGCCCTTGGATTCTATCCATCTTGTGTACATCCTGAGAAGCATCTCTGCCCAATCCTGCGCCTCCGTGCCTCCCGCACCGGCATGTATGGATAAAATGGCGTTGTTTTCATCGTATTCATCGCTTAAAAGAGCAACAATTCTTGCACTTTCCAATTGTTCCTCCGTCTCATCCATATTTTCAAGAAGCTCAGGCACCAAGCTTTCATCGTCTTCTTCTTGTATTAATTCAACAAGAAGCTCAATTTCCTCAACCTGTTGTTTTAAACTATTGAATTCTTCTATTCGGTTTGTATTATGCTTGAGTTTTTGTGATATTTTTTGCGCTTTTTCCTGATTGTTCCAAAATTCAGGCTCCTGCATCTGTGATTCCAATGTAAAGTTTTCTTCCTTCAACTTTTCCAAGTCAAAGGGAACCACCTACCTCATTTAATATATCATTGAACTTCTTGATTCTTTCAGTAATTTCATACCAGTCCGTCATTCTATCATCTCCTTACTTTTCATTAGCTCCATGGCACTTTTTATATTTCTTCCCGCTTCCGCACGGACACGGGTCATTTCT
>ENA-UOOK01003700-UOOK01003700.1-fermentation-metagenome-genome-assembly--contig:-NODE-3700-length-17098-cov-6.305345_pt1 | contig 17098 bp, 13 predicted proteins | sample MGYA00245777_ERZ724023 | MGnify/ENA primary metagenome ERZ724023 (study PRJEB28704, sample SAMN03018312) | fermentation metagenome | biome: anthropogenic terrestrial biome; feature: soil; material...
CAAGGAAATGCTCGGGAAGACTCCGGCCAACATTCTGGCCATCCGGCCGATGCGCGATGGAGTGATCGCCGACTTCGAGATCGCCGAGAAAATGCTGGACTTCTTTATCAAGGAGGCGACCAACAACCGCGGATTCCTCCTCCGGCCCCGCATCGTGATCGGCATCCCCACCGGGATCACCCAAGTCGAGCGCCGGGCGGTCAAGGACGTGGCCATGCGGGCCAAGGCGACCGAGGTCTTCCTTGTCGAGCAGCCGATGTCGGCCGCCGTCGGAGCCGAGCTGCCGATTTCCGAGCCGACGGGGAACATGGTCGTCGACATCGGCGGGGGCACGGCGGAAGTCGCCGTGATCTCCCTCGGGGACATCGTCACCTCCGTTTCCGTCCGCTGTGCCGGAAACAAATTCGACGAGTCCATTATCTCCTATGTCAAAAAGAAGTACAACCTTCTGATCGGTGAACGCACCGCCGAGGACATTAAAATCCGCATCGGCTCCGCTTTCCCGGACGAGGAGAGCGACAGCGCTTCCGTACAGATCAAGGGCCGCAACCTGGTGGACGGCCTGCCGAAGGACGTCACCATCACGGCCAGCGAAGTCCGCGAGGCTCTGGCGGAGCCGCTCGCGCTGATCATCGACGCCATCAAGAGCACGCTGGAAAAAACGCCGCCGGAACTCTCGGCGGACATCATCGACCACGGCATCACGCTCACGGGCGGCGGCGCGCTTCTGCGCGGGCTGGACAAGCTGGTGGAAAAAGAGACCGGCATGCCCGTTCACGTGGCTGAAAATCCGCTGGACTGCGTTGTAAACGGCACCGGCAAACAGCTCGACGTCAATATGCCGTCCTCCTATTACAAAGCGGACAAATCGGAGAAAAAGAAAAAATAAACCTGCGGACGATCCGGACAAAAGGGAGGCCCGGGATTTGCGGCAAAACCGCAGACCCCGGGCCTCCCCTCTCGCATACGCCTGGACTTTCCCCCACCGGCATGGCGCCGGACGCACAGCCTGCCCCCTGCGGCCTCGCCGGCACCGCCAATCGCATTTATCATACAAAAAATCGCGGAGAAAGAACGGATGTTCTTCTCTCCGCGATTGATTTTGATTCAGGGGGTAATCAGTTCAGGATCGTCTTTTCCGTTTCCTTGTCGAACAGATGCAGCTTCGGAAGCTCAAACGCGATCTTGATCGTGTCGCCTGTCTTTGCCGTAGAGGTCGGATCGACGCGGGCGGTGATCTGGTTGCCTTCGCAGGTCAGATACAGGTAAGTCTCCGCGCCCATCAGTTCCGTAACTTCCACGTTTGCTTCCACGATGCCTTCGTTGACCTTCGCGAGGAAGTCCGGCTCGTCGTGCACATGCTCCGGACGGATGCCCAGAATCACGTCTTTGCCGATGTAATCCTTCAGAACGTCGTCCTTGTTCTTGTTGGCGGGGATCTTCACGCTGTATTTGCCGAACTTGAAGGTATAATCGTCGCCTTCCTTGGCGATGGTGCCGTCCAGGAAGTTCATCTGCGGCGAGCCCATGAACCCTGCCACGAACTCGTTCACCGGATAATCATAGAGGTTCTGCGGCGTATCGACCTGCTGAATCACGCCGTCCTTCATGACGACGATGCGGTCGCCCATCGTCATGGCTTCCGTCTGGTCATGGGTAACGTAAATGAAGGTCGTGCCGAGGCGCTGGTGCAGCTTCGAGATCTCGGTCCTCATCTGCGCGCGCAGCTTCGCGTCCAGGTTGGACAGCGGCTCGTCGAGAAGGAAGACCTTCGGGTTACGCACGATGGCGCGGCCCAGGGCGACACGCTGCCTCTGGCCGCCGGACAGAGCCTTCGGCTTTCTGTCGAGCAGGTGGGAGATGTCGAGGATCTTGGCGGCCTCTTCCACGCGGCGCTTGATCTCATCCTTCGGCACCTTGCGCAGCTTCAAGCCGAACGCCATATTGTCGAAAACAGTCATGTGCGGATACAGCGCGTAGTTCTGGAACACCATCGCGATATCGCGGTCCTTCGGGGCAACGTCGTTGGCAAGCGTGTCGCCGATGTAAAGCTCGCCCTGCGTGATCTCCTCAAGACCGGCGATCATCCGCAGCGTCGTGGATTTGCCGCAGCCGGAAGGTCCGACAAGAATCACGAATTCCTTGTCCGCAACTTCAAGGCTGAAGTCCTTGACGGCCGTCACATTCCCATTGTAGACCTTATAGACATGTTTAAGAGTTACACTGGCCATAATTAACCTCCTGATCATCCATAACCATATTTTTCAAAAAATTGGTGAAATTTCCGCTCTCACCATTTCATGCAGCCTTATCATAGCAGAACTGTGGTCGGAAGAACAGACTCTTTTTATCCAAAATTGGTTTGAAGACTTTATGGAATTCTGATAAAAGGCAAATAAGCTTGATGGATTTCGTAGATGTTTTACAGAATTTTCTCCGAAAAAATAGAGCGGATCTCATCCTCCGAGAGTTCGCGCGCGTCGCCCGGAGCGAGATTCGCGTCGAGGGACAGCCCGCCGATCCGCACCCGCCGAAGCGCCAGCACGCGGTTCCCGCGCGCCGCGAACATCCGCTTCACCTGATGGAATTTTCCCTCCCGCAGCTTCACGAGCGCCAGGGTGCCGTCGCTTCCGGGCGGAAATGTCAGCTCGGAAGGCAGGCAGACCATGTCGGAAAGCGGAAGGCCGGCGCGGAAAGCCGCCGCATCGTCCTCCGTCGCCGGAAAGGCAAGGCGCGCTTCGTACCATTTCGTCACATGGCTTTTCGGCGCAAGCATCCGGTGCGCCAGGGCTCCGTCGTCCGTCAGGATCAGCAGGCCCTCCGTGTCGCGGTCCAGCCTCCCGGCCGGAAAGATGCCGCGCCTGCGCCATTCCCGCGGCAACAGGTCAACCACCGTCCGCGCGGACGGATCGCGCGACGCGGAGAGGACGCCGGCCGGTTTGTCCATCATGAGGACAAGGCGCTCCTTCACCGTGAGAAGCTTCCCGTCCAGGGAAATCCGGTCGGCTTCCGTATCCGCTTTCCGGCCCGGCCGCAGCTCCGTCCCGCCGTTGACGGAAACGCGGCCCGCCCGGATCATTTCCCCCACCTCGCGCCGCGTGCCGAGATTCTGGGAGGAAAGGATTTTATCAAGACGTTCCCTTTTCATCGTTCCGCCCTTTCCCGATTGCATTAACCGTTATTGTATCATTTCCGGGGGAAAGGCGCAAGCGTCCCCCGGAGCACCAGGGGAACGGGCTGCGGCTGCGCGCCGACTCAAAAAGCCGTCAGTCCGTGGGCCATGCGTTGGCGGGTATGGCGGAAGAGGACGGTTTCTCCGCAGCCTCCGCGGAATCGGCGGGTTCGCTGGAAAGAGCGGCGCCGTTCGTCAGCTGCCCCATGCTGTCGCGCTCGGGTTCGAGCGGCTTCATGTAGCCGTCGCTGTCCCGCTTCTGGCCGTCGAACCCCGTCATAAAGCCGCTGATTTCCGGTGTGCTCAGGTCGCCGCCGATCACTTTGCCGTTGCAGACAAGGATCGTTCCGCGCATCGTTTTCTGCTGCGGGAAGTTCGTCACGCGGTAAATCCACTGCTGAACCGTGCGCCCTGCATAGGGCAGGAGGTCGAGTCCCTGCTCTTTCTGAATATTGTTGTAGGCGAGGTAGACGTCGTTGAACGTCTCCGGGATGGTCACCTCACCGGAGTCGATCGGCTCGGGCGCGACTTCCCAGCCGAACTGCTTGAAAAACGCCATGCGCTCCTCGGCGGTGGAGGCGGAAAGGGAATATTTCCCCCCGGCGTACTCCGCTTTCGGCGGCGAATTGCGGAAAGCCACAATCGCCCAGATTCCCGCGACGACGGCGACGACCACCACGGCAGCCGCAACCGCTTTCCCGCGGCTGTGTTTCCAGGATAGTACAAACATAGCTCCGCCCCCCAAACAACTTCCATTTCTGATGGATAGATATGTTCGGGGAACGGAAAAAATTCACGAATCGGCCGCCATATTCCCTTTTGCAGCCTCGATGACCTTCTGCGCGACCTGCGGCGGCGCTTCCTCATAGCGGGCAAAGCGGAAGGTGAAGCTGCCCCTGCCCTGCGTCACCTGCCGCAGGAAGATGGTAAAGTCGTGCATTTCAGCCTCGGGCGCCTCCGCCTCGACGGTCTGGTAACCCGCATCTGCGGGCGCCATGCCGAGCACGCGGCCGCGGCGCTTGTTCACCTCGCCCATCACGTCGCCCATGTTGTCGTCCGGCACGGTGCACTTCAGCAAGCCGATCGGCTCCAGCAGGGCCGGGCCGGCCTTCGGCATGCCGGCCTTGTAGGCGAGGTTCGCCGCCATCTTGAACGACATCTCGGAGGAATCCACCGGGTGGTAGGAGCCGTCGTACAGCGTTGCGCGCAGCCCGACCACCGGGTAACCGGCGAGCGGACCTTTCTCCACGCTCTCGCGCAGGCCCTTTTCCACCGCCGGGAAGAAGTTCCTCGGCACCGCGCCGCCCACGACGCGCTCGCCGAACTCCATTTTTTCGCTGTCGCACGGCTCGAACTCGATCCAGACGTCGCCGTACTGGCCGTGGCCGCCGGTCTGCTTTTTATATTTTCCCTGCACCTGCACCTTCTTTCGAATCGTTTCCCGATAGGCGACGCGGGGATCTTCCAGCACGATCTCCACGCCGAACTTCTTTTTCAGCTTGGCGGCGACGACGTCCAGGTGCTGCTCGCCAATGCCGGAAAGGATCATCTGGTGCGTCTCCGCGTTCGTCGCGAAGTGGATCGTCGGATCTTCCTCCTCCAAACGGATAATCCCCTGCGCAACCTTATCCTCCTCCCCCTTGTTCTTCGGCAGGACTGCTTTGGAAAGAGTCGGCGACGGGTAATCCACACCCGCGAGCTTCACTTGGCGGAGCGGGGAGCAGAGCGTATCGCCGGTTTTCGCGTTCTGGAGCTTCGGCACCGCGCCGATGTCGCCCGCGCCGATGTACGGCACGTCCTCCTGCTTTTTTCCGCGCATCCTGAGCGTCTTGCCCACGCGGATCTGTTCGCCGGTCCGCGCGTCGACGAGCTGGCTGTCTCCGGCGACCTTCCCCGCGATCACCTTGACATAGGAAAGCTTGCCGATGAAGGGATCGGCCACGGTTTTGAAAATCACCGCGGCGGGCTGGTCCTTGTCGTTTACGGCGATCTCGACGGGGTTCCCGTTCTCGTCCTCCCCTACCTCCGCCGCCTTTTCCGCGGCGGGCGGCGCCAGCCAGGTCAGGCCGTTGAGAAGCTGATCGATCCCGTTCAGCAGAAGCGCGTCCCCGCAGAAAACCGGAGAAACGGTGCCGGCCTTCACGCCCTTGCTGATGCCGACGATGACCTCCTCCGGGGTAAACTGTTCCCCGGAGAAATACTTTTCGAACATCTCGTCGCTCGTTTCGGCCACCGCCTCGTAGATAGCGGTGCGCAGGCCGTCCAGCCGCGCGCCCATATCCGGCATCTTGACCTCCACGGCCTTGCCCTTCCTGTATTCGTACGCTTTATACTCCAGCATATTGACGTAAATATTGGCCTGGCCGCCGCGTATGTACGGAACGACGACCGGACAGACGGACGGGCCGAAAGAAGCCTTCAGGCGCTCAAACACCTTGTAAAAGTCAGCGCTTTCATCGCAGAGGCCGTTCACGAAAAAGATTTTGGAAAGCTTTCGGGTCTCCGCGACCGCGAAAGCTTTTTCCGTGCCGACGCACACGCCGTCTTTTCCGGAAACCGCAATCAGCGCGGAGTCGGCTGCGCGCACCGCTTCGCATACGCCGCCGGCGAAATCGAACAGCCCGGGGGCGTCCAGCAGGTTGATCTTATAGTTTTTCCATTCCAGCGGGGCAACGGCGGTCGTCACGGAACTCTTCCTGCGGATCTCCTCCGGGTCGAAATCGGTGACGGTCGTCCCGTCGCCCACCCTGCCCAGGCGGTCGGAAGCGCCGGAGAGGTACAGCATCGCTTCGGCCAGAGTCGTTTTGCCCGAGCCGCCGTGGCCGGTCAGCGCAATGTTCAGGATGTTGGCAGCCTCGTATTGTTTCATCAGATAACGCTCCTTTCAAGGTTGAAAAACTGGAGTTATATAAAGCATACAATTTATTCAACCGATTTTATTACGATTATAGCCTGAGTGGCTAAAGATTACAATGCAGAAATCTTCCCTTTTTTGAAATTGCGAAGCCAATTCTATCTGACAAATTTTGTGTATAATGATTAAAGATCAGTTCTCTGCGGAAGAAACGGCACCCGAATCCGTCATTTCCCCCGATTCCGGCTTGTTTCGAAGGGAAAGCTCCGGCGTTCCCGCGGCAGGCCGCCGGGGCGGCCCGGGAACAAAAAAGGCCGCGCAAGCCCTGAAAGCCTGCGCAGCTTCACTGCAAACGATTCGGAAAAAAACGCCGGCCCGTTCCCTGGAGCCGAACGCGCCGCGGCCGTCACGGACGCCGGATGCGCGGGACCAGAACGACGGCGGCCGTCCAGAACAGCTCGAAAAGGAGCAGCGCGGTGGCGGAAAGCTGGTACAGGCCGCCGCACGCCGTGAAAAACACGGCCAGGGCAAAGCCGAGCGCAACGCCGGCCGTTTGCAGCGCGACGCCGATCAGGATATTCCCGTGCTGGCGCATACAGGCGGTCAGAATGCGCATCATCGAAGTCGCGCGTCCTTTGGTGGCGATGGAGGCGGAGACACGCTCCGGCGGCTCGTCCCGCAGAGACTGGTAAATCCCTCCCAGCCGGTCGGGCAGAATGGAAATGAAGTGGCTGCTCAGCCCGAAGCATTCCGCGATCAGGTCCGGCGTGATATTCGGGTCGCGCGTGCGCACAAGCAGGCTTACGCCGTTGTATTCCACCCGGCGCAGCTCGGCTGCACGGCGGCGGTCGGAACGGTAGCACACGAGAAACATCGCAACGAGGACACCGCCCGCGGCCAGATAGACGGGAACCCTGCCCGCACGAAGGTATTTTTCCTCGTAATCGCGCGAAGGCGCGTCGATGCCGTGTTTTTTCAGCAGCGCCGCGTTTCCGACGAGGATCACGCGGTTCCCGACCGCTCCGGATACACCCAGACCGTCTTCATAGGCGGGGCGGTCCACATGGGGCAGGATGTCGCGCCGACTCTTCACGATCTGGCTGAAAAGATCGCTCAGCGTGCCGCCGACCGCGTCGGTGAGCGCCGTCGCGCCGAGGATCGCGTCGTCGATGCGATGACCGGCGAAAGTCTGGATTCCCGTCAGCACGACCGTGCCGCGCGGGAAAAGGTCCTGCGCGTCGAGGGCCATGGCGTTCGCGCCGCCGAAGCGCTTGACCGCGTCCCATCCGACAGCCATACCGCCGCAGCGCGCGGAAATGTTCGCAAGGCGCGAAAGCGGGAGGTTCACGCTGAGCAGGCCGGCAAACGGCACGCAGACACACGACGAAACGGTAAACGCCGTCAGCGCTGTCCCCGCGTCCCTGGAAATCACGGCCGCGGCGATGCACAGAACGAGGCTCGCCAGAAAGCCGACGGGCGCAAGGAGCTGGGAGACATGCTCGCTCGGGTCGTCCGCGGCATAGGAACGGCTCAGGAACTGGCGCAAAAAGCCCGTCTTCGTTTGGTAAACGATATGCGGCTCTTCGAAATCCAACCCTTTCGTCATCTGAAGGGCGGTATTGTAATCGTCGAACGTCTGCACGGCATACTTCTGCCCCGGCGAGGTGAGAAAACGAAAATTGCGCAGGATGCGCTTTTCCATGTTCAGCTTTCCGGCTGCGTTGAGGAACAGCGCAAGCGCTGCGAGCGAAGCGTACACATGCGAATTTGCGGGTATTCCCGTAAAAAGGAAAGCCGCGGCCTGTGCCGCCGTGGCAAGCACGGCGACTGCGGCGGCACTGTCCGAGTTCGCCTGGAAGGTAAACAGCCCCTGAAGCCCGTTCCAGACGGCCGTTGCGCTGAAAGCGGCCGCAACCACTAGAAAGATCAGCTGGGTAGCCAGCAGAGCCTGTTCCGTGACGAGATTATGTAGCGCCGGAGGCAGGACGCCCGGGTGCTCCCAGAGAACGCTGAACGCCGCGAGCACGGCGGTGCAGATTCCCGTGACAGCCAGCCGGAGCGCCAGCCTCCTCACGCCGGATGCGAGCTCGTTCCCCACCGACGGTGCGTCTTCGGGGGAATCGTAGTCGTCCAGCTGTTCGTCGTCCGCGGGTGCCGGCTCCTCCTCCACGGCGGTGTCCTCCTCGCTCCCGAACAGACGGAACCGCTTTTTTGCCGGCTGAAGCTCCGGCGCATGTTTCGGGACGGGAATGGGAGAGACGTTTCCGGACTGAGGTCCCCCGTTTGCGGAAGACGGGCCCGCTTTCTCCCCGGAAAAAGCCTCCGCCGCCTCCGGCTCCGCCGGGGCGCGATTCCTGTCTTTTTCCGGCGCGGGGAACGGAATGGGTTCCGGCGCGTGAACGGGCGGCACGTAATCCGCCGCTTCCGCAGCGAGCGCATCGTCCAGGCAGTCCAATTCGATAACATGGGCCGGGAAGTTGTCCGCCCGGTAACGCGGGGAAGGCGGCCGCTCCGCCGGTTCATTTTCCGGCGGCGGAACCGGCGTCTCCTCCTTGACCGCGGAGGGTGCGGCGGGTTCCTTGATCGGAGCCGGGTTGTCCGGCTCCATCCGCTCTTCCCGCCCCTCCGCGGGACGCTCCGCCTCGGAATCCGGCGCTTCATCGGAGCCTCCCGCCGCATCCCCGCGGATTTCAGGCCCTTTTCCCGGCGGCATGTTTCCCGGCGGCTCCTTCGGAATGCCGATTTCCGGCTCCTGCTCCGGCGTTGTCTCCGGTCCGGGCAGCACGGTGGGAACCGGCGTCGAGGGAGCCGTCGGGGGCGCCACGGGCGGCGCGGTCGCAGGCTTCCCCGGGCTGAAAACGTCTTCCGCGTCGAGTTCGGCGCGGCGCAGGAATTTTTCCAATTCCTTCTGGCGATCCGGCTGCAGCGGGGATCCGGTCGGCGCCGGTGCCGTTTTCTTTTCCCCGGCCGGTGCGGAAGCTTCCGGGCACGCAGCCTCCTCCGCTTTCACTTTGGCATGCGCCGCAACGTTTTCCCCCGTCTCCACGGCCGTCTCCTGCATTTCGGCCGGCGTGAAGGCCGCAGAAGCTGTCTCTTCCGCCGCATCGGCCGGCGCCGCGGCGCTTTCCCCCGTCTCCATGGCCGCCTGCATTCCGGCCGGTGCCGCGGCTTCCGGTTTCTCCTCTTGCGTCCCGGCCTGGGGGAAGCCTTTCCACTCGGCTTGTTCGGCGGTTTGTCTGACCGACGTCGGGGCGGCGGAAATCGTTTTTTCCGCCGGCGGCACATCCTTCGCCGACAGCTCCAGGCGTCTTTGACGTGCGCATTCCTCCGCTTTCCGGAGCGTCTGCGTGTCCAACCGCGCCGTTTCCTCGTAATCGCGCCGGTATTCATCCAGCGACTTGAGCTGAATCCCATAATAGATGTCGTCTTCCGGGGGAAGGTCTTCGCGCTTCTTTTTCCGGTGAAAAAAGGGGCGCTTTTTTTCCTGCGGTTTCCCGGCGGGTGCGCCGCCCGCCTCCATATTCAGCGCTTTTCGCGCGCTGTGGAGGATCTCCTCCGCGGCGCGTGAAGCCGAGCGGCCGTCCCCGCGGCCACCGGTCCGTTTTTCTTTGGTCCTCGGTTCCGGCGCGTGTTTTTCCCGCCTTTTCCGGATTTCCTCTTCCAGCAAGATCTCGTCGACGGAATAATCGCTGCGCGGAACATCCCTTTCGTCTTTCATCTTGATCCGCTCTCCCGTATTATTTTGCGCGAATGCCCTTCCTCTGCCGGACAATCTCGTAACAGACAACGCCGCAGGCGACGGATGCATTCAGCGAATTTATCTTGCCCAGCATCGGCAAAGATATGACGAAATCGGCTTTCTCGCGCAGCAGCCGGCTTACGCCGAAGCCCTCCGAACCGATCACGACGGCCGCGGGGCCGGAAAAGTCCGTCTCGCACCAGTTTTGGCCGCCCACGTCCGCCGCGTAAACCCAGACGCCGCGCGACTTGATCTCGTCGACCGCGGCGGCCAGATTGGCCACGCGCGCCACGGGAACATACTCCACCGCGCCCGCGCTCGCTTTCCCGACGGCCCAGGTAAGGCCGACGCTGCGCCGCTTCGGGATCACGACGCCGTGCGCCCCGGCGCATTCCGCCACGCGGAGCATTGCGCCGAGGTTGTGCGGATCTTCCAGTCCGTCCGCGATGATAAGGAACGGCGGTTCGTTGCGTTCCGCCGCGAGTGCAAAAATATCGTCGAGCGAGGCGTACGCCTTCGCCGCCGCAACGGCCACCACGCCCTGGTGCACAGCCCCGCCGCAGAGGTGATCCAGCTTCACGGGGTCGGCGTCCTTCACGGGGATGTCCAGTTTCCGCGCCTGCGCGACGAGCGCCCTCAGGCTGCCGGACCTGTCGCCGCGCGCCACGTAAAGGCTGTCGATCGGCCGCCCGCTCCGGAGCGCCTCGACCACGGCGTTCCGACCGGCGACGACATCCTCCGGCGGATTGATCTTTTTCTGCTCCATCTATCAAAAACTCCTTACTTTTTCTCTTTTTTCTACTTTTTTTATTATAACACAAAACATATGAATTCAACACAGCGGCCCGCAATTTTGCCCGAGGAACCTCTCCCCAAAAAGTTTCGGCGCAGTTATCGTTACGATGCGGAATATACATGTCGTTTTCCCCGGCGGCAAGCCGTTTATACTGACCGTATTTGCATGGATTGTCAAAAAGCGGTGGAATCTGTGGGAAAATTCGGTTGAAAACTCTGTGGAAAGTGTTGAGAAGTCTGCCGCAAGACCGGTTTTCCCAAAATGTCAAAAGATTGTATATGGGAAAGCGGAAAAAAATGCGCCTCTACATTCCGTATTTGTCAAGCGGTTGTACCATAAATTTTTTTGTGCTATGATAGCTCGGAAAAAGTGCGGAAAGGGGAGAAACCTGTCATGGACCTGGAGCAACTCGGCCAGTCGCTGGACTGCGGCCAGTGCTTCCGCTGGCGGCGCCTGCCCGGCGGGGCCTGGGACGGCGCCGCGGGCGGGAAACACCTTCTGCTCACGGAAAGCGGGCTGCGGAAAGATCTGGAGGACGGCTACTGGGGCCGCTACTTCGACATGGCTACGGATTACGCGCCGATCCGCGCGGAGCTTGCGGCAAAAGATCCTGTCCTCGCCGCCGCGGTTCGCTATGCGCCGGGAATCCGGATTCTCCGTCAGGAACCGTGGGAAGCGCTCTGCTCGTTCATCCTCTCCCAATGCAACAATATCGCCCGCATCCGCGGCATGGTGGAACGCCTGTGCACGGCTTACGGCAGCGCGATCCCGGGCGCAGGAGGACGGCGCTCGTTCCCGGGGCCGGAAGCGCTCGCCTCCGCGCGGGAAACCGACCTGCGCGCGCTGGGGCTGGGCTTTCGCGCGCCCTATGTGCTGGAAGCGTCGCGCCGCGTGGCCTCCGGCTCGCTCGACCTGGGCGCGCTGGAGCGCCTGCCCGCCGACGAGGCGAGAGCCCGTCTGACGTCCCTGCCCGGCGTCGGGCCGAAGGTGGCGGACTGCGCGCTCCTTTACGGGATGCACCGGCTGGAGGTGTTTCCGCGGGACGTGTGGATGAACCGCGCGCTGAAAACGCTCTTTCCAGGCCGGAACCCCGAGTGGTTCGGGCCGCATGCCGGCGTGGCGCAGCAGGTGCTGTTCCATTACAGCCGCCACCACCCGGAGCTGTTCCGCGCGAAGGCTATGTGAAAAAATCAACAATGTTTCGGGGGAAGTATTCCTTTTTGCCCGAAATTGCGCTATAATATTTACAGTCTGCAATCATACGGTTTTTGAAACCTACAATTATCAGAGGAGTGACAGCCAATGTCGTTGGTCAATACAAAGGACATGTTCCGGAAAGCCTATGCCGGGGGCTATGCTATCGGGGCATTCAACGTCAACAACATGGAGATCGTCCAGGGCATCACCGAAGCGGCCTCCGAGCTGAAGGCGCCGGTGATCCTCCAGGCCTCCGCCGGGGCGCGCAAATACGCCACCCACACCTACCTTGTCAAGCTCGTCGAGGCGGCGGTCGTCGAGCATCCGGAAATCCCGATCGTGCTCCACCTGGACCACGGCCCCTCCTATGAGGTCTGCAAAGACTGCATCGACGGCGGCTTCACCTCCGTCATGTTCGACGGTTCTTCCAAGCCGTACGAAGAAAACATCGCGGAAACGAAGAAGGTCGTCGCTTACGCGCACGCGCGCAACGTCACGGTGGAAGCGGAGCTCGGCCGCCTCGCGGGCATCGAGGACGCCGTGAACGTGGCGGACGACAAGGCCCAGTTCACGGACCCGGACCAGGTGCAGGACTTCGTGAACCGCACGGGCGTCGACTCGCTTGCCATCGCCATCGGGACAAGCCACGGGGCCTATAAGTTCAAACCCGGCCAGAAACCGCAGCTCCGGTTCGACATCCTCAAGGAGGTCTCCGATCGTCTGCCCGGTTTTCCGATCGTCCTGCACGGCGCTTCTTCCGTTCCGCAGGAATTCGTCAAGATGGTAAACCAATACGGCGGCAAGATGCCCGACGCCATCGGCATCCCGGAAGAGATGCTGCGCAAGGCCGCCACCATGGCCGTCTGCAAGATCAACATCGATTCCGATCTCCGTCTCGCCATGACCGGCAGCATCCGGAAGCATTTTTCCGAGCATCCGGAGCATTTCGATCCGCGCCAATATCTGGGCGACGGCCGCGCGGCTATCAAGGCGCTCGTGGAGCACAAGATCAACTGCGTGCTCGGCTGCGCCGGAAAAGCGGATTGAGAAGCCGCATTTTCCCCCCGTACCGAATCAATTTGTCGAAGGGCATCCCCGGTTTCCCGGGAATGCCCTTTTTTGCCGTGCAAAGGCCGCAGAAAAGCAAAGCGGCGTATCTTGAAATGGCATATGGAATATGATATAGTTGAATTGTGGCCAACGGCCGGGATTGAAGTCGTTTTATGATCCCGCATTCCTGCAATCGCGCGTTTCAGTTGCGCCGCCCTTTCAGAGAGCTTGCCGCATCGCGCTGAAAAGCATGACCGGCGGGATACGGGCTGCCGCTGGCAGATTTTGTTTTTTACGCGGACAATGCTCTTTCGGCATTGTCCATTTTATTCGTCCCGAAACTTTTCACGGGCTTAATCCTACAATATCGGCTAAAATATGGAGATAGTAATGGAAAACGGGAAGTTTCCGCCGCCGCGATGTGGAAGCGCGCCGGATCATTCCCGCCGCGGAAGGATTTCGGCAAAGACGTTTTCCCGCTTCTGCCGCCATGAAATAGATCTTACGACCATTCAGGAAACAACACAGGCGATCTGGAGGGTATCAATGCAGGGAACCATTCTTGAAATTCTCAATCAATTCGGCTACATCGGCGTTTTCCTACTGATCATGATCGAGAACATTTTCCCGCCGATACCGTCCGAGGTGATCCTGACCTTCGGGGGATTTATGACGACCTATACCGCGATGGACGTATGGGGCGTCATTCTGGCCGCAACGGCCGGTTCCGTTATGGGAGCGGTCATTTTATACGTGATCGGCAGGGTTCTGAATACGGAACGCCTCGAGCGTCTGTTCGACGGTAAACTGGGCAAACATCTTCACCTGAAAAAAGGAGACGTCAAAAGAGCGGAAAATTGGTTTTTGAAGCGCGGAAACAAGGCGGTGTTCTTCTGCCGGTTCGTCCCCATCGTGCGCAGCCTGATCTCCATACCGGCAGGAGTCGCCAAAATGAAGCCCGGTTCATTTTTAACTCTGACGTTCCTCGGCACTTTTATCTGGAACACGGTTCTGGTTTTGCTCGGAAAGATCGCCGAGAACGCCTGGGAGACGATCGCACACTATGTCGACGTCTACTCGATGGTCGCCATTGTCCTTCTCGCCTTGCTCGCCGTTACGGTCATCGTGATTTTCGTCAGAAAAAGGTGCCTCAAGAAAGACGATTCCTGACGCGTGTTCCGCCCTGCGGCTTCCGCGCCGGTCACGGCAAATCGTCCGGGTCTCCGGCGCGGATCGTATTCAGATTGTAGAGCAGGGTGGCGTCCCTGCCCTCCACCGCGCCCATTTCATAAGGGCTTTTTCCTTCCGCATTCAACACGCTGAACGGAACCTTGCGGTTCATGCACATCGGCCGGTCGCCAATCATCAGAATTTCCCTGTTCGCAAAAGGCTTTTTTCTGAAATAGGGATCAAACACAAAGGCGTGCCGCTCGTCGAAACCTGTCAAAAGCACATAATGTCCGCAGCCGAGCCATACCCGGAGGACGGCGACGCCGCCGCGCTTCAGGCAGGAAATGAGTTTGCTTTTCCCGTCGAAACGCACTTCCCGGCCGGTGATGAATTCGCAGCGGATGGGGAATTTATAGACGGCGCGGTACCGGTTGAGCCAATCGCTGAGATATTTCATGGCCATTGAGGACGTGCCGCCTTTCGGATATTCGCCCTTGGCGTTATACCGGTCCAGACAGTAAATGGCGATGCTCTTCAGAATTGCGGGGGGGATCTCCTCTCTTTTGAACAGATACGTGATCGCATTTTCCAGGGATGCGGGCCCGCAGTCATATTTTGTTGTCTGATAACGCAATGGGTTCTTCATCTTGCACACCTTTATTCATGAGTCGGCCTCAATATCGGGGATCACATCCACGTCGACCATATCCGCCAGGGGAGCATACCGCGATACAAGCTCGGCGTGGATGGTGCGGAACAAGCTCACATCGATGAAATCCTCGTCAATTCTGATATAAATGCTGATCCAGAGACGGCGTCCCGTTTTGACGACGTCGAAGTCCAACCGGTCCTCCTGAATTCCATGGTCTCCGGCTACCTGAACGCCGACGGCTTTTACCTTCTCGATAATTTCTTCTTTGGGACTCAGGAAAAAAAGCTCCTCAAAGCCGGACTTCACCGCTTTGAGCGGAACCGGCAGCGTATATGCCACCACGACCAGCGCGATAATCGGATCGCAGTACGTCGCAAGGAAGCGAAGCGGTGAAAATTGTGCCCAATATGCGAGCAGGAACGCGGCTCCGGTCCCCAAACTGCTGAAAATATCGAAGCCCCACTCCTTGACTTCCAGATACAAGATCTGCGACCTGGCTTTTTTATTGATGCGACGCAGGATAAAATACGCCGCGACTCCATAGGCGGCCGCGATCATCTCAAAATCGAAGACGAAATTGATGTTGACCTGATTTCCTTCTGTGAACAACGAGCGGATGCTGGAGACCGCCATCATGACCGCTACGATAAAGAAAAGCAGGCCCTTCAAGATCATGTAAAACGGCTCCAGATTGGAATAGCCGATCGGCCGTTTTTCGCTGATGGGCTGGTAAAGATACCTCATGAGCCAGAGGGAAAAAATCAGAAGAAGCGTTTCGCATCCGTCGAAAATCCCGTCGATCAGCACCGCCTGCGAATGCGACAAATAAGAAATCCACAGTTCCAGCGTCACGAAAAAAACATTCGAGAGCATGGAAAGAAGAATTCCGAGTCTTTCGCTCTTTCGCTTCGTATTCAGTTCGTTCTTCTGCGGAGACATATCGTAAATTCCTTTCCGGATGGGAAATGAAACTGCTTCCGGCCGTCCGCATGTGGGCCGTCCTCCAGCCCGCGGCCCGCAGCGGGCAAAGCTCTTCTACGCATGAAGCATCATCGTCCGGACGATTTCCGCCATTTTCGCCATGTCCGCGACGCGGGTGTATTCCCGGCAGGTATGCGGCAGATACATCGCGCTGGAAATCACAAGGCTGCGAATTCCGTGCTGGTTGAGCTGGTTGGCGTCGCTGCCTCCGAACGTCCTGAAAAAATCCGGCTGCACGCCGGCTTTTTCACAGGCGTCGGCGTACCGGCGCGCGACCGGTTCGCTGCGGGAAATTTCGTATGCGCGGCACCCGAATCGGCTCTCCATCTTGCAGGAAGCTCCCAGGGAAACCGCGGCCCGGGAAAAAGTCCCGGCGACGGAATCCAGCAGGGCTTCCGCTTTCGCGTGGGAATAGGAGCGCAGCTCGCCCTTCACGGTGCAGAGATCCGGGACGATATTGGTGGCCGTCCCGCCGGCGATCATGCCGACGTTCAAGGTCGTTTCGCCGTCCACACAGCCCATCTTCAGCTTATCAATCGCCCGGGCGGCGGCCGCGATCGCATGCACGCCCTTTTCGGGGGCAAAGCCCGCATGCGAGGATTTTCCCCCGATGGTAACGGTAAACGAGCAGATGGAGGGAGCGGCGTAGGCGGCGCCCCCCACTTTGCCGTTCAGGTCGAGCACATAGGCTTCCCGGGAACGTATTTTGCCGAAGTCGAACACCTCGCTTCCGCGGTCGTAAGGCTCTTCCGCAACCGAGAAGAGGATTTCCAGCGGCGGGTGGGGAAGCCCATCCTCCCGGATGGAAGCGAGCGCCTCCAAAAGGATCGTGACGCCCGCGAGGTCGTCCGCTCCGAGGACGGTCGTTCCGTCGCTTGTGACGGTGCCGTCCGGGTGCAGCTGCGGCTTTTTCCCGGCGGAAGGCTCCACGGTGTCCATGTGCCCGGTAAAAAGGAGCGGAGTCCCTGTGCCGGGCAGGCGCGCAAAAAGGTTGCCGGCGTTCCCGCGCAGGGCTTCGGCCGCCCCGTCCTCCTCGACGGAAAGGCCCAGCTCTTTCAGCGCGGCGGTCAGGCGGTCCGCCATCTTCCGCTCCCCGTACGAGGGGCTGTCGATGGCCGCAAGGCTGAGGAAATTGTCCGTTATCCGTTTCGGCTGAATCAAGTTTCAACCTTCCTTTCTTTCAAAATCGGCCGGCCCCGCCGCCGCTCACGTCCGGTGGATCGAAGTGGGGTCCATCGCGTCGCGCAGCGCGTCGCCGACGAAGTTGATGCACATGACAAGGACGACGATCATCAGCCCGGGCGGCAGCCAGAGCCACGGCTTGCTCGTCAGGATGGTAAGCGACTGGGCGCCGTTCAGCATGTTGCCAAGGCTCGGCATGGGTCACGACTTGAGCCTCGGGATTGATCTCAAGGATGCGTTGGGCGATGACGTCAGTCTTCAGGCGCCGCTCCTCCGCATCCTTCGCTGATAGTCCCACCATCCGC
>ENA-UOOK01003702-UOOK01003702.1-fermentation-metagenome-genome-assembly--contig:-NODE-3702-length-17096-cov-3.878528_pt1 | contig 17096 bp, 17 predicted proteins | sample MGYA00245777_ERZ724023 | MGnify/ENA primary metagenome ERZ724023 (study PRJEB28704, sample SAMN03018312) | fermentation metagenome | biome: anthropogenic terrestrial biome; feature: soil; material...
AACCAAAACAGAGCAAGAGTTAGCGCCATACCTCAGCAGGAGCGTGTATATTCTGATATTATGAGGCAACAAAATATAAAAGAAGATCTATTCTTGTTTTTGCTGCAAAAAAAAGAGGAGAAATACATGAATATGGCTACAGTAGCACCTAGTTCAAAAATAATTGATAATATACGTGTCGCAGGAATTGTTTCACCACAGAAGATGAAGATTTTAGCGATATTCTTAGTTTTAGGTTTAATATTTCCGGTCATAGTAATTAAGATTAAAGATTTGTTGCGTTATCAGATTGTTTCAAAAGAAGAGCTTGAAAAAATTACATCTGTACCGGTCTTGGGTGAAATACCAAGGATAACTCCAAATGAGAAAGTTTCTATCAACGAGCGTACACTAATCTCGGAAAATGGAAATGATAGTTTTAATGAAATGATCAGATTACTTCGTGCCAATCTGTTGTTCGTAATTAATGGAAATGAAAAAAAAGTGATAAATGTGCTTTCAAGTATAAGTGGTGATGGTAAGACTTTTACATCGATTAATTTATCTATGAGTCTAGCCCTTATTGATAAAAAAGTGTTGTTGATTGATTTGGATATCAGGAAACCAAAGTTAGCTAAAGAACTAGGGCTCGACAGCAAAAAGGGAATTACACTTTATCTTTCAGGAAGTATGGCTAAAGAGGAGTTAATTAAACCATCGGGATTGCACCCAAACTTATCAGTTATCACAGCTGGTGCAATTCCTCCTAATCCTAATGAAATATTAGCAAAACCATTATTGGATAAGCTGATAAATGAACTTAGGGGTGACTTTGATTTCATTTTTTTAGATACAGCACCATTAGGATTAGTTTCAGATGGTTTCTTATTGAGTCGTTTGGCTGATGTCAATCTATATATTGCAAGGTCGGAGTATACTCCAAAAAAATATCTAGAGGATGCAGGTAAATATTACAAAGAAGGTAGAATAAAAAGTTTGTATTTCATTTTAAATTCAGTTAATCTGGATGCAGCAGAATACCGATACGGATTCGGTAAAAAATATGGCTATGGTTACTAGTTATTGATTATCGCTTTTAGATCGTTGATAATTAGTTTTATATAATTAAGGTGTATTTCAAATATAAATTTGATATGGAACTCAGTAATGCAAAAGTTGTAAATCTCCCCAAAATTTTAGATGCTAGGGGAAATCTATCGGTAATTGAAGAAAAGAAGCAAATACCCTTTGAAATACAGCGAACATATTGGATATATGATGTTCCTGGGGGTGAAGTAAGGGGTGGTCATGCATATCGTGAAAATGAAGAATTCATAGTTGCTCTTTCAGGAAGTTTTGATGTCGTTCTTGACGATGGTCGTGAGAGAAAAATATTTTCTCTTAATCGATCATATTACGGACTATATATTCCAAAAGGTATTTGGAGACAAATGATAAATTTCTCCACAAATTCAGTGGCACTGGTTTTAGCATCTACAAAGTTCGATCTCTCAGATTACATATATAATTATACTCTTTTCAAAGATCAAGCAATATGAAAAAAGTAACAGTTTATGACTGCTCAGTTATTGAGATTGATAAGCATCATCATGAAAAAGGAAATCTTAGTGTTATCGAAAATGGGAAATCGATACCATTTACCGTGAATAGGGTTTTTTATTTGTACGATATTCCTGGAGGTGAAGAAAGAGGTGCGCATGCACATAAAGAATGCCATCAGTTTTTAATTGCCGCAAGTGGATCATTTGATATTCTTTTGAATGATGGAGAGACTAAAAGAATAGTCACTCTAAATCGTCCATATATGGGTCTTCACATACCACCCGGAATATGGGCCGGAGAGTTGGGCTTTTCTTCCGGTTCGGTATGTTTAGTACTAGCTTCACACCCTTATGATTCAGGAGATTATTTACGTGACTATGATGATTTTTTAGAATATATAAAATGATACACTCTTTATCAAATGTGCTAAGCAAGAATATAGGACCAAATACTGAAGTTTGGCAATTCTGTGTAATTCTACCTGAAGCGGTTGTAGGAGACAATTGCAATATTTGTTCTCATGTATTTATTGAAAACAATGTTACTATAGGTAATAATGTCACAATAAAGAATGGTGTACAAATATGGGATGGCATTACAATAGAAGATAATGTCTTTATTGGACCTAATGCTACTTTTACGAATGAGTTGATTCCTAGGTCGAAGGTTCATAGCTCAGATAATATGAAATGTACTCTGGTGAAAAAAGGTGCAACGATTGGTGCAAATTCAACTATACTTCCTGGTGTAACAATTGGTGAGTATGCTTTTATTGGTGCCGGCAGTGTAGTTACAAAAGACATAGAGGATTATGGCCTTTTTTATGGAAACCCTGCTACTCAAAAAGGGTATATAACGACTGAGGGTATAATTCTGGATATGGAAAAGAGAGATGCAGATGGTGTACAACACATTCTAAAAAAAGAATAGATATGATTAAATTTCTGGATATTCAAAAAATAACAAACAACCACTCTGCTGAAATACATTCAGCTGCAGCCCGAGTAATAGATTCAGGATGGTATCTCATTGGGGAAGAGGTAAAGAGTTTTGAAAAAAGTTACGCACAATACACAGGTACTGATTATTGCGTAGGTGTTGCAAATGGGCTGGACGCATTAAGAATTATATTACGAGCTTACATTGAAATGGGAATTATGCAGGAAGGTGATGAAATAATTGTCCCTGCAAATACTTACATAGCTTCAATAATTGCAATATCGGATAATAGGCTTGTTCCTGTTTTAGTAGAACCCGACATCAATACATACCAGATAGACGAAAACAGGATAGAATCGGCAATTACTTCTAAAACAAAGGGATTGATGATTGTGCATCTTTACGGACAGTGTGCATATTCTGAAAAGATCGGGAGATTATGTAAACAATATAATTTAAAGTTGATAGAAGATAATGCACAAGCACACGGATGTAAATTCAATGGAAAAACAACAGGTTCTTTGGGAAATGCTGCCGGTCACAGCTTTTATCCGGGTAAGAATCTTGGTGCATTAGGAGATGGTGGAGCAATAACTACTGATGACAAAGAACTTGCAGATAGAGTGAGAGCTTTAGCTAACTATGGTTCAACTGTTAAGTATGTATTCGAATATCAAGGCTTTAATAGTCGCCTAGATGAGATTCAGGCAGCAATACTTAAAGTGAAATTAAAATATTTGGATGCAGAAACAGAACGCAGAAGAGAAGTTGCCAGATATTATCTTGAAAACATAACTAATTCGGCAATAATTTTACCAATAATAAAAGATTGGAATGCTCATGTGTTTCACATTTTCATTATTCGTACTTCCAGACGCAATGAATTGCAGAAATATCTAATTGATAGTGGTATACAAACAATTATTCATTATCCGATTCCACCACATAAACAAAACGCTTACAGTGAGTGGAATAACCTATCGTTTCCTATAACCGAGAAAATTCATGATGAGGTGTTGAGTTTGCCTATCAGTCAGGTTATAACAAATGAAGAGGCTAAAAAAGTTGTTGAAGTAATAAACTCATTTAATTAATCATAAGCTATAGAATGCAGGAACATAGATCGTCATACAGGCAAATTGTTAAAGCTACATCACTGTTTGGAGGAGTTCAGTTCTTTCAAATAATTATATCAATTGTGCGCTCAAAGTTTGTCGCAATTCTATTGGGACCATCGGGAATGGGTGTAGTTGGTTTACTTACTTCTTCTACAGGATTAATTACGGGACTTACAAATTTTGGTCTGGGTACAAGTGCTGTTAAAAACATATCGGAGGCTACTGCAACTAATGATAATGAGAGAATTTCAACAGTAATATTGGTTATGCGCAGACTGTTGTGGGTGACTGGTTTACTGGGTGCTTTAGTAACTCTGATTTTTTCACCTTTGTTGAGTGAGTTTACTTTCGGCAACAAAGACTATACACTGGCATTTGTATGGATCTCAATTACACTTCTTTTTAATCAATTAAGTACTGGTGAACTTGTTATACTTCAAGCATTGCGACACCTGCAAAATCTAGCAAAAGCAAATGTGTATGGCAGTTTTGTTGGGTTGCTTATTACTATTCCTCTTTACTATAAATTTGGAATAGAAGGAATTGTGCCTGTAATAATTATCACCTCATTTGTAACGCTTTTTTTCTCTTGGTATTTCGCAAAGAAGGTGAAGCTTGAAAATACAAGTGTATCATATACTAAAACTGTTGCTGAAGGGAAGAGTATGATGGTTATGGGGTTTATGATTAGTTTAAGTGGTTTAATAACACTAATTGCGGCATATCTATTAAGAATTTTCATTAATCGAACAGGTAACGTGGCTGATGTTGGATTTTATAGTGCCGGATTCACTATCATCAACACTTATGTGGGAATGATTTTCACAGCGATGGGAACGGATTATTATCCTAGATTGTCGGTGGTCGCATCGGATGATGAGCAGTGTAAACAACTAATAAATCAACAATCGGAAATAGCTTTACTTATTCTCGCCCCAATACTTATTGCCTTCCTCATATTTGTGAATTGGGCAATTATTATACTTTATTCTTCTCAATTTTTATCTATTACAGGAATGGTGTATTGGGCAACCATGGGTATTTTTTTTAAAGCTGTAAGCTGGGCAATTGCTTTCGTTTTCCTTGCAAAAGGTGTTGGTAAATTGTATTTCTGGAACGAGTTTTTTGGCAGCATTTACTTCTTGTTATTTAGTTTATTAGGATATTATTATGGTGGATTAACTGGACTTGGTGTTTCATTTCTGATTTCTTATATACTATATCTTATACAGGTTTTTTTTATTGCTAAAGTTAAGTATGAGTTTTCATTCAGTCCTTCTTTCATGCAAATATTTGTAATACAGTTTTTATTAGCAATGGCTGGATTTGCAGTAGTATATTTAATAAATCAGCCCTACACTTATATTTTGGGTGTAATACTTATCGGGTTTTCCTGCTGGTACTCTTATAAAGAGCTTGAATCCAGAATTGGAGTAAAAGAGATAATTCAGGGTGTACTAGAAAAATTCAAGAAAAAATAGCAGATATGAATAAAAAAATAAATCCGTTGGTTTCGGTTGTAATTATTACATACAATAGTTCAAGGTATATAATTGAAACTTTGGATAGTATAAAAGCACAAAGTTACAAAGAGATTGAATTATTAATAAGTGATGACTGTTCATCAGATAATACAGTTGAAATTTGCTCTGAGTGGATTAGTGAAAACAGAACAAGGTTTATTAGTGCCAAAATAATTACAACTCCTGTAAATACCGGTATTTCATCTAATTGCAACAGAGGAATAAAGGAGTCTAATGGAGAATGGATTAAAGTACTTTCAGGTGATGACATACTTATGAACAGATATATTGAAGATAATCTGGAATATGCTGACCAAAACCCTGAAGCTTCATTTATTTTTTCAAGGGTATGTGAGATAGATGAAAATGGGAAGTTGATAAGATCAGTAGAATTAAATGAAGGACAGCTTTTATTTGCAAATATGAATAGTGCAAAGAAACAATTAAAATATTATTCACGTTGGCCGGTTTTCCTTAATACACCCACATTTTTTTACAAAAAAGAATTAATACAGCTTATTGGTTATTGTGATGAGGATTTTAAGATTTACGAAGACATGTCGGCGATATTTAGAGTTATTGAAAATAATTACAAGATTTATTATCTCGATAAAATAACTGTTGCTTACAGAATACATAGCAATGCAGTATCAAGAAGCTGTAAACTAGATGATAGAAGAGAAAAAGAAGCACTTAAGATATTTAAAAAATACCAGGAGAAAAATCTTAATATTTTAAATCCTTTTGATTTATCTGTCTATTACGAAAGTTGGTTGAGATTTAAATATAAAGGTATATATGGAGGTAAAGGAGATTCATTATTGCGAAAACTTAGTTTGTTTTATTGGTATATGAGGTTAAACGGAGTAAAGCAATATTAAATATTTATTCGTATGACTACTTTAAGTAAACATATAATAAGTCGTTTGATTCCGATAACAATTTTCTTTTTGACGATTTATACTGCGTTACCGTATGTCAAACCCGGTATACCACTTGCATCTTCATTAGACAATACAACTCTGAGGTGGGGTATTTCAATACTAATTTTAACTGTATTCTTTTTAGCCAGGTACTCATTTTTTGATAAAAGAAATGAAGATAATATGATAATAGTTTGGATATATCTTCTTTGGAATTCGGTATGTATAATCAGAGGGATGTTTGTTGCTGAGATGTACTGGGATTGGAAAGGACTGACTGGAAATTCTTTATCTATTATGTTACCGGTTGTAATTTTTGCAGCAACAAATAAAAGTATTGTTCAATCATCATTATTCTTTTATATGAAATATATGTTCCCACTGTTCCTTTTGTTTATCATACTTTTAAGACCTGATGCTTATGGTTTTTATCTAATCCCAATTGCTTTCTTATTGTTGTTTTTTCCTGCACTAACAACTAGGTCAAAAATACTTCTACTTGTAGCAACAACTGTTGTCTTAGTAGCAGATTTAGGTGCAAGAAGTAGCATTATAAAGTTTGGTGTTCCTCTGTTGATTGTCATAATCTACTATCTGAGAAATAAGATACCATCAAACATATTTGAGATTATGCGTCTATCTCTTTTCATTTTGCCTCTTTTGTTTTTCTCATTAGGTGTGTCAGGGATTTTTAATGTCTTTAATATGAAAGAGTATATAAAGAAAGATATTACTACAACAGCCATCGATAACAGAGGTAATATGGTTGAACAGGATATGAGAACAGACACAAGAACTTTTATTTATGAAGAGGTTCTTGAATCTGCAATTGATAATAATTACTGGTTATTGGGCCGAACTCCTGCACGAGGTAATGATTCTTTTACATTTGGAGTTTACGCATACGATCTTACAGGTAGAAATGAACGTCTTGCAAATGAGGTCGGATTAGCTAATATATTCACTTGGACCGGTGTAGTAGGAGTATTATTATATACGCTTATTTTCTTTAGAGCTTCATTTCTTGCAGTGAACAGATCCAAAAACACTTATGTCAAACTACTGGGTATTTATATTTCTTTCAGATGGCTTTTTGCCTGGATTGAGGATATAAGTGATGTTTCTCTAAACTATTTTATGATAATGACGATGATTGGTCTATGTTTTTCTTACTCTTTTAGGAATATGACTGACAATGAGGTGATAGTATGGGTACGTGGCGTTTTTGATATCAGATATGTCCGTTTACAACAGTATTTAATGAGTAAAAGTAAAACACAAGAAAAGAAGCCCGGACAACTTATAAATTTATCCACTCAAGAAGATTAATATAATATTATTATGGAGGAGATAAAAAATACTAAAAAACAGAAGATGTTGATTTTTCACCCTGTTTTAGCTACTTACAGAATAGATCAGTTTAACTTTCTAAATGAAATGTATGACCTGGAGGTCGTATTTCTTTTCGATCAGATGTGGAATTTTAATATTGATCAAAATAAAATAACTGATCAATGTAAGTTTAAGACCTCATACTTATTATCAGGTCCTCGATACAATGGTAGATTATTTCGTTTTGGCATGTATAGAAAAATTAGAAAGGTGAAGCCGGATATAATATTAGGTTATGAGTACTCATTTACTACTCAGTATCTTATATTGTTGAAAATGTTGGGTTTAATTAAACAAAGACTAGGGTCTTTTATTGATGATAGTCTGGAGATTTGTATAAATGTACAGTCAAAAGTACGGAAATTTGCACGTGATCATACAGTAAAGAGTCTGGATTTCTTAGTAGTGATGTCAAGTGATGTTGCAAACTTCCATTACATCAATTTTAACATTGAACAGGAACAGGTTATAATTTCTCCAATACTTCAGCTTCCTGAAAGGTTAAGGAGTAATTCTGAGATTCTAGAAAACAGAGCACGACTTTACATTAAAAAATATAACCTGAGCGGTAAAAAGGTTCTTCTATTTGTAGGAAGGTTCATACCTGAAAAAGCACTCGATCTTTTCATTAAAACTGTATCACACTTTCTCAAAGATAGAGATGATTGTATGTTTTTACTGGTAGGTGAAGGCAGAGAGTTTGAGAATCTAAAATCAATTGTATTTGAAGAAAAACTTGATGATAGAGTTCTGTTTCCGGGAAAATTTCAATTCGATGAGTTATATGCATGGTATATTTCTTCATCCGGTTTTGTATTACCAAGCTTATCTGAAACTTTTGGTGCTGTTGTAAATGAAGCTTTAATTTTTGGGCTAAATGTACTGTGCTCTAAGTTTGCCGGCGCTTCTTCCTTAATAACATCTTATAATGGGGTGATATTCAACCCTCTGGATAGAGAAGACACCTTAAGCAAGCTAGAGTTGTTTTACAACCAGTTAGAGCCGGTAGGCGAAGTTTGCCTTGCAAATAGGCCATCTTTGATAGATAACCATAAAGAAAACTTATTTAAAGAATGGGGGAAACTTGCTTATGAGTAAAATATATCAACTTATATCTTCTATTCAGTTGGGTGGAGCAGAATTAGTGGCTGTCAACCTTGCTTCATATTGTGGTGAGCTTTTGGGTGATGGGGTTGAATTTCATTTAGTAGAGCTGTATCCTACCAACAATAAATATGCACTAACTAAAAAAGAAGAACTAAGTTCTAAAAACGTACGTGTCATTACACTTTTTAATGGACCTAAGCGTTTAAGTCTTCTTTTAGCTCCAATAAAGTTAATTAGATTTATACAAAAAGAAAAGCCATTTGTAATACATTCACATACCGACTTACCTGACTTTGTATTATCTGTCACTATTCGTATTCTCAATTTTTTTAAATTATACATTCCAAATGTAGTACGTACAATACACAATACACAATTGTGGCGTTCACACCATGTTATGGGAAAAATTACTGAATCAGCATATAAAGATGAAATTGTTGTAGCTGTTTCGTCATATTCAATGGAAGCATACGGGCAGCTTAGGAAAAAATATAAATTACAAGTTTCAAACGATCGACAAATCATTTATAACGGCTGCTTAGTTCCTTCTAGGAATCCCCATTCATTTAAGACTGATAAAGAGAAGATCAATATAGCTTTTTGTGGTCGTTTTGAAGACTATAAGGGAATGGAAACACTTATATCAACAATAAATTTCATAAGTAAAAATTATCCTAACCGATTCTTATTCCATATAATTGGCGATGGTACTTTTAGAGATCAATTGGAAAAGCTTTCACATAAAATTAATGATATGATTTTGTATGATCCTATACCTGATGTTTCGAATATGTTTTATGCATTTGACTACATATTTATGCCTTCACATTTCGAAGGGTTAGGTTTAATATCTGTTGAGGCTTCTCTGGCTAAAGTTCCTGTTATTGCATCCTTTGCTCCGGGACTTGATGAGACGCTACCTGAAAATTGGCCATTAAGATTTCATTTAAAAAATAACGAAGAATTGTATTCAATTTTTGAAAAAATACATAACAGCGAATACAATCGTGAATTTCTACAAGAAGAAGCGTATTCATTTGTTTTTAAAAAATTCTCTTTTTATAACATGATACATAGTTATTCCAATTTATATAAGAAAATGTTATGAAAGATAGAAAGAAAAATATCCTGTTTTTGTTACATACGCCGCCACCAGTGCACGGCTCATCTTTAGTAGGAAAAGCTATAAAGGATAGTAATGTAATTAATAATCAATTTCATAGCAGATATATCAATTTGTTATTATCCAGGAAAGTTGATGATTCTGGCAAAATAAAAACCAGCAAAACTTTCCGGTTTGTAATTATTTGGTTTCATCTATTTGGAAAACTAATTCATAAGAGGCCCGAACTTTGTTATTTTGCTCTTACAACTACCGGTAGTGGATTTCGTAAAGATGTGTTGTTAGTTTTTCTGTTGCGTCTATTCAGAGTAAGAATCTTATATCATATACACAATAGGGGAATTGTTAATGAAAAAAAAACATGGCTCAATAAATCACTTTATCGTTATGTATTTAAAAAACAGTATGTAATACTTCTGTCAGAGAATCTTTATTATGATGTGGAAGCTTATGTTCCAAGAAGTAAGGTGCTCTATTGTCCAAATGGTATTAAAGATTTTCAACCAACTACCGAGTTGCTTTCTCTTCCGGAAATAAGACCATTTAATATTTTGTTCTTTTCTAATCTTTTAGCGGAAAAAGGTGTATTTGTATTAATTGATGCTTGTGCCAAATTACGGGATAAGGGTCTATATTTTCGTTGTGATTTTGTAGGTGGAGAAGCAGATATTACAGAGGATCAGTTCAATAAATATGTTCAACAAAAAGGCTTAGTAGAGCAGGTTAGGTATTTGGGAAAGAAATATGGCAATTTAAAAGAAATGACTTTTGAACAAGCAGATGTATTTGTATTGCCATCAAAATGTGATTGTTTCCCTCTGGTGATTCTGGAAGCAATGCAGCACAGATTACCTGTTATTACTACAAACGAAGGTGGAATGCCTGATATGGTGGAAGACGGTTATAACGGCTATTTATTACAGCATTACGATGATGTAGAAACGCTTTCTGACAAGCTCGAATATCTGTTTAATAGACCTGATTTGTGCATTGAGTTAGGTCTAAATGGGAGAATGAAGTATGAGGAAAACTTTACTCTTGAGATTTTCGAGCAAAGGTTACTTTCAATTTTACAAAAAGTTATAAATTAAAAAGTTATAAATATGTTAGTAGAGGTGTCAAGGGATATATACAGAAGATATTTTCCAAATAATTCTAATCCATATATATCAGAGCCTTTTATAGAACTTGTTAAAGGAAAAGCAGATAGGATAATCAGGTTAATGAAACGTGATGATAACTCAATTGGGCTGATAGCCGGTATAAAAGAAAACGTAGTCTGTGCACCTTTCTCAGCTCCTTTTGCGGGTTTTCATTACTCACATGAACATCTTTCTTATGATGTGATTGAAAACTTTCTGTTAAAACTAAAATCTTTTGTTATTAATAACAACTTTAAAGGTATAACGATAACTCTTCCGCCAGATCTTTATCAAACAAATATGAATGCTAAATGCATAAATGCATTTTACAGGTTGGGTTATAAAATGTCCACCCCTGAAATAATTAACTGGATTGATTTGAAAAAATTTGACGGTATCTGGATAAAAAATACAGTTGCACAGAATTACAGGAAGGCTATTAATAACAACTTGACATTCCATGTAGTGTCTGATGAACAGTCTATCAACGAGGTTTATGAAATTATTTTCCGTAATAGAGAAATGCAGGGCAGAAAAATTCACATGAGCTTGAGTGATATTATTAAAGTCAATACAGTTTTTCCAGTTGATTTTTTTCTGGTTAAAAATATAAATGGGAAAAATATGGGCGCAGGTGTGTTTTATCGTGGGCACGTAAAAATTGCACAGGGAGTTTTTGTTGGTGATGATATGGAAAACAGATCATTAGGCATAATGGATCTGCTATATTCTGATATCTATGATTTTTATAAAAATCTAGATTATGATATAATTGATTTAGGTACTTCAGGTGTAGGCGGAGAACCAAATATTGGATTAATCAGATTTAAGGAAATCCATAACTGTGCTGCTTCGCTCAAATTTACGTTTTCTTGGTGTCCTGATCAGGACTAAATATAAGTGGTATAGTATTGAGTTTAATCATTTAAAATTGAGCTAATATGTTACGTACATTTGAATTGTATAATGGTCCCTTAAATGAGCTTGATTCTTCTAAAAAGTTGATTAATACGCTAAATGCTCATTCCTTTAACACACTTAAGAAAGACAACTTTTTTCGTGAAGCTCTTCAGGCAAGTGATATGTTGCTTCCTGACGGTATAAGTGTAGTTTTGGCGATGCGTTTACTTAAAGGTATAAAACTAAGAAAAATAGCAGGGGCCGATCTTTTTCACTACGAGATGAAAAGACTAAACAATATCAATGGTAAATGCTTCTTTTTGGGTAGTACGGAGCATAATCTCAAGCTTATTACAGAGAGAGCCAAAAAAGAATATCCCGGTTTGCAGGTATATAGTTATTCACCACCTTTTAAACCGACTTTTAATGAAGAGGATAGCAAGGCAATGATCGATGCTGTTAATAACGTTGAACCTGATGTTTTATTTGTAGGTATGACAGCACCAAAGCAGGAGAAATGGTCATATCAGCATTTTCAATATTTAAAAGCAGGGCATATCTGTTGCATTGGTGCAGTATTCGACTTTTATGCCGGAACAATTAAAAGAGCTCCTGAATGGATGATTTATTCAGGTCTGGAATGGTTATACAGGTTGTTGAGCGAACCTCGCCGTATGTGGAAAAGATATCTTATTGGAAACAGTTTGTTCGTAATAGAAATACTTAAGGAGAAATTTATTTCGTCAAAGACAGATAAGGTAACAATAAAGAAGGAATCAACTGAAATACCTTCAAGTTCTTCAGTGAATTGATATTTATATAACTGTTTAAATAAAATTTGATATGGAACCGGACAATTCAGGAGTAAAAGTATTCTATCTTTTCTTCGATTTGCTTCTTTTAAATATAGCAGTATTTACAGTATTTTATTTCAGTCCAATGCGTGATTATTTGGATCTGACATTACGAAATACTTACTTTTTACATGCCAACATATCAGAAATAATCGCTTATACTTTATACTCCAAAAGGAACTATTTTTTTACGGATAAATTTAGTGACAGACTAAGAATAACCACGATACGTTTTCTAGTACTGTTGTTGGCTTTGTTTGTACTTGCAGAAGTATTTTTACCAGATGGTTATTATAAAGGTTTTCTATTAGAATATACTGCGATCTTTTATATTATTAAAGTAGTTGTATTTTACTTTATATACAAAACTCAACAATTCAGATTTAAAAATGGATATGCTCATTTTAGAGTAGCGATCCTTGGATTGGATAATCCCAGCCGTGTTTTGGGTAAATTGATACAAAATAATCCTTCTTTAGGATATAATTTTGTAGGATTCATTTCGGATACAGAAAAATCTGACAATGAGCAAATGATACAAGAAAAGAAATCAAAAAAGAAATCTATAGGTAAGTTGAGTGATTTGCGACAATTCTCTGATAAATACAGGATTAATATGATTCTAGTGACAAATCCCAAATATTTCACAAAGGAAAATACTAAAGAGTTACTTTCAATATGTAACGAGACAGGATTACGTTTGAGATATGTACTAACAAACGGTTACTGGAATAAACATGTCTTTAAACGTAAAGAATCATCACGCTTTTTCGAGATGTTTAATCCTCAAGAGATCCCTTTGGATAACCTGACCTTTCGAATTGAAAAGAGATTATTTGATATTTTATTTTCACTGGGTGTTATTGTGTTTATATTCAGCTGGTTGTTTCCGATTATTAGTATACTTATAAAATTAAATTCCAGAGGACCGGTGTTTTTTGTTCAACAGCGAACTGGTATTAATAATAAAACATTCAAATGTTATAAGTTCAGAACTATGACAGTGAATAGTGACGCAGATAGTAAACAGGCACAGGTTAATGATGCAAGAATAACTTCAATTGGCAATTTCCTGCGAAAAACAAATATTGATGAACTACCTCAGTTTATTAATGTATTGTTAGGAAATATGTCAGTAGTTGGTCCCCGTCCTCATATGCTAAAGCATACTGAGCAATATTCAGCACTAATAGAACATTATAAAGTTCGGCATTTTGTTAAGCCGGGTATTACAGGGTGGGCTCAGGTAAACGGTTACAGAGGATTAACAGACGAGCTGTGGAAGATGCAGAAGAGAGTTGAGTTTGACATGGAGTATTTAGAAAATTGGAGTTTTATATGGGATATAAGGATAATATATATGACTGTTTTAGGTAAAAATGCATATAAAAATGCAGGGTAGGGTTGAAAGGGAAAAAATAACAATGATAATTAATTATCACTAATCAGTACGTGAAGTACAACATGCTATGAATGAGAATAGTAAGATCTATGTAGCCGGTCATAAAGGACTAGTAGGTTCGGCAATTTGGAAGAGACTTCAGTCGAAAGGATATACCAATCTGGTAGGCAGAACTCATAGTGAATTGGATTTGATGGATAGTATTTCTGTTAAAGAGTTTTTTGATCTGGAACAACCTAGGTATGTAATATTAGCAGCAGCATACGTGGGAGGGATTATAGCCAACAACACTTACCGTGCAGATTTCATTTACAGAAATTTACAAATGCAGAATAATATTATCATTGAGAGCTATCGTCACAAAGTTAAAAAGCTACTGTTCTTGGGAAGTACTTGCATTTATCCAAAAGATTGTCCTCAGCCAATAAATGAAGAATATCTACTTACATCTCCGTTAGAATATACAAATGAGCCTTATGCTATAGCAAAAATAGCAGGGTTGAAGATGTGCGAAAGTTTTAATATTCAATACGGCACCAACTTCGTAGCAGTTATGCCAACCAATTTGTATGGTCCAAATGATAATTTCGACCTTGAAGAAAGTCATGTGATTCCTGCAATGATTCGTAAGATTCACCTTGCTAAATGTTTGCAAGAAAACAACTGGAGTGGAATCAAAAGAGATCTTACCAGAAGAATTTTTGATGATTTAGATGGTAAAAGTACATTAGAAAATTCAATAAATACTTTCAATAAATATGGAATTTATTCTACACATCTTGAACTTTGGGGAACTGGTAAGCCATTAAGAGATTTTCTTTGGAGCGAGGATATGGCTGACGCCTGTCTGTTTGTTATGAATAAAATTAATTTTCATGATATGGCTCAAGGTAAAAAGGAAATACGTAACTGTCATATAAATATTGGTACTGGTGAAGAAATAAGTATAAAGAATCTAGCTCAACTGATTGCAGAAGTAATTGGCTATAAAGGTAGAATTAAGTTCAACTCACAGCAACCTGATGGAACAATGCGAAAACTTACTGATACCTCTAAACTGGCTTCATTGGGATGGCATCACCAGGTGAGACTTGAGGAAGGGATTAACAGGTTGTATCAATGGTATTTAGAGGACCAGGAGATAAATGGTCATGACGTTAAATAATATGTGTGATCACAAAATGAAGCAACTTGTGACTGATGTGTAATGAACAATATAGTACGATTACCAATTTCACTCTTTAAGTTTCTTAAGAAAGTTTGCTCTGTTTCTGAGTCAAGTGCTGAAGTTGCTTCATCTAGCAATAGAACTTTTCCTGGACGTAAAAGAGAACGTGCAATTGCAACCCTTTGTGCCTGTCCTTCAGATAATCCGGATCCGTTCTCTCCCAGAATAGTATCTAATCCTTCAGGTAGGTCAAATACAAATTCTGCTGATGCTATTTTCAATACTCTTCTTAGTTCATTATCATCAGCATTTAGATCCCCCAGAAGCAGGTTTTCTCTGATGGTGCCGCTAAAAAGTGAATTACCCTGAGGTACGTATACAAAATTTGAGCGAGTGCGCTCTGATATTGCCACTGATTCCATTTCATTTTCTATTGTAATTTTACCAGAATCAGGTTTTACAAGTGCAAGTAATAACCTTAACAGTGTAGTTTTTCCTACACCTGTTTCTCCCATAACAGCAACCATTGTTCCGGGTTCAACAACCATTGAAAAATCAGTTAATACAGGTTTTACGTCCTTAGAATATGCAAAAGTTATATTTTCAATTCTCAGCGTTACATTTCCGGTAAGAACTTTTTTTTCTTTTATATCCTCTAATTTAAACATAAGAGAAGACTTGGTTCAATTACCAATAGGAGATAAATTTAAACCTTATGTTTTATTAACCCATATCTATCCTAGAAATGATGGTGTGTATTTACAAGGAGATAGGATTGATAGTAACGGAGAAAGAAGTACTTTAAAACTTGAAGTTAAAAATGGTACTACTTTGTTTTATAGAAAAAGAGAAGAAATTAAAGATCCTTATATTCCTGGAGAGATTGTGCAAAAATCTGACAGTAGGTTTCCTTTAAATACCAAAACTAAATTTAATCCTACTTTATTAAAAAGTATCATTAATAAAGGAGACACTATAGGAGAAGATCATATAGTAATAGGAGTGTATCCTAACTATGTTCTTACAATTCCCTCATCAAAAGTTTATAAGCCCATAAACGAACAATCTGATTTTAATAAATTTGAATATAAGGATATAAAAAGTTTAAAATCAGCTGAGTTACAAAGAATTATAGATTTAGAATCTACTTTGAGATGAGATGAACTTAATAAATATAACAGTATTAAAGATACTAATTTAATATCAGAAGGAGATATAATAGTTGATCCAACTTCTAAGAATGGTTTATTAAAAGTAGTTTTATTAACTGATGCTAATTATGTATATGTTTATGTGGATAGTAAAACCTCTGAATATTTAAAACCTATTAAGAAAAGTGATATAAAACAAGCTAAAAGTTATGTATATAATAAAATACCATTAAATGAACTTACTCTCTTACAAGATGAGCATGATAACAAGAAAACTAGAGAAGCTAAAATGTCTACTTTTACAAATGCACATTCTGCTAAAGATGGAGACTTTTTCACCTATAATAAAGATGGAGAAATAGTTTATGGTAAAATTATAAATTCTAAAATAGGTAAGTCAATTGTTTGAACCAGAAAAAATAATAAGCCAGAAGTAGAAAATTATTTAAATTTAGAAAATGCTCAATTTTATACTAATAGAAAGATAGCTTCTAGTTATGCAATGTCTATATTAAGAGCAAATGGTTGAAATATAGAATTTTTAAATGAGACTTCTCCTTTGAATGTAAAGGTAAGATATGTAGTGCCTAAAAATACAGATTTATCTAAACTATTTCTACTTCCAAATTACTATGCCAATGTAGGAAAGTATCAAGATTTTAATACAGAACTAACTGAAAATGATTTAGATATTACAGATTATATAAAAGAATTGTTAGAAAAAGAAGGTAAATGTACATTCCCTATTGATCCTTTTAGAATTTTAAAGTCTAAAAATGTAATAATAACATTTTTAGACTTTAAAATTCTAA
>ENA-UOOK01003703-UOOK01003703.1-fermentation-metagenome-genome-assembly--contig:-NODE-3703-length-17095-cov-5.997946_pt1 | contig 17095 bp, 16 predicted proteins | sample MGYA00245777_ERZ724023 | MGnify/ENA primary metagenome ERZ724023 (study PRJEB28704, sample SAMN03018312) | fermentation metagenome | biome: anthropogenic terrestrial biome; feature: soil; material...
TTTGAAAGGAGGGCGGATATATTGGAAAACTGGATATTGATAGTAGGATACGACCGCCCTCATTTTGATACGGCACAAAAAGAATGGGTAAAGTATAACGTATTCTTACATTTGGCGGTAACTGCTGCCGACGCGATTGAAAAGTTTTCGGCCCGACGGTATCTTGCCGTAATTGCCTCCTACGATCTTCCCGATATGATGTCACTGATCAAAGTGGTACGGGAAACAGAGCAAATCCCCTTTGTGGTTTTATCTCAGGACGATAGCGGCACAAGAATAGCCGAGAGCATTATTCGAGGTGCGGACACTTTTATCATTGACCCGGACAAACTGATAGAGAGCTTGACGAAGAACAAGGACATTAACTATCTTGAAATAAATCCCACGCCGCGAGGCAACGAGACGAGAATGCTGGATAATAGGAGAGATAACCAGATCGTTTTCACATTCCGTTGAAGCTATTGATAAGGAGGTGGGTGATGTAGATACACCTTACGAATGCATAGAACGCTGCGTTCCTGATCTCTATCGCATGGCTTACCTCTCTTTTGGCCGACAAGATTATGCATGTGATGCCGTCACAAAAGTTTGCGCGAAAGGTGCGAGAACGCTGGCGCATATTAGCGATGAGCGTGAGTTGAAGGTTGCGCTAACCCGGTTGCTGTATCGTCGTTGCCTACATCGCCTTTGGCTTTATGCTCCTGATATGGACAAGCTGCCGGAGTTATTTCAAGCAGCAGACAAGCGGGAACGGCTTATCCTCGTCGTGCGCTTCGGTGCTGGTCTGCGCTCCGAAGAAGCACGACGGGCAACCGGATTTTCAAAGGCTGACTTTTATCATCGCCTTGCCAACGCAGTACAGGCTATAAGGAAATAATATAGCATGTTTGCATCCCTGGGTTCCTATGGTTTGGTTGCTGACTAATCCTTTTCGCAAGTTGTCTATAGCTTATATGCAAATTAGTTTCGTTTAATAAAAACATAAATACGATAAAGGCAAACTTGTCGAAAGGCAAGGGCGCAAAGCTGAGGGTCTAAGGTGCAAACGCATGATGACAGCCTGGTTGCCATAAAAACTGCGTACTAAACCTGCCCTTTTTTGAGGCAGGTTTTTTTATTGAACTAAAAGTGTTACCCGCCCAACAAAAAAAACGTGAGTTTGGCGGGAGATTCCCTATGCTTGAATACATATCCCTTCAAACTTGCGGGTTCGGAGGGCTTTTCTTATGCTTCGACATGGTTTTTGGTTACTATGGGAGGGGCCGCCGCCATATCGTGACGGCCGGGCATAGCTGATGCCCTAATTATTTTCAGCTTAAAAAGAATTATTAAAACAATGGGCTATATTTGCGCCCATTTTTCATTCGACACCATTCGAGTACTTTCTCGGATAGGTGTTTTTTTGTCCTCTTTTTTCAGTAACGGCACAGTGGACAAGCCCCTGCACTTTCGGATATATCGCCCAAAGATTTACGGTGGCTGTCCTGGCTGTCGCAGCCCGCCTCTCCAATCTGGATTTCCTTAAAAAATTCAGATTGGAGAAAGGACAATGTTTGATAATACAAATCCTTATACCCTGCGCACGGAGGTTGTCGGGGGTATTACACGTTACTATGTTGCTTTTACGGACGGACAAGCCGTCCTGCGGGAAACGGAGGTATCCCGTCCCGTCTACCTGGAGTTTCTACGCTTTGTCAAGGTAGAGCGCAACCTGCGCCGTTTTGATGAGCGGCACATCGAGCGATTTTCAAAGCTGATAGCTGATTTAAACTATGACAATGGTTGGTAAATTAAGTATTGAATATTCTGTTAATTAATGAGATTTTATTATACTATTTTTCTTCTTTTGGGATATTATTAGTTGACAAAATTTCAAATTGATAATATTATATTAAGAAAGTGAGAATCATATGATTACGATGACAGGAAGAGTAAGTCAGGTATAGATCTACAGAGAGAAATTCCCATTGGCTGGAAGGGATTTTAGGTTGAGGTTGACTGAAGTGCATCCTTGAGTACCGGGTTGAAATATAGTAGATGCCGGCGGGTATACCCGTTATAGTGTTAAGGTATTAATTGTACCGAAAAAAATGAGATGCTTGATTTTTATCAGGTAATTAGAGTGGAATCGCGGAATATATTACTTCTGCCTCTGAATAAGGGGCAGAAGTTTTTTATATCTTTTTGATAGAGAGGTAAGAAAATGAATTTAAATTGGGATTTTATTATAGAGAGTTTACCTCTTTATAGTGAAACAGCATTAACTACATTAAAATTAGGTTTTTGGGGGATATTATTTTCCTTTTTAATAGGCATAATATGCAGCATTATACTGTACTTTAACATCAAAGGATTTGAAAGAATTGTAAGAATATATGTTGAACTGTCTCGAAATACACCGCTGATTATTCAATTATTCTTTCTGTACTTTGGTCTTACTAAGGTAGGCATAGTACTAAGTGAGGAAACATGTGCGATAATAGGTCTATCCTTTTTAGGTGGAAGTTATATGACTGAAGCATTTAGAAGTGGGTTAGAGGCAGTAGGAACCACACAAATAGAGTCAGGTCTCAGCATCGGACTTTCTAAATTGCAACTGATCAGATATGTTATGTTCCCTCAAGCGATTTCTGTCAGCATGACTTCTATTAGTGCAAATTGTATATTTTTACTTAAGGAAACTTCAGTAGTAGGAGCGATTGCTGTAATGGATCTTATGAATCTGACAAGAAATCTTATAGGCATGTATTATCAAACTTATGAATCTTTGTTTATGTTAGTTGTATCATATCTAATCATGATATTGCCATTGTCATTTTTCCTTACATGGCTGGAAAGGAAGGTGCGATATGCAGAATTTGGGAATTAAGGTTTTATTTAAAGGAATGAATTTGCAGCGTTTAATTCAAGGACTTGGAGTAACAGGACGAATTGCTTTTACTTCAATTATAATAGGTTCGATTATTGGTATACTTTTAGGAATAGTTTGGACTTCCAAGTCCAGGATAATAAGGTTTTTGTGCCGTCTGTACCTTGAAATTTTTAGAATAATACCTACTCTTGTATGGTTGTTCATTATGTATTTCGGAGTCACTACAGCACTTAATGTTGATTTAAGCGGTGAGACTGTTTCAATAATCGTATTCACCCTTTGGGGTATAGCAGAAATGTCAGATATCGTCAGGGGTTCTTTGGAATCATTGCCCAGACATCAGATTGAGTCCGGAAAGGCCATAGGGTTAAGTCATTTAGGACTTTATAGGTATATTCTTATACCGCAGGCTGTAAGGAGGATGTTACCTGGTGCTATTAATCTGGCTACAAGAATGGTAAAAACCACTTCTTTAGTAGTCCTAATAGGTGTTATAGACGTTATAAAAGTCGGTCAACAAATTATTGAGTTGTCGCGTCTCGAGGTGCCTACAGCATCATTTTGGGTTTATGGATTTGTATTTATACTGTACTTTATAATATGTTATCCTCTTTCTAAATTATCTAAGAAGTTAGAGGCTAAATGGAGTGATTAGGAGATGTTAAAATGTATGAACAAGATAATGAAGAATTGTTGGTAATAGAGGATCTGCACAAGAAATATAATGATTTAGTTGTTCTGAATGGGATTAACTTAAAAATAAAAAAAGGAGAAGTGGTTGTAATATTAGGGCCTTCAGGCTGTGGGAAAAGTACACTGTTAAGGTGTATAAATGGTCTGGAGAAAATTCAGGAAGGTGATATAAGGTATAGGAATAAGAGTATAGTTGGTAAAGGTGTAAATTTACAAGATATTCGTCAGCATATAGGTATGGTGTTTCAAAGTTATGATTTGTTTCCTCATATGACGGTTATTGAGAATATCCTCTTGGGACCTTTGAAGGTACAAAAAAGAAATAAAAAAGAGGCAATGGAGCAAGCTAATGAATTACTAGACAAGGTAGGTCTATTGGATAAACAAGACTCATATCCCAGACAGTTATCGGGAGGGCAGAAACAGAGAATTGCCATTATAAGGGCCTTATGCATGAATCCTGAAATAATGTTATTTGATGAGGTAACCGCCTCATTGGACCCTGAAATGGTAAGGGAGGTGCTGGATGTAATTTTAGGTCTTACAAAGCAGGGGATGACAATGATTATAGTAACTCATGAGATGAACTTTGCAAGATCTGTTGCAGATAGAATAGTATTCATGGATGAAGGAGGTATTTGTGAAGTTTCAGAAGAACCGGAAAAGTTCTTTACAAATCCAATGACAGAACGTGCTAAACATTTTTTAAATATATTTCAATATTAATATTAAAAGGAAGGAATGATTATAGTGAAAAGGTACAATAAAATATCGGCATTATTAATTATAGCTGTATTGGCTGTTGGGATTATAACAGGATGTGCAGGAAATACGGATGAAGTTTCTACAGAAAAAACAAGTTCTCTTGAAGAGATCAAGGAAAGAGGTACAATTCGAATAGGTGTATTTAGCGACAAAAATCCGTTTGGATACTTGGACGAAAATGGTGAAAACCAAGGTTTTGACATATATATTGCCAGAAGATTTGCCAAGGATTTACTGGGAGATGAATCAAAGGTTGAATTTGTATTGGTAGACGCAGCAAGCAGGGTGGCATTTTTGGAATCCAATAAGGTTGATATTATCATGGCCAACTTTACAGTTACAGATGAAAGAAAAGAAAAGGTAGATTTTGCAAATCCGTATATGAAAGTATCACTTGGAGTAGTTTCTCCGGAAAGTGCCCCTATTAATTCTATTGAGGATTTAGAAGGTAAAAAAGCTATTATTGCTAAAGGAACTACGGGAGAAACCTACTTAACAAAGAATCATCCCGAAATAGAGCAGCTTAAATTTGACCAATACACAGAGATATTTGAAGCATTGAAGGATGGACGTGGCTATGCCATAGTAAATGATAACACCGAAGTAATTGCATGGGCGAAACAAAACCCCGGATTTGTTGTTGGAATTCCAAATTTAGGAGATCAAGACATAATTGCACCTGCTGTTAAAAAGGGAAATCAGGAGCTTCTTGATTGGATTAACAACGAATTAGCTGAATTAGGAAAAGAAAGCTTTGTGCACAAAGCTTATGATGAAACTCTCTTGGATATATATGGAGAAGAGTTTAAAGAAGACCTTGTAGTCGAAGGCGGCATAGTAGAATAAATAGATATAATGTAAAACTCCCCTCAGATCATAAAGGGGAGTTTTCATAAATTTTATTTTTAAATTCCTTTAAAATCATGGTGATAGCTATTGTTCCTGCTACAAAATCCGCAACAGGACCGGAATACAGTATGCCGTCAATATCCATAAACAACGGCAAAATCAAAATAAGCGGTAACAGAAAAATAATCTGTCTTGTCAGCGACAGAAAAATACCTTTTCGAGGCTTCCCTATTGCTGTAAAAAAGTTGGAAGTAATGGGCTGTAAAAAATTCATAAAAGTAAACATCAAAAATATTTTAAAATAACTTTCTCCAAACCGGTAATATTCATCAGAGCCATCTCCGAATAAGGAGATAATCTGACGGGGTAGAAACTGAAACATCAGGAATGCTGTTATTGATATACACAATCCGTATACAGCTGCAGTTTTGTAAGCCTTTTTTACACGAGTATACTTCTTTGCACCGTAATTAAAGCTGACAATAGGTTGTAAGCCTTGTGATATTCCAATAATAAAGGAAAAAAACACCTGGTTTACTTTAGTGATAATTCCTGCGCATGCCAAAGGAATAGCTTCTCTGTAAATTGACATGGCTCCATAATGTGTCAGCGAATTGTTCATTATTATCTGAACTACCATCATTGCAAGCTGGTTGGTGCAAGGTGCCGAACCAAGTGATATGATCCTTCCAACATATTTTTTTTGTATTATTAGATGTTCTTTTTTTATTGTGACTGTCTTATAATGGCGAAGGTAATAAAGTGCCATAAACCCTGATACTGCCTGTCCTATAACAGTGGCGACGGCAGCACCTGCTATGCCCAAGTTTAAGCCAAACACAAAGTATGCGTCAAGAATTGTATTAATAATTGCACCTGTAAGATTGCATATCATGGTAAACTTTGGGCTGCCATCTGCACGTATCAGATGCCCTCCTCCTGTGGCCAAAATTAAAAACGGGAATCCTAAAGAAGTAATTCTCGTATATTCCTTTGCATAATCTAATACTTCTGCCGGCGACCCAAAAAATTTAAGCATTGGCGTCAAAAATATTTGTGTAATTATACACAATACCGTACCGCAAAGAAAAAGCATCGCCGCCGCATTTCCTGCATAATAAACAGCTTCTTTCTTGTCTCCTTTTCCAATGGTAAGGTTAAATGCCGATGCTCCGCCAATTCCAAACAACAATGCTATTGCTACACAGGAAATTGAAAGCGGAAATGCCACGTTAGTTGCTGCATTTCCCAGTTCTCCTATACTTCTGCCTATAAAAAACTGATCAACTATGTTATACAATGCACTTACCAGCATGGCAATTATACTTGGCACTGCAAATTTCATTAATAAATTGTTTACAGGTTCTTTCCCTAACGGGTTAATATTATTCTCTTCCATCAATAATCAATAATTCCTCTCGTCTTGCTAAACTGTGTAATTCCACTAAAAAACAATTGACCCTGCTAATTACATTAAGTAGCATATACTTTTTAAATTTCATTGTCAACTTTGTGTTATTATTTTTTGTTTTAGGGAATATCTGATAGACATTGGAGACAGTGAGCTGTACGCCTCAATTTAGGATTAAAGAAGCAAGGCTATAATAAAAAGCACCACATCAATTAAGGCAAGGTTCCGGAGTACTCTCCTATGAATGAGCAAAGCTGGAGATTCTAATCCTGTAATTCTGTTTTGGTTTGAATTAGATTATTTTTATCGATTTAACAATTGTTAATAATTTTGCAATTAATATTAAAGATTTTAGGAGTATTCTGTAATATCTTTTATATATAATTTGATTGGTAACGAAGAAATGGGTAGAAAATTTGAGGAGGTAAAAGGAAGAAAGGAGAGGATAAATTGCAATTTGCTATAGCTATTATTATTTTTGCTTTTATTTTAGGTATTTACGAACAAATAGAGCATAATAAAAGATTAAATCATTTAGGTATTAGGATTAATATAAACGGCACAAGAGGTAAATCAACTGCAACAAGATTAATCACCGGTATATTAAAGGAAGATGGGATTAAGGTTGTTGGGAAAACAACTGGAACCAGTGCGAGAATCATTTATTGGAATAAGGAGGAAGAACCAATCGAAAGAGGTCGTCTGGGTCCAAATATTATAGAACAAAAATCTATTGTTAAAAAAGCGGACAAGCTTGGTGCTTCTGCATTTGTAACAGAGTGTATGGCTGTGAATCCTGATTATCAGATTACATTTCAAGAGAAATTGATTAAAGCAAATATAGGCGTTATTGTTAATGTTCGTGAAGACCATATGGATTTGTGCGGCCCTACTTTGGACTTTATAGCAGAATCCTTTACGGCTACTATTCCACACAATGGAACTCTTGTTGTGGCCGATAGTGAATATAATGATTATTACACTCGAGAGGCAAAGAAAAGAAACAGTCGGGTAATTATTGCAGATGAAAAAAAAATTCCGGCCGGCTACCTGGAAAAATTCAAATATTTAATTTTCCCTGAAAATGTGGCAATTGCAATGGCTGCAGCTGAAGCATTAAATATTGACAAAGATACTGCTTTAAAAGGGATGTTAAATGCTAATCCAGACCCGGGAGCATTGATGATATATCCTTTAGATAATAAAAATGCATCATATTTTGTCAATGGTTTTGCTGCCAATGATCCAAATTCAACACGAATGATTTGGGAGCATATAACCGCCATCGGATATCCGACAAAAAATCCTGTGGTAATTGTAAATTGCAGACCTGACAGAGTTGACAGAACACAGCAGATTGCAGAAGAAGTCCTGCCAAATATGGATATTGCTATTCTCGTTGTAATGGGCCAGTCGGTCAAACCAATTACAGAAATAGTTAATGCTAAAAAAATATCAATACAGAAATATGTAAATGCAGAAGGTTTATCTCCAGAGGAGGTTTATAAATTAATTAAGGGTTATTTTATAAACAGAATGATTTACGGCATTGGAAATATTCACGGTGGTGGAGATGAATTGGCCGAACTGATAGTTAAAGAAAGTTTTAAATTGGAAACAGTGTCGTAATTGACCTGAGACCTTGAAATATAAAATAAAGGATTTTATTAATTATAAGGAGGCAAATAATTTGCAGCTCACGGATATAAGTATAGTAATAGTTTTGAGTGTAGTTTTAAGCTTGTTATTTACAGAAGTTACAGGAATTTTACCTGCTGGTTTGGTTGTACCGGGATATTTAACCTTGCTTATGAAAACACCCCAGTCCATATTCATGACCTTTATTATCAGCATTTTAACGTATCTAATAGTATTTTTGGGATTAAGTAAAGTCACAATTTTATATGGTAAAAGAAAGTTTACAGCTATGATAATAGTTTCAATATTATTGCAGTATATTATACGTTCAGCATTACCACTTGAATATAGTTATATTGCCGGATTGGGCGCAGTTGGTATTGTTGTACCTGGGTTATTAGCAAATACAGTTCAGCGTCAAGGCCTGGTAGCAACATTTTTAAGCACCGGTTTGCTGATTGCGGTAACTTACGGATGCACAATGCTTTTAAATATCAAAATAGCATAGGAAGGGAGGTAAAAATTATAAAATGAATACTTCATACAAGCTGATAAAAAATGGACATAGCCAAAGTCTTAGCGAAAAAAACAGTCATCAGGATGCTCTTGCGGTTTTCAAAGAATTAACACTGAAAGAAAAATGCTTGTATTTTGTTAAAGTCAGCAAGAGAAATACCAGCTATCAGGCGCTTGTGTTGTTGGTAATATCTGTATTGATATTTGCTGCGAATTATTTGTTATCAGTAGTAATTTAAATAACGAAAGGAGTAGATTAGTATGAATAAGAAATTCGAAAAAATTGTAGCTTTTGTTCTATTATTTACACTTAGTATTGGTGTAAGCATATATGCCTTGGATGTTGGTTCTGGTTATAGTAGTTTTACCGAACTGGCTGCAGCTGAAGATGTTTCAAACTATACCATTAAGACTAATGATATCGGAAGCGATACAACAATTTTAGGTATACATGGTGGAGGTATTGAAAAAGGCACCTCAGAATTAGTTGAAGCATTGGATGGATATGGCAGATATAACACTTATTCATTTGAAGGGCTTAAACCGACTGACAATGGAAGTCTTTTTATAAAGGCTATCAATTTTGATGAACCATCAGCTGTCAGGCTAGTTCGTAATTCAGATTACACCGTTTCTGTTATCGGAGCCCAAGGTGACGGCGAAGTTACTTATGTTGGAGGTCAGAATAAAATGCTGGCAGAATTGATCAAATTACATCTTACTGCTAAAGGATATAATGTGGAAACTTTAAATATTCCTGATCGCATTGCTGGTGTTATGAACAGCAACATAGGAAATAAGAATAAATTGTTTAATGACAATTATCAAATTGGCGGTGTTCAGGTTGCTGTTACTAAAGGCTTAAGAGAAAAGCTGGCAACTGATTCCGGTACATTAAACGATTATTCAGGTACCATCAATCAAGCACTAAGCGAAAGCTGGTCGGTAGTAGCTGACCTTATGAGCGAAATTAATAATGATGAATCTCAATGGTCTTTATTTAGGTCTTACTCTTCAAAATCTGATTACGAAAAGAAAATTGATGAGGCTTTAGAAAAAGGTGCAAAGACTCCTAATGAATTAATTAAAAATTTTGAAGACGTTGTTTTGACAGAAGATTAATTTTAAAAAATTTTTATATAAAGCTGACAAGCTGCCTTTAGACAGCTTGTCAGCTGCTTTCTGTTATCCCTTTACTCCAGTTTTTTAAATATTTCTATTGAATACTGTTGAATGCCTCACTTATGGCAAGAACATAGCTTTGTAAGATATCCTCATCATTCGACAAAAACCTTGATCTCAAACCCTCTGATATTTCCAGCTGTACTCCACGTCCGTCTATATTTCTATTTACTATGTTGTCCGGCGATATACCTGCCAGATCCTTCGGATTTTCTTTTTTTACAGTAAAACCAAATTTCGTTAGGGACTCTTTTATTCTTTTTTTCAATTTAGTGTCCCTGCCTCCGATATATGTGAATTCTTCTTCACCGTCACACCCATGGATTGATAATGTTTCTTTAGATTTAGAAATCATTTCCATCGCGTATGCTTCAGCAAATTCATCTGAAGAAACATGTAATGAAAAATTATTTGTTCTTTTTAAACCAAGAAATGAATAATAGTTGTAATTGTTGTGGGAAGCTATGGCATATGCTAATTCGGTAGTGCCTTTTTCAATTTTTCCTCCATGAATTGCCATAACCGTAACATTGGAATCTGTTTCCTTAACTTCAATTTCATAATCAATATCTCTTTGAGAATCCAATAAAGATCTTAAGTCAACAAGTTCATTTTTTTGCTCATATATTTTTTTATTTGCAATATTTATTTGTTTTTTCATTGCTTCATTCTCATCCTTTAATTTTATGCCTTCGTATTTTGAATAAATTAAATAACCTGTCAATAAAAAGAATAAAGCGAATAATGTAATTGTTTTAACGTGCTTTCCTATGTTCATTTGTTTCCCCACTTTGCACTATTTTTAAAAGAGGCCCTCACTTGAGGGCCTCTTTTTCATATCGTCTTGCCCCAACATAGCGTGGTGTCCAATAGCTGTCTGAGATATTAAGATTACAAATTGTTACGCCTTCAAATTTTGTTACGATGGAAAACTGACCATTTCCAACATATAATCCTGGCAGTAGTACATTGTTGGATCCTTCGAAGAACAGAATATCTCCAATATTTAAATCTTCCTTTTCTATTTCAGTTCCTAAAGCCCACTGTTGAAATGAATACCTTGGTAGGTCAATATCAAGACCAGCTTTCATAACATATTGTATAAATCCTGAGTAATCAAAGCCTTCTATTGTATTTCCTCCTGCTAAATAAGGTACGCCCAGTGCATTATATGCTTCTTCAACTATTTTGAAATCCAGCGGCAGACTAAGGGAGTCAAAGCGTTTTACCATTACAAGACGATCTAGTAAATATTGCCCTAAATAGCTGATAGTAGTCATACCTTCAGAGCCGGATGCATGAATTATATAATTATCTCCCAAATATATTGAAGCATGTGATATTTCTTCCGGCTGATCTTCTTTTGAAAAATAAATCACATCTCCGGGACGCTTATTTTCATAATCGACAGTTTCGCCTATTTCACATTGTTTATAAGTTATGCGGGGCAGATAAATGTTTTTAGCGTCTTTAAAGACTGTCTGAACTAGATAGGAGCAGTCAAAACCGTCAACCGTTTCACCACCTAACAAATAGGGAGTTCCTATGTATTTCATTGCCTCTCGAATAGCTGAATTTTCATGTTCTCTATAATTTTCAGGTTGAGAATAATATATATCATCCTCTGTTAGTCGTTTTGCGCCTACATATATATCTGCCCAATATTCACTCTCAATATCCCTTTCGGCAACCCCCTCTGTAGTCTGAACTATAAATATGCCATTTCCTTTATAGATACCGGGTATAAGGCTGCTTCCACGGAAAAACACCAAGTCTCCTGCTTGAAGCTTTTCTTTAGAAATGGATTCGCCTATTTCATAGATTCTATCTGAAAATGCGGAAAATTCGATGTTAAGAACGTTCTTAAAGACATAGCGTACAAAACTGGTTGTATTAAAGCCTTCACTTGGTGATTTTCCCTCATAATTATAAGGTGTTCCAAGGAGGTCCAGGGCTTTTATTACAATTGGATTATCGACTGTAACAGCTTGCTCCACAATATCTCTGGTGAACCGTCTTGCTTCCAGCAGTCTGGGTTTCCAATAATCACTTGTTTTGAGATCTACAGATGCAACCCCGTTTGTTGTAACGATGACAAAGATACCGTTATCTATATAAATTCCCGGCAGCAGCACGTTGCTTCCCTGAAAAAACAGTACATCTCCGGATTCAAGATCATCTATATCCACTGAAAGGCCTATCCGCTGTTGTTCTTTTGACGTCCTTGGAAAATCCAGATCGTATATTTCACTAAAAACGTACTGCACAAAGCCTGAATGATCAAAGCCGCTTGGATCATTGCCTCCAAGTTCATAAGGAGATCCTACTAATTCAAGAGCCTTTACAGCTAAAGGATTTAATTCATCAGCCATATTTGTATAGCGCCTTGCTCCTTTATAACGATCCCTCCAATAGGGATTTTCTGCTATATTCCGTATTCCTACACTTTTATCAGTTGACACAACGATAATGGTATCATCACCTTTATATATTGCAGGTATTATGTTTTTGCTTCCGTTAAAGAAAAGGACATCCCCTGGCTGTATATTATTACGTTCTATAGGTTTACCCAATTTCCATAACTGCGAAGGTGAATTGGGGAGAAATATATTCTTTCCCTCTCTAAATACATATTGAACAAACCCGGTGCTGTTGAATCCTTCATCCGGTGTACTGCCACCCTGCTCAAAAGGTATGCCTAATAAACTTTCTGCTAATTCTAAGATTTCCTTACTATTATAGCCATAGGCTGGAATCATATTAGTTAGCAGAATTAACACGACCAACCATATGGTATATAGTTTTTTAAATTTCTTCATATTAAATCCTCCTCGCATATTTTACCAAAACATCTTCTATTACCCCATATATATTGTTTTCCTTGAACTATTATAGCATAAAAAGAGACGCAAGAGCCAGTATTTATTGAACTTTGTTTGTTATTTATCATTGATTATTTAGATTTATGTTTTAAATAATTTATGTTGTAATTTTTAAATATCAAGCTATACAAAAGATGGATTTAAAGTTTTTTGTAACATTTGTTAATAATATTGAAATAATTTTTTATATTTTGATAAAATATTGTTAATATTTCTACAATATAATTATATTGTTAGTAAAAAATAAGTAAAATTATGTATTATAATTTTATTTAAGAAATAAAAATGGAAAGGATAATCAAATTTTAGCGAAATAAAGAGTATTAAATGGGGAATATAAGCTTTAAAAAACAACATAAAGGAGGACAAACCCATGTTAAAAGAAATATTGTTAAGATTACAACGAATTTGGCGGCTGCATTAGCCTGGCAGTAAGAAATAGCTTCTTGTTGCCGGGCTTTTTATGTGTTTAGAAAGGAACAAATTCGATAAATGTTGACAATATAAATTTGGTCATATATAATTAAAAACTGAGACTTATAAATAAACAATTCAATCTATAAAATCATTAGAAATCTAAAAAATTAAGCTGCATATTAATATGCGTAATCTATAGTACAGATAAGAAGGAATAATATGCCTTATTTGGGGAAAGTTTTAGTCGTGGATGATGATCCAAGTGTATTGGAATTAGTTAAATTATACGGAGAAAGGGAAGGCTTTAATGTTATAGGGGTAAGTGACGGCAATTTAGTATTATCAGCCTTTGATAGGGAAAATCCTGATGTTGTAATTCTTGATATTATGCTTCCAGGTATAGATGGGCTTACTCTTTGCCGGAAATTAAGGTCTATCAGAATGACACCCATAATTCTGCTTACAGCTAAAGGAGAAGAAGCAGATCGCGTTTTAGGTCTGGAGATAGGTGCGGATGATTATGTCTCTAAACCTTTCAGCCCAAGGGAGCTTGTCGCAAGAATCAAAGCGGTTCAGCGACGTACACAACCTGTTGATGCTGTTAAATATGGTAAGTTAAAATACTGCGAATTAGAAATACAGGCTGATATCAGAAGAGTAAGTATAGGTGATTCGATAATAGAATTGACTCCCAAAGAGTTTGACTTACTCTATCATCTGGCTCAGAACCCTCGCCGTGTTTATACAAGAGATGATCTTTTGACAGCAGTTTGGGGATGTGATTATTTTGGCGATCAACGTACGGTAGATGTTCATATTCGCAGGTTAAGGGAAAAATTAAAAGGGCTACAATGTGAATATATAACGACAGTTTGGGGTGTTGGATACCAGTTTACACCTCCGTCAAAGGGGGAATGATATTGAATAAATATATATCTATCAATAAAAATAAAAATAAAGTTTTTATAAATAAAACCAAAGCTTTTATGGATAAAGCCAAAGTTTTTTTGGATAGAATTAAAGTTTCTTTTGATAAAATTAAACACAAGTTATTAGAGCAATTTAATAAGAATATATATACCAAATTACTTTTCACCAATGTAATAGTTTTTGGCATAGCTCTTCTTTTATTAATTAACTTTTCTAATTATATGGTAAAGCAGTCAGTGTATAGTCAGATTGAGCAAGACTTACTGCGTAAATCTAAAAGGGTCAATTATGCTTTATCCAAGGAAACTACCGGATTGGACTCTGCGTTAGGAAGTAAATCTGAAACTGAACAAGAATTGTTAAAATTTTTAGCAGACAGCTTTGATGCACGTATCACTATATTTAATCAAGAAGGTACAATATTAGGGACATCAGCAGAACAGGAAATAGTACCCGGGAGTAAAGTAGATGATAAATTTATAGTAGTGCTTACAAGTGGTAAAACCACAGTTGTGCATAAAACTGACAGTGAAACAGGCCAGCTTACTTTTACGGCAGTTATACCAATGGGTGATGCTGAACAAGCAGTTGAAAATGGTATATTGTTAGAATCATATCCTACCAATACAGATCTTATTTTAAATAAAATGCGTTCATTCCTGTTTTTTGGCGGAATAATTATTTTATTAGTTGTTATAGTTGTTTCTGTTTATTTAGCAATGTGCATATCAAAGCCTATTACACGATTAGCTACCAGTATAGCAGAATATAATGGCGGTAATTATATATTAAATAATGAAAAGTATTCATTAGATGAAATAAATGTTATTTCAGAGCAAATTAAAAAATTGACTGTAAGTTTAGAAAGCATTCAATCAAAAAGTAGTAAAATAGAAGAAGAAAGAACAAGATTATTTGCAGAAATGTCTCATGAATTACGTACTCCGCTTACAGCCGTTCAAGGATTTGCCGAAGCTATTCGTGACGGTATGGTCGAGGATAAAGCACTGCAGAATAAGTATTTAGACCTGATCTGCACCCAAACACTACATATTACAAGGCTGGTAGATGACATATTGGTATTAAACCGTTTGGAAAGCGGTGACATAACTGTAGAAAAACTTCCGTTGGATTTAGCTGATTTAGCTCATGGTGTAATTATGTCTATGGAAGGAATAGCTGAAATTAATAACAGCACTATTCTATTTATGAAGAAATCGGATAAATCAGCAGTGTTGGGAGATGTTGACCGCATGGAACAAGTTATCAGGAATTTATTGAAAAATGCAATTAATGCTACTGATAACGGAAGTATAAATGTAAGCATAGAAGCATATGGAGATGAAGTTCAGCTCATAATTAAGGATGACGGCGTTGGTATTTCTCCTGATGAACTTCCACATATATGGGAAAGATTTTATACTGTTAAGAATCAGCATAATGCAGATTTAGAAACAAAAGGAACTGGTTTAGGACTGGTAATTGTTAAAAAACTTGTTCAACTTCAAGATGGGAATATTGATGTTAAAAGCCAACTGGGAAAAGGTACGGAATTTCGCTTAGGTTTTCCGGCATTTACTTCTAATTCAGAACTGACAATTAACTAACTGGTTTAGGATACCGATACCACCAGTTTTTACAATTTTTCGTGACACAGATTACTCTAAGAATTCAATAAGTAAAAATTAAAACTGTCGGATAAAAAGGCAAATTTAGGATTGAATATTTATTTGAAATTAATTGAATTTTGGGATTTGTATTTAACTATTTAATAATGAATTAAATTTAAATGCTGTTTGCGGCAGGCAATTTTGCGGCAGGCAGCATTTTTATTTGAAAATATCTAAAAAAAATTTTTAGTATACCTTATTTGGGTACAAAATAATTCATAAAAATACAAATATTCTCCTTATCCTTTATCCTACAATTTTCTACATGCTTATAATTATGGGAAGGACATGCGGATTTTTTTAATTTGGTCATGCATCTGCAATGAATTGTAAGTAAATTATAAATGAATTATATTTAGAAATATGTCATAACTTGCTTCTGGACTTTAATTAAAATAATGTATTATTATATTTATATAAACAAGCTATATTACAGGGTGTTATATGAAAAGATTTCTAACGTGGGCTATATACCGTCTGAATCAATAGCAATGTAAATGTAAATGTCCTGAGAAATAAAAGATAGACCGAGACTGCCGCATAGCAATTTACTGCCGGATGTTTTTTAAATCCAGAAGAATATGCTGGTACTGGGAGTGAGATGAAATGCGGCTAGTCCTTTCTATAAAATGCTTTACAAAATTAAAAGGGGGTATTTGGATGATAAGTAACAGAAAAGCAAGAAGAGCGTTATCCCTGTTAATAAGCCTTGTTATGGTGCTGGGAAGTTTTACATCATTTGCCTATGCAGACACCGGACATCTCAGCTCGGCAAAGGGAGATTTACGCGAAGAGGCTTCACAGAAGATAGAGCCTGAACTGGCGAAAACTTTAAACAGTGAAGCCGTTGCAGAGGTATTGGTATACATGACAGAGCAGGCAAATACGGAAGAAGTGGCAAAATCCGCAAAATCCGCAGTGTCGTCAGCAATGACACCATATCAGGCAAAACTTCAGGTAAGAAGTGCAGTAACAGAAGCGCTGAAGGACACTGCAGAAAAAACCCAGGCTAATGCAGTGAAATACCTGGAGCAGGAACAGGCAAACGGAAATGTGGAAGAATTTACATCGTATGATATAGTCAACATGATATATGTAAAGGCCACAAAAGAAGTAGTAGAGAACCTTTCGTACATGTCTGAAGTTGGGAAAATATATGAAAATAAAACCCATCAGCTAGATGAAATAAAGATGGACAGCGATATAAAACCATCGGCAGACGGACTGGAATGGAATGTGGAAAGAGTAAGAGCCAACGAAGTATGGGAAC
>ENA-UOOK01003704-UOOK01003704.1-fermentation-metagenome-genome-assembly--contig:-NODE-3704-length-17094-cov-2.815365_pt1 | contig 17094 bp, 13 predicted proteins | sample MGYA00245777_ERZ724023 | MGnify/ENA primary metagenome ERZ724023 (study PRJEB28704, sample SAMN03018312) | fermentation metagenome | biome: anthropogenic terrestrial biome; feature: soil; material...
TCCAAACGCACCATAACCGGCTGTGGCGCAATGCATAACAATGTCTGAACCCTCTAAAACCGATTCTAACGTATCATAGATTTTAATACTACATCCGTTCTTATTTTCGATCTTGTTAGCCAGTGCAATGTTTCGTTCCATATTTGCAACGGTTCTACCGAACAGACCAAACTCAACATTCCGTACCCTACCGGAATTTATTAAGTACAATAAGGTTCCCCCTGTGTTTTTCCCGCCTCCACCGATCATTGCTATCTTAACTTCACTAGACATGGCTTATCCTCCACTTATTCGCAAAAAGTGGCAGAACACATTGCTCTACCACTTTTACATATCCGGACTATAAATTTATATCCTTCAATTAATAAATACCATTTAATTTTTCTTCTTTACCGCTGTCAACAGAACGTTGTGCTGTATCCAACAAATCCATGACTTCCAAAGTGTCATCCATGGATACTGATGCTTCAGCACCTGCAAAGAAATTAGCAACTTCTTGCAATTCCAATGTATAAGCCATGCTCATATCCACTACAAAGGGAATTGCTTTTCCTTTTAATCTAACAACGCCACCATAGATGGATGAACCTGTGTTCAATTCAACAATGCCCCTGTTGCCATTTTTGTATTTAACGATACAAACAACACCCTTGTCATCTTGAACTGCTTTTATACTGACAGCTCCCGGACCCATCAATTTTTGTAACATTTCCATTGCATGTACACCGTACCATACTACGCTGCTTCCTGCAGGAGCAACACCCATAGCACCGTAAACAGCTACATATTCCGGATCGTTCATGGCAGTTTTTGCTTCTATTACTGCAGTAACATAACGCAATGATGATGCGGAGAAAACACGTACATTGTTTTCCTTTGCCAAATCATAAATTTTCTTTCCTGCTGCATATGTGTCAGCCATCGGTTTATCTAAGAAAATCGGTTTTCCCAATTTCATAGCTTTTTCAAAGTATTCCAAATGGAATGCCGGGTCATTGATTTCCATCATAATGGCATCACAACCGGCTACACATTCGTCAAAATCTTCTGTAACTTTAACGCCCCAGCCTTCAAGTTCAGCTTGGCGTGCATCTAAACCTTTCTTGTCTTGGAAAGGAGTTTCGAATCTTAAACAAGAAATGGTCTTTAAACCGGCAACTTTTAGTTTAGGATCGCAATTCGGGTCATTCGTTCTTTTAGCATACTGAATGGAATGACTGGTATCTAATCCTATCATAGCAACTTTTATTTCACTCATGTCTATACCCTCCAATAGAATGTTTTATATTGTTTATATCATACCGGATTTTGTCTGCAAGCAAATTTTCACAATTATGTTCATTGAGTCAATGTTATTGTCAAAACCGGCAATTGAAAAAAAGAAACTTTATAAAGATCTCATTATCACTCTCGTTTAATCGTACTTCTATAATTTAAAAGGAGCCGTTATAAACGACTCCTCTTTTTTGTGAAATAATTTACTAGGTTTATTGCTTGGCACCTGTGTGCTGAATACCTTCAACGAAGCTTCTCTGGGCAAACAAGTACACAATCAATATGGGCAATAAGCTCAAGACGGCACCTGCCGAGGCCGTGGCCTGATTGTACAAGGACTTGTCTATGACATAGCCCAAGTCGTCCACCATCTGTACCGCCATTCGATATAACCCGGGTAATCCCTGTGGGAATATCCTGATCTTCGGATTGGTCAGGTACATGTTCGGTTCTGTATAGTCATTCCAATGGAACACCATGGAAAGAATAGATACAACCAAAATTGACGATTTTGATATGGGAAGTATAATTCTAAAGTGTGTCTGAATGAAACCACATCCGTCAATATAAGCAGCTTCTTCCAACTCTTTCGGCAATGCGACGAAAAATTGTCGGAATATGAATATATACAAGCCGCCTTTCAACCCATATCCGAATATAGCAGGTATCAAAATCGGTTTCATGGAGTTGGTCCACCCGAATACGTTACTGTACAGAATAAACATCGGAATCATCATAACTTGTAAAGGAATAACCATAGCCAATACCAATATACCAAAAAGGAGATTGCTTCCCTTGAAATGGAATCTAGCAAAACCATATCCAATGAACGAACATGAGATAACGTGAATAAACGTTGCCATACCCGTCATATAAATTGAGTTTGGCAATGTAACCGGACCTTTCAATTCTTGCCAGGCATATTTATAGTTCACCCATCTTAGCCCTCTCGTAGGAATCCATTTAACGGTTATGTCAGTCAAGTCGGCTAATGATTTCACAGAGTCCGTCAATAAGAAAAGGAATGGATACAAGAAAACAAAAGCCATTGAGAACAATAACAGATACGTGAAGAACCTAAAGAAAATATGTTTCCATGTTTCAGCATGTTTTAACTTATCCGGAAATCTCATGAATATGTGCTTGCTCCATGATTAACTCTAGTTCTGTCTTTTCCTTGCTTTTTTTAAATAACTTCATTAACACATCCTCCTTTCTACTTGTTGTTCGATTTGCTGATTAAAGCAGCAATACCGAATATGACTCCGATCAGCACTAAGATGATTACGATATAAATGCAAGCCAGCGCGGCTGCATACTCAAACCGTGTACTTTTAAACGCCATGCTGTGAATATTAGCCATAACCGAGTTGGTGGATTCTGTAAACATGTCAATCAACGTATAAATAATCGCAACCAGTATAATATCACCGATCATGGGTAAAGTAATCTTCCAGAACATTTCCCACTGAGTAGCTCCGTCTACCTTTGCCGATTCATACAAGGAACCGGATATGGACTGCAAGCCGCCAAGGAACAATATAATCGGCACAGGGCATTTCCAAAGCACCTCTGTAATACGACTTAAAAATTGCATAACTAGGTTTGCAACCTTTGGTCCCAAATACCAAAGCACTTCTCTGGGTATGAGAATGGTACCTCTGCTTATGCTTGTGGTGTCCGTCCCCATAGCCGTATCTCCCATTTCATCTTGTAAGCCTTGGTTCATGATCTGTTGCATGATGAAACCGGAACCAAGCAAGAACGGAAGCACGAAGAGAGATCTTAATGCTCCTCTTCCCTTGATGTCCAAGTTCAACAAAATAGCAATGAATAAGGAGAATATGACAACCAAAGGTGTCCTTATTAACATTTCTTTAAAAACCCTTTGATACATTGGGACATAAGCTATACTCTCAAATAGGATGTTTCGATAATAGTTAAATCCTAAATAGTGCTTCTGTAATCCTTTAATGGAATCCAACTCCGATACACTAAGTGCAAAGGTCTCATAAGCAGGATACAAGAAGAATAGGATTGTACCGATAATCCACGGAGACACCAGTATCAGCCCCTGAATGGCTTGACGCCTTTTAAAACTAACTGACTTCATTATTTAGTACCCCCTTTGATTACGTAACTCATAGCCGGAATGTTAATTCCATCATATGTCTTATCTACTTCCGGATTGTAGTTGATATAAATAGTGCTTCCATCGCTGTAGTCCACTCTTACCAACTCATAATTCTGTATATCTATTTCAACAACTTCATGATAAACCATGTAACTGTTGTATATATGCTTCTTCTCTTGGAAGTCTTTGTTTGTCAGCTCGATGTCCTCAATCCACGCTAAGTAATACGAACTGAAGATTTCATTGTCTTCGATGTTCATCAACAAGTCCGTAGGTTGATAGGAAAGTTCAAAATAGGGATAGCATCCGTATTCAATCCATTTCAATCTCATCCAATTGTAATCGTATGATAAGTTACCGGGATAAGTGGTATATGGCACTGAGCCGTGTACAACCATCTGATAGAACGGTATTGTTTGATCAGTGATAAAGAAACCACTGTCTTCAACCGGTATGTTGTACATATAGTCAGCAGTATTTAACAAAAATGCATTCCCACCTTCATAGACCGCTGTCATGCCTTTCTTTTGAATGTCTTTCCCGAACGTAGCCCATCTGGCTGCAGTGTCATATCGATTGACAATTCTCTTGTCTTTATAGTTGTTATACAACTTGATACCCATATCTTCAAAACCAATGGCTTTTATATTGTGTTTTACAGCCTTGGGCATAAATTTTTTCATGAATATGTTGTATGAACGGTTGGGGTCAAACAAGAATTGACCTCTCCATGACATGACGATGTTATTCAAGTCGTAGATCAAGTCTGCTCTTCTGTTATAACCGCTTGTGGAACTGTATGCATTGACATAGTCGGCTTTCAAACCCAATACAATATTGTTTTCTCCGGCCCACTGCGTCAGTTTCTTTAATTTTGGTGCACCACCCAATCCAAGGGGTAACTGGTAATTGGTGGGGGCAAATTCACCATAACCATTTTTGTTCCATCCGTCCAAAAGCACGATCATGTTTTCCACACCGACATTTTTGAGTGCTTCAAGAACAGCGATGGCTTGTTCATAAGTCGTCATTTTGATGTATTTGTCTACCAAAACACGATCCTCGGTGATACCCATAAACAAGTCGATTTGCATGGGAACCGGTTTTTCATTATCGATCTTATCTGCCAATTTTCCGGACGTAATGTAGTATTCCCTTACCTCATTGGCCATTCCGCTGTAATTAGCTTGGTCGTTAACAGTAAAGAAATATTTAATCTGCCTGGATGCTTCAGCTCTATCTTCTTGTACATAGTTCAAAGGAGTTTTCTCGTTGAAACGGGCATCCAAGAAAAGGCGTCTGTATACAAAATCGGCATAGACATTGTTTCCATATACTCTTTTCGCAGCCGGGCTAAAATACAATCTGGTATCCGTATCACCCTCTGTAACCAGAGCCACGAAAGCATTATCATTGACCTTCATTCCGAAAGCCGGAATCATCAATGTTTTTTCGTTGTTATCCTTGTATCGCATGTCGATGCTCTCGAAGTTTAAGCTGTCGTCGTAATAAACGCTCCAGCTATAATCCGTTGCATAAACACTGATTCTTTCATTAAAGTTATACAATGCGCCGGATCCATCAGGATAAAACACATAACCATCATCGGACGGATGTCCGGTACCAAAATACGGGAATACCTTAATATTTGAAATCCCATATTCATCACCATACTCTACGATTCTTTCTACCGGAATGTCAACGGTTAATTCATCACCTTCCAAATAGACGGAAATCTCAAGCTTTATTTCAAGCTTTGGAAAATCGTAAAGCAATTTCACTCCATTATCAATCTTTTCATATTCAAATGTTGTTTCAGTTTTATCATCTGCGGTTTTTAACACTTCAACGTTTGCATATTGAAAAATGAAGGATTGAGTAGCTTGTTTGCGCCATTTTGCTGAAGTGATGGTTTCCGAAATAGGGTTATCTTCTGTTATACATGATTCCCATATGTATCCGTTTCTCTTATCTTCAATTGCAAAAGACTGCCACTCCGGATGGAAATATAAATTCATATTCTCCGATGTACCAATCAAATTGTACCCGTCCGACAAATTAGCAGGAGCGGCATTTGTCGTTCCTGCCGGGACAACAATCATGGAGAGAACACAGCAAACTGCAATAAATAGCGAAATAAATCTCTTTTTCATCCAATTCCCTCCTAACTCTTAAATATCAGATACTTAATCTCAAATGCCAAATCCTGAACAAATGTGGCAAAGTGAGAAATCAATGCTAATAGTAACAATACTATGCTCCAAAATAAAGCAACACCAACGATGTTCAAAAATACTGTAAATAACGTTCTTCCCAATGAATATGAATTCATAACCATGACATTTAGAACAAACAATATTGCCACCCAAGCCCAAACCACTGAAACTAAGAAGTCATAAAGCCCGGCTTCGTTTACAGTCAAAATTTTGGTGAATAGCGATATGGGAATGGTAAACACAATATACGGTACCAAGGAATATGCTGTCGCTGTTACAATTTCTCTCATATGGCATTCGCCGTCCGTAATGGATGTTACCGCAAAAGAAACAACCATCCAACTGAGAATCGGAACATAAAACTTGAACATTTCCAGGGGAATATTCGCTTGAATAGGCAATAAATTCGATACCGGATAATGGGTAATGAAGATTGAGCCTATCCGCACGGGAAATATCAGAAACAATAGTATGATGGCAGGCCACCAACTAAAATCATCTCTGTCATATTTAATGGAACTAAATGCAGCAAGAGGATGATAGATTACCCCTATTACACTCTGTAACCAAAACATAAATTATACCTCCTCTTATTTAATAGAAGTCCACGACGTCTTCGCTGAACCAATTCAAACGCGTTAGGATCCAAACAATAAATAGAACAATCGCGATAGCTGCTAAAATCACCAGAACGAAGTTGTTACGGAAGATATCGTGGCGGTATTCAGCAAAAGCATCGGAGTAACCGGTAACATCGCCGGCTTTTTCATAGGAGTCCATTGCTTCGAGCCATAATCCTTTTTTATAGTAAGCCTTACCGATACCTTTGTGTGCTACATAGTAGTTACCTGCCACATCAAGCACTTCCTTCCAAACGTCGAAGGATTCTTCGTATAAACCTTGTTGGTACATTTCAACGGCAGCTGTAACTTTCAATGTAAAACCTGTCGGTTGAAGAACTTGCAAGTTATTCGCAGTTTTATCCAACACATACACAGTGCCGTAGCTATCTACAGCTAAACTTGAAGGTTCTTTATACCTGCCTTTAACTTCACCGATTCCGCCTAAAACTCCCAATAGGTTTCCTTCGGGATCATAACGGTAAATATAACCGTTGTATTTTTCCAGCGCATAAACGATACCCGACTGATCTACGGCAATATCCACAAAGTAGGGATCTCTGACAGTATCAATGGTAAATGCGAGCAATCCGTATTTCTTCTTATCAGGGAATGTGTTCTCACCGACCCAATTTATTCTCTTGATTTCTCCATGTTTCTGGTCCAATGTGGTAGCATAAATCAAACCGTCATCATGAATCATGAAATTGGTGAAAGCAGGAGGAGCGGGCTTAAACATCTTGTCACGTTGTTCCTTTGTATAGAACAATCTTGCAAACAGTTGGGTAATGGAAAAGTCCACCACACCGGATGCTGTCAATCCTCTAAACGCGTTATCGGCATCGATGCTCATCAGGTCATGTCGTTTAATAATGTAAATATAACCTGTGTTGTTTACATATAATTTTGTAGGTTTAAATTCACTCACAATGGAATACAATAACTGTGATTCCGGATCCCAAAACATTTCAACACATTTTCCAGTGGAATCTAAGTGCAAAATCCGCTCGTTCATTGTGTCAGCAATGTATATATCTCCATCCGGATCTACATATATCCCTGATGGTTGGTTGAATGTAGTAGGTTGATCCTTGTATCTGGGATCTTCAGACTCCGGAGGAATATCATAGATTTCAGTGATAACTCTGTTCACCGTAGCATCAGGATTTAAAATAAGGATCCTGTTATTTCCAGTGTCACAGATATAGATATAATCATTCTTATCAATAAAGATATCCTCAGGCAAATTCATAAACCCGTACTCTTCCCCTAAGTCATTGACTACCTTCTCCACAGTATATTGTTGAGGTATATTAGCTCTCTTTGAAACATTACCTTCACGCATGAATATAAAGTCAGCATTTGCAGTAGGTATTGAAGTAAATATCAACACAAAGGAAAGTATTGAGAACAAGGTAATTTTTACGAATTTATTAGTTTTTTTCTTAAACATTTCATTTACTCCTTTTCTCAAATTATGATTTAATACCGGAATATGCCATGGTCTGCATAACCTGTGACTGCATCGTAACGAATATGATGATGGTAGGTGCTGTCATCAAAAATGATGCTGCCGCCGAAGCTCCGGCACGAGCCAGAGAAGAAGCTGCAGCTCCACCGGCAATGGTTTGCAATGCCAGCGGTAACACCTTCATCGCTTGCTTATTGGTATAGATCAATGCTGTGCTCGAGTCATTCCAGTTGGATGTAAAGGAGAACACCAGCAATGTCGCCCAAGCAGGTTTGACTGCAGGCATAACGATTTTCCAGAATGTCTTCCATTCGTTTGCACCATCCATACGCGACGATTCCAACAATTCATTAGGAAATTGGTCGATAAACTGTTTCATTAGAAAGAAGTTATACGGGACTGCAATGTGAGTTATAATCAACGCCCAGTATGTATTCAATAATCCTAAAGAGGAAACAGTCATATAGGTCGGTATCTGTGTAACCTGTGCCGGGAAGGTCAAAGCCGCTATAACAATACCGAACACGATTCCGGAACCTGGAATATTATGTTTGGATATGGCATATGCACCCATACTCGACACTAATATTGTCAAAGTAACGTTAACTACTGTAACAAATAAACTGTTAAATATATATCTTGTAAAAGGTACCGTTGTACCGGAGAGTGAGATCACCAAGTCTCCAAAATTCTTTAAAGTAGGTCTTCTCACAAAAAACCTCGGTGGGAACAGAAAGAGTTCCTCATATGGTTTAAATGCGGTACTTACTAAATAAATTAATGGTAAAGCCGTGAAAGCTACTAACGCCAACATGATTGTATACACAAATACCCATTTGAAGTTAATATGGAATTTACCGTTAACTATTTCAAAAGCACTGTTATTATCTTTCATTAACTAATCCCCTTTCTGAACTAATCTCTCGGCGCGAATACCTTCATAGATACCCGGCTTAGTGTAAACGACAATAAGAACAAGAACACTGCGATCGCTGATGCATAACCCATCTGGAACCTGATAAATGCATAATCGTACAAGTGGGCTATGATTGTGTGTGCACAGTAATTCGGGCTTGGCATTCCTGCAACCTGAACAGGTATGGCAAACACACTCAGCGAATTAACGATTGTCATAATCGCAGAGAAAAGCAACTGGGGCATAACATTCGGTATAATCAGATACCATAATTCTTGGAACCTGTTTTTAACACCGTCAATAGCTCCTGCTTCAAACAGCGAGGGAGGAATGTTTCTTAAACCGGCCAAGTTAACCAAGAATCCGGTTCCCATACTCATCCATACTTGAATGACGATAACCACCCACATAATATATGCAGGATCCTTAGTCCACAGCACAGGTTCGGTCACCACTCCGAAATGGAACAGTAGCCAGTTGATATATCCGTAACGGTCACTGGAGAACAACATCATCCAAACAACCGACATCGCAATGGAGTTTGTAATGGACGGTGCATAGAAAGCTAATGCAAAAGCATTTCTAAATTTCAACTGATTGATTATCCAAGCAGCTAAAAATGTCATAACATAAGTCAAAGGACCTGTGATACCGGCAAACATAAATGTATTTTTCAATGCAATCAAAAATATGTCGTCATCAGTCAATAACATTCTATAGTTTGCAATACCCATCCATTGTGCCGGTTGTATCATATTAAAGTTGGTAAAACTTAAATACAACGATATAAGAACCGGAAGAACAATGAACATGAGCATTAAGATTAGGAACGGCGCTAAGAACAGAGTCGGAGTGCCATATTTCTTCCACCATAGTGTTGATGAATACTTGAATCTATCAAAGCCTTTCAGGCTTTTTCTTCTAACTTCAGAAGCGCTCTGCATTATTATTCACTTCCCTTCTGTTGCTTTTCAGCCGCAACCCTTGCTTCTTCTGCTGCAGGATCTACACCGTATTCCTCCTGCTTAACCCTCAATTCCTTATTAATTTGCTTAACAGCTTCTTCGAGGGCTTCTCTAGGGGTAACGTCTTCTAACACCACGTCTGTCCAAGCATTGTTCATATGTCTAGATGTAAAGTATCCGCCTAACACGATGGGTATCTCTTTATACCATTTCCATTGCTCTTCAATAACGGCGAGGTGATCACGATCCCAACCCATATTTGTGAAAGCTTCCAAGTTTGCTGAATTCCATTTTGCTTCTGCACCAATAATGGATTCGATTTCATGTCCAAAGTCAATTTGTACATCTTTTGTAGTCCACCATTTCAAGAATTCCCATGATTCTTCTTGTTTTGTGGATTGAGAAATGATAATACCGGTTGTGTCAACGATACCACCGATAGAACGGTCTATTGTTCCATCTGCCTTCAGTGTTCCGGGAACCGGAGCCACACCCCATTTACCTTTTAATTCCGGTGCTGCAGTTGATAACTGAACATAGAACGGGTAACTGGAAATTCCCATTGGCATTTGTCCCGATCTGATTTTAGTATAAAAACTTTCCTGTACAGCCGGCATACCATAAGTGGTATACAAGGATGTAAATTTCACAAAAGCATTGTAGGCTTGAGGAGTATCCAATCCGGATTTTGTACCTGCTTCATTGTAGTAAGATGCTCCGCTTTGGAACAAGAATGGTGTATAATCCGCACCAAATGCAAATTGCATGTTGTTTCTATATAGTTCCGGCAAAGTATCCAAACACAGTTCATCCCATGTATTTGGTACAACTAGATTCATATCTTGTACGATATCCGCCCTATAGAACATAAGTTTAAAGTTCATCGTTTCAGGAAGAGCGTATACACCGCCTCGGTATTGGAAAGGTACCATTAACTCAGGCAAGAATCTTTCTACAACTTCATCATAATCATCAAATTTTGTTAAATCAACAACTGCATCACGAATAGCAAATTCAACCGGTGATCCGGCAGAAACCGCCAATCCGACATCAGGTGCAGTTCCGGATGACATGGAAAGTAATAATACGTTAACTGCTCCGGCATTTAATTGGGATGCCGGTAGAACGTTCATACTGACGGCAATATTGGTTTTTTCGGTGAATTGTTCATCCACCATAGCTTTAATAGCTTCGGACCACTCACGTCCTCTGGCGATCCATACTTTGATGATTTCATAATCGCCTTCCATAACACCGCCTACATTATCATAATCCACCCGGAAAGAACGTAAGAAGTTTTCCCAAGTTACAATCATCTTTTCGATGAAATTTGTTTTCTCATTCACTAAATCTTCATTAGGATTAGCAATATAAAAGTAGTCCAAATTCAAAGGTTGTTGTTGCAGACTTAAAATTACACTACTCATTGAGTTTTGTGCAACTGTAAGACCTTCAAGATTTCTTACCAGTTCATCAGGTTCATCTAAAATTCTATCTATATAATTTCGCGCCATGTTAAGGCTGTCAACAATAGTAGACTTTTTCGATGAAATGCTTAACAGGAATGTGGCATGAGATTGAAGATTGCCTCTTAACATCTGAAGATTTGGAACCAAGTCCGGAATTTTCTTTTCAAATTGGTAGTCATAGTTGACGTCCGGTTCAGCTCCTGCAATCAAGAATATTTTCTGTAAAATAACAGAAAGGAAAAATGAGTCATTGGTTAACTCTGCAATGATATCAGCAACTTCACCTAATTTAACTTTCATGGTTATGACGTGTTTTCCTTTTTCCAAATAGAATTTATACGGATCTCCGTCACGATCACTAAGTGTTCTCAATTGCCATTCCTTATCATATTCGAATCGATACATATTCAATTCTTCAAAAGGTACTTCACCGTCTATCTTAATTTGTCTGTAGGAAGGGATACCATCATTCCAAATTTGAGCTACACGAAAAGCAATCTGATACAGTCCATCTTCTTCCACTTCGAATTCAAGTGAAATTTCTTGGTTTCCGTAACGCCATTGCCATCCGCCAATAGTGTTCATAAGAATGTGCTCCAAATCATAGGGTTCATTTGTCGGATCTTGACTACCCAACAAAACTAGTGTGGTATCAGATTTATTTATAACCTGATCTTCTGCTTGAAACTTTACTGTGGTTGTTGCATCCTTATATCCCTTAGCATTGTATTCTGCTTCAACATCTTTATAACTTGGTAATTTTTTAGGAGAAACGATACGGATCTTATCAAATGCAACCGGTTGGTCTGCATAGACAAATCGGATTGTATGAGTTCCTGCTGAAAAGTAGAACATCAAAGGATCCGAATATGTACCGTTTACATCTTCCAGACGCAAAGAATTCCATTCATTTACTTCCACTTGAGCCGGTTTGACTTCGTCTCCTAAAGGATTAACTCTCGGTTCACCTTGATCGTTGAAATATCTTGGAAATTCCAAACCTTTCATTTCGGTAAAGGTTTCCACGCCATCGATTAATAAATCCCTAGAAACCGGTGACTTCGAGTCTACTAACGCATAATAATCCACCTCAATGTTGTATAAACCCGATGTTTCTACTTCAAAAGTCCACTCCATCCATTGTACATCTTTTTCCCAGATTAGGAACTTGCCCGTTCTGTCCCCGAGCTGATTCCATACGGGTACTTCGTTGTTCGGTATGCTTGCTTTGAAGTTTTCGTTTGCCGGAATCTCAATCGCTATACCTTCTGTAGGCTCATAACCCTTTTCAGAATACTCGTTGAGAACATTCAAGTAGTAAATGATATTGTCTTCGTAAAAATCAATTTTAAATCCGGTATTCGCTCTGTCACCGAATTTATCTTTTAATTTTTGACCCGCTTCTGCTTGAACGGTCGAAGCAAACACCATGGACAATAGAATGGACATTACAAGCATCAAAGCTAACATTTTTTTGAAACGCCTGAAATTCATCAATTCACACTCTCCCCCTCGTTCAATTTAGTAGTAATTTTGCAATAGGCCGCCTTGGCCTAAAATAAAAAATAAATAATTCCTCGTAACATTTCCTAACCGACCTGAAACGTTACATTCGTGATTAAGTTGTAATACATGACCTTTTTTGTTTTCATAAAAGGTTTAAATATAAAGATACGCACACCACTGTTATATAATACAGTATTTTTATTATCTTATCAAGCGAAACTTTTAATCCTGAATAAAATACATTCGGGAAATAAGTAGCAATCCAATAGACCTTTATAAAGCCTTTTTATACACCCGATATGTCTTATACAGTTTTCCGCCTGTCCCTTGGATGCTCCGGATAACCCCTTGTTGAACTCGGCTACCGTAGATCCTTCTCCCCATTTGTATCTTTTCTCGTCAGCCTCTTGCATCAGTTGGTAAAATATTGCGCTGTTTCTTGGTTATAACCCGGAAAGGCATCAGTAATCTGATAAACCTTTCATCCGGTACAGGCAAATGTGTCTAGGTTTCCGGCATTGACTTTACCAGTATTTCATGAATGTCATTTATTTCTCTTTTAGTTTTCCCTTGTCAAATTGATCGGTCTTGTATATGGAACTTCTCCATTGAATAAGGCACAACCCGCTGGAACCTTTCGACATTCATTTCCTGTGCCGGGTTATAGACATTCATAATTGCCGATGCATAAACCAAACCTTGAATTAAGAACCCTCTGTCTTCATCACCCTCCGTAGATGATGAAGGACCCTTTACCCTATCAACTCCTTCCTCTTTCAAAAATTTTACGGCTTCATCAAAGAGTGTAAATGCAACATCTTTGCTATTAATGCTTTCAAATAAGCTGATGAAACCATCACTTTAATTTTTTTCACGGTTTTATCTCCCATTGATTCCTGCCGGTACTCTTCCGATTGCATCGTAAGCGATAAAAAATTTATGGAGATTATCGCTTAGCAACGGATTGTTCTTACCTGACAGTGATCTTTTCTAAAATCAGCTCAATGGAAAACACCTTCTTATCGTCAGATTGATATATATTATAAGGAACTTTTACAAATTCCGAGATGCCTTTTCTACCTTGTACCTCTTTTACAATCATCTATGAAACCATTTCCTTAACTGACCAATATCTTTGCCGCACCGACAATTCGCGATGGCAACCGTTTTTTATAGCGGATACTACAGGTGGTATAAACGCAGGACCGTAAATTCCCGCAGTAAATGTCACAATAGCCGTATCCCTGTCAATTTTAAATACTCTTGCAAAAGCAAAATGAATTAAAACGGCACCAAACATGACGGCCGGCATACTCAACAAACTTTTGATGTCGATGGTCAAGGCCAAGGAAAAGCTGAAAACGTAAATAAGGTACCGCCCGATCATATATGATTGTCTTGTTGAATTTACCTTTTTAAATAATGAAAATATGATTCCAAATGTTGTTACTCCCAACATAATAAACGCAACGGACATTTCGCCTGTTAAAAGAACCGCAAGCCCAATAGATGCCAATGCAAAAAATATCGCCAACAAACACACCCTTATTAAGTTTACGATGTCGGTTTTCGAATTATTCATTAATATTATAGAAGAAGATTGATTTTTTAAAAGCTGAACTGTTGGTTCAGTAAATGAAGAAGCTAGTGTTGCAGTAACGGTGGATTGCGAAATGCTAGACCTGACAAAACGGTTTTTCAACATTCCAGAAAATGATAAGACAGTTTTATTCGATGTTGAAAACCAACGGAGGATGTCACAATTAAATAAAATGAACGGGATTGCAAGAACAATCGCAATTTTCGAAATAGATCCCGCAATACTTTTCTCAACTGAAATAGATAAATTCCCTAGGATTAACCTAAGTATGTAGCAAAGTAATACCGTACCGATAAATTTAAGCAATTTTATTTTCTTACACAAAAATATAATACCTAGGGGTATCAATATAATAAAAAATGCCTGTATAACCATCCACGCGGTCATTATCTGAGTCAACCTCCAAAAGATTTAAGGGAACTTGTACATCTTGCATAAATTATAGCATATAATTTGTGTAGTGCAAACAATAATTTAGCATGGATTTAACGTTGAAACAGATTAGCATGATTTTTTTAAGGTTTTCTCGGTAAATCGTTCCTTTACAATTCTTATAGAACCTTCTTATTAAATATATATTTATAAATGGATTGGTATATGATTTCACCTGCATCCGGTTTACCCAGTTTTTTAGCATTCATGGACATTTTCTTGATTCTGTCCGGATTCTCGATGAGATATGATACTTTCTCATATAAGGACTGTGGTGTCAATTGCTTTTCGGTAATAACAAAGCATGCTTCGTGCTCTTCAATGGCTCTTGCATTATGCTCCTGATGGTTCTCGGTTACATAAGGTGATGGAATCATAATGGAGGCTTTCCCCATTGCACACATCTCGCTACATGTCATTGCACCGGCTCTGCAGATGACAAGATCCGCCGCTGCATAATGAGTTTCTACATTATATATATAAGGTACCGTAGAAACAACACCGGACAAATCGGGATTACTATTCACCAAAGAAGACCTTTTCGGGTAATCTGCTTCCCCGGTGGCGAAAATCATCTTGAACTTACCCTTGACAGGATTAGAATTCAGCATATCTACAATGCATTGATTCATCGTTTCACTACCACGACTTCCTCCCATAGCCACAATATAAATTTCTTGGGGCTTCAAGTTAAGTTCTTTTCTTGCTTCATCACGGTTTGCGTTAAGCAGTCCTTCTTTTAAGGGGTTTCCCGATACAATCACTTTACCGGCTTTATCGAATGTATTGATGGTATTTTCAAAGTTGACATAAGCCAATTTTGCAAACCTTGAAATAAAGCGATTAGTCACTCCTGCAAATGCATTCGACTCATGAATCACCACCGGAACACGGTGTCGATGTGCACTGTAGAGTACCGCTCCCGCCACATATCCACCGGTGCCTATAGCGATATCCGGTTTAAACTCCTTAATAATCTTTGATGCTTCCCTATACCCTTTGAAGAACTGTGTAACGGCTGACAGATTTTTTAATGATAACTTTCTCATAAAGCCTTTGGCATGTATAAATTTTATATCATATCCGGCACGGGGAACCAAATCCTTTTCCAAACCCTTTTGCGTTCCTACAAAAAGGATTTCGTGTCGGTTGTCTTTCAATTTGAATAAATTTGCAATTGCAATGGCCGGATTAATATGTCCGGCAGTCCCCCCACCAGTGATTAAGATTCGCATTTTCTTTACTCCCCATTCATAGAAAATTCCATCAATTTTTATTCCTTCGAATACTTCGATATATTCAATAAAATTCCGATCTCCGCTAAAAACAGAACCAATGCAGTTCCACCATAACTAAACAAAGGTAATGCCACACCTGTTGCCGGTACACTTGCCGTCACCACGGCGATATTCAAGATACATTGAACACCGATGAGAGAAGTGATGCCCACAGCGATCAAACCGCCGTACCGATCTGGTGCATATAGCGCAATTCTTATGCCTCTCCAAATCAGCATGAGAAACAATAATAAAATCACTACGCTACCTACAAAACCCAGTTCTTCGGCTACAATTGCGAATATAAAATCGTTATGAGGTTCCGGTAAATACAAAAACTTTTGCATACTCTTTCCTAATCCCTTACCGAATAATCCTCCGGTTCCAATGGCATACAGGGATTGTACCACCTGCCATCCGATTCCGCTTTTATACATAAAAGGATCCTTAAACGATAACAACCGATCCTTCATATAGTCAGTAAAAATTGCTATATAAGCAAATCCTGCCAATGCCGGCAATCCTGTCACCAAAAAATGAAAAATCTTTGCACCTGCACAAAACAACATGATGACAGTAATAGCAAAAACAATGATGGTGCAGCTAAGATGCGGTTCTTTGATCAACAGCAATGCCACAACTCCGAATAAACCGAAATACACCATATATCCTTTAAAAAACTTAGGTACGTTATAATCATATTTAGCCATTAAATGAGCAAAAAACATAATGAGGGCAATCTTCATGATTTCCGACGGCTGAAAGCTGAAAGAACCTATGTACAACCAGCGTTTGATTTCAGGGTCGCTCCCGTGAAATCCGGGTACAAGCACTAAAAGCAATAAACCAAGAGCAAATATAAAAAGAGGTATAGACATTTTCCTATAAAAACGGTAATCAACATTGGCAGTGATAAACATTGCAATAAGACCGATAAAAGCAAATTTAAGCTGGCTTTTCAAAACATAGGTCAAATCGCCATACTGTCGGTTGGCATATGGCATGCTGGCACTAAACATCGTAATCAATCCGGTTGCCAATAAAACGATCACGACAAACAAAAGCCAAAAATCGAGGGGCTTTTTAAAGTCAGATTTTATTTTCATTGCAAATTCATTTTTCATATAATCCTAGGCACGGAAACCCATCACCTTTTGTCGGTGGGAGGAAGTGCCATCCTCCTTCTTATAGTCGGTGGTTTTTACGATAGTTA
>ENA-UOOK01003705-UOOK01003705.1-fermentation-metagenome-genome-assembly--contig:-NODE-3705-length-17089-cov-5.235529_pt1 | contig 17089 bp, 10 predicted proteins | sample MGYA00245777_ERZ724023 | MGnify/ENA primary metagenome ERZ724023 (study PRJEB28704, sample SAMN03018312) | fermentation metagenome | biome: anthropogenic terrestrial biome; feature: soil; material...
CTCCTTCAAAGCCTCAATCTTCTCCGTCTCTGCCTTAATCAAGTCATCCACTGCTGACAGGCAGGAAGCGATTTTTTGTTGTTCGGGAATCTGCGGATAGGGTAAAGCAATTTCCGAAAACTGATTGTAGCTTACCATTTTCCCGTCCCTAATCCCCTCTATGTTGCGATTTAGGCATTGAATATACAACGGAGTCTTAAAATAGTGTTTATAAAATTCGTCGTTTAATTCAAAACGTTTTCTCAAAATGATATAGGCAGGACTGCAAATCCCGTGATACAATGAATATTCAATTCCTCCTTGAAAAGACCGTAAACTGATAATGAAGTCTCCTTTCTCCACAACCTTATAGTTTTTTATGCTGTCCTTAGTGGCAATCACAGTATATTCGATTAAGTCACGTGGAATTGCTCCCAAATCTTGTGTAATTGCAAGAATAGGCAAATCAGAATTGTGCTTTTTGTTTGAAATTGGCTGAAATAATTCATTTCCATTTAGGTACCGCCACTCCCCATCGTTTTCAAATTCCGGGAAGCGAAATTTCGGTACCCGCTCACCCTCTTGCGGAAAAAGGTTTTGCATCAGACCTTTCTTGTGGCCTTTAAGCAACTCCAGCTTTTCGTTGTGGGCGGCAAGCAAATCGTCTAAGGAAGAAAGACAGTCAGCAATTTTTTGTTGTTCGGGGAGCGGAGGAAAAGGTAAATATATTTCAGAAAACTGGCTATAACTTACCATTTTCCCATCCCTTATTCCTTCCAAGTTGCGATTGAGTTCTTGTATGTATAATGGAGTTTTAAAGTAGTATTTGTAAAAATCTCTCTCTAACTCAACTCGATTTCTTAAAATGATATATGCCGGACTGCAAATTCCCCGATACGAAGAATACTCAATGCCTCCTTGAAAAGATCGTAAACTTATTATAAAATCACCCTTCTCTACAATCTTATAGTTTTTCACACTGTTCTTGGAAGCAATAACCGTATAATCAATTAATTCACGGGGTATTGCTCCAGAATCTTGGGTGATTGCAAGTATTGGTAAATCAGAATCGTGATTCTTATTTGAAATAGGCTGGAATAATTTGTTTCCATAGCGGTATGCCCACTCCCCATCCTCTTTAAACTCAGGAAAGCGTAGGGCAGGGATTAATTTCTTCTTGTTACTCATACGCTGCTAATCCAGAAATTTCCTGGCCTTGGGCCAGTTTGTGTAATAGGGGCACCAGTTGTTTCATTAATTCGGATTCGGCTTTGCTGCGCTGTTTCCAGCCCAGGTTCAATGGCGCCAGCAGTTCGGTGAGCCGTTCGCCATCAAAAACCATGCGCTTCATGATTCGTTCAATAAAGGTTCGCAAGGCTTCGGTGCTCAGTCCGGCCGCTTGCGCAATGTTGGCCACTTCTTTATTGAATTTTTCGAATTTAAAGCGCTCAAATCCTTGTTTAATCTGCTCTTCGGTATGTCCCACTGTCCAATCTAATTGCATGAGGTAGGCGGTAAGGTCTTCCTCCTCGTCCATCATATTGGAGCTCGATTTCAGCAGGTTGATGATTTGTTCACGGGTCAGTGTTTTCTTACCAGGTGTGTCCTGCGTACTCTCGGCAACCAACTTCATGATGTAGTCGTAATCGATCAGGGCCGAGGCAAACAAGATGAACTCAAAATCGAGCTGGTCCACATTATTGGAGCCATTATTATTACCGTTATTCCCTTTTTTGCGCAAATCCCTGGCAATTTCGAGGTATGAACTCCTGAATTCTTGCAGCTTTTCTTTGGGCAGAATGGCTTCAATTTTTTCTTGTTGCTGGACTTCCAAGTCGGTGTACTGGTCCAGCTCGGTTTTAACGCGTTGTACTTCTTTGAAGTTCTTTATAAAGGCGATGCGGGCCGCATTGCCTTTTAAGTTGTACACTTGTTCGGGTTCGGTGGATAATTCCTGTTCATGCATAAATATTCCGAGAGCTTCAACTGCCTGCTCATATCTGTTGATTACAACCGGGGCGGGATCAACCATCCAAATTTCCTTGGCCTTGTCGCTCTTTTCGCCCGAAAACAGTATTATGGCGCGGTTTACTGCTTCTTGCTGCGACCTGAAATCGAGTACGTTGCCGTAGGGTTTGGTGTCGTTGAGTACGCGGTTGGTGCGTGAGAAGGCTTGTATCAAGCCGTGGTATTTCAGGTTTTTATCTACATACAGGGTCTTCAAAAACTTGGAATCGAAGCCGGTGAGCAGCATATCTACGACTATGGTCAGGTCGATTTTTTTGCTGTGGGGCAAATCGCGGTTGCTGAACTTATGGTCCTTTATGCGCTTTTGTACGTCCTGATAATACAAATCGAAGTCGTTGATGTTGTGGTTGCTTCCGTACTGTTGGTTGTAATCGGCAATAATCTCCATCAGGGCGGCCTTCTTTTCCTCGGGCTGTTGCTTGTTGTCTTCCTTCTCCTGCTCCAAATCTTCTTGCAGTTGCCTTACGTCGGCAGCATTTTTCTGGCTTTGCTGGTCGCCGTTTGCGGCGATCAGCTGGGCAGGTGGCGAAAATACGCAGGCAATGTTCAATGGCACAAAGTCCGGCTGCTTTGCCAGTCGCTCTTGTTGCAATTCCTTAAACAGTCTGTAGTACTCAATGGCATCGTTGATGCTGGCCGTGGCCAGTATGGCATTGAACTTGCGGTTGCTGGTGGCTTTATCGTGTTTCTTCAGTATGGTCTCTACAACTGCTCTTTGGGGTACGGGGTCGCCCGGCTTTAACTCTTTCTTGCCTTCTACCTTACCTTTGAAGTAGTCAACATGAAAGCGCAGCACGTTTTTATCTTCAATGGCGTGGGTGATGGTGTAAGCGTGCAGCTGCTTTTGAAAAATGTCTTGGGTGGTTTTGTTGGTTTCGCGCTTGTCCTCCCGCATTTTGTAGGTGGCGTTTTCGTCGAAGATGGGGGTGCCGGTGAAGCCAAAGAGCTGGGCGTTGGGAAAAAACTCCTTGATGGCTTTGTGGTTTTCGCCAAACTGGGAGCGGTGGCATTCGTCGAAAATAAAGACGATCCGCTTTGTGCTTAAGGGCTCCAAGCGCTCCTTGTACTTGCTGCGCGAAGTCCCGTCGAGGGCCAGCCCTAATTTTTGAATGGTGGTGACAATTACCTTATCGGCATAGTCGGTCGAAAGCATGCGGCGCACCAAGGTCTCGGTATTGGTGTTTTCTTCCACGCTGCCTTCCTGGAACTTGTTGAACTCTTCGCGGGTTTGCCGGTCCAGGTCTTTGCGGTCGACTACAAACAGGCATTTTTCGATGTCGGGATTGTCTTTAAGCAGCGTAGCTGCCTTAAAGGAGGTGAGGGTTTTTCCGCTGCCGGTGGTGTGCCAAATAAAACCGTTGCCTCTGTTCTGGTGGATGCAATCTACAATGGCTTTAACGGCGTAAATCTGGTAGGGGCGCATCACAAGCAACTTCTGCTCGCTCTCTACCAAAACCATGTACTTGCTGATCATTTCGCCCAGAGTGCATTTCCTTAGGAAGCGCTGGGTAAAGGGTTCCAGATGCGTGATCTTTTTATTGCTTTCGTCGGCAAGCCGGTACACCGGCAAAAACTGCTCATCGGCGTTGAACTGAAAATGCCGGTTTTGGTTGTTCGAAAAATAGTAGGTGTTGCTGCGGTTGCTTACAATGAACAGCTGCATGAAGCACATGAGGGTGTTGGCGTAACCATTGCCGGGCTCGTTTTTGTAATCTACAATCTGCTGCATGGCTTTGCGCGGGGTAACATCCAGCTTTTTCAGCTCAATTTGTACCACCGGCAGTCCGTTAATCAGCAGAATTACATCGTATCGTTGCTGGCTGTTTTCGGTATTGATGCGCAACTGACTGATGACCTCGTAATCGTTTTTGCACCAGTCCTTGATGTTGACCAGCGTATAATGCAGGTGCTTGCCGTCCTCACGCTGGATGTACTGCCGTTCGCGCAGCAGTTTGGAGGCTTTAAACACGTCGGGCTCGATGATGGCCTCCCGCAAGCGTAAAAACTCACTGTCGGTGAGTTTTACTTTGTTCAGCGCTTCAAACTTGGCCCTGAAATTTGCTTCCAGGCTTTTTCTGTCGGTAATGTCCGGCCTGTGGATGTATTTTAAATCCTTCAGTCGCTCAATGAGCCAGTTCTCAATTTCGTACTCCTTTGTCATTGGCTTTCCCTTTCAATAAATCGCTAAAATTCATATCCGGGCCTCATTGCGCAGACCAGAAATATTATTTGCTATACAAATATGTAGTTTAATGAGCAAAAATCCCAATCATCCGGCTAACGAAATAAAGTCTGGGGCAAGCTCTGATGTCTCGCAATGCATATAACTACTTCAAAATGGTCTTTCTTTATCTGCCCTTTCCTGCAATATAGAGCATTCCCGCTTCGCTCAGGTGCTGTGGCTAATACAAATTGTGTAGCAAATTGTGAGATTAAAAAAGCCACTTACAGAAAAACTTCCGTAAGTGGCTTATGAGGCCTTATGTTCCTTTGCTTATTGGTTCTTTATTACCTTAATCACTGTTTTCCTGTTCTCGGCGTTTATAGCCATAAAATATACGCCGGCCGGGCCGGATAGTTCAAATCGGACTACACTCTGATGGTTAAAGTGGTGCTCTGCAATGCTTTGCCCGCTAATATTGATAATAGTAATTACTATTTGTTGATACTCTTGTTTTAGGTCGAGCTCTAAACTGCCTTTTGTCGGATTAGGATATAGTCTAATCTCTTTGCAGAAGCTGCCGGAGTCTTGATTTTTGGGCTCAGCTCTTAGTGACACGGGGGAGTCAGGAACAGGTATTACTGTGATGTTAGCCACTTTAACAGATGCTCCGTCAATAAGGACATTGTACTCCCATTCGCCTATGGCATCGGGTATGTCGCTTATTTGCCTGCTTGTAAAATTCAAATCTATCCATTGCATAATTTGTCCGGGTATTCGTTTACGTTTTTGCCACTTGCTTATTGTCCCTTCTTCGGATTCAGAGACGAACAACTCTCCGGTACTTTCGCCTAAATGGATGGTCTTATCCCGGTTAGTAAAGAGTTTTCCTTCAAGGCTTCCGTTGATAAGCATAGGGATTGGAGTGCCTTCGTTAATAAGCAGATTGTGAAAAAGGATGTCACTACGGTCGTATTCTTTGAATCCCTCCATTAGCTCCATGGAAACATAGAAGGCTGCTCCCTGCCTGCTGAATGGAGTTGCTCCGGCCAGGTAAAACTTTATTCTTTGCTCAGAAATTCGTGTTATTATTTTCTGCCATCCTTCAGTAAGAGATCCTTCAGTAAAAATGTCCAGCAATTTTATATTGGTATTGGCCACGGATATCTCGCCCTCGATGGAAGAAACTGCCGGTCGAGCCAAGGGAACTGCATTAATCCGGCAGGGTGTAAGTGTTAGGCTATTAATCTTTTCAAGGGTATCGCTGGGGAAATAAACAAGCATATCGGATACTTTTATGTTCTTAAGGCTTGTTATAGCCCCTACTGCATCGCTTACTGTCAGATCAGTAACTCCGCCTTCGTAGGCTATTAAGCGACCGTCTTCATTCACTCGCGCTACGCGCTCGTCACTTGTGCTCCATGTATAGGGTTCATGGCCATTGCTCGCGGTAAATATCAGCGTGTCGCCGGCTACCATCGTTGCAGCAGGCGGGGAGATGCTCAGAATTGGGAGTATCCTGGGACTGAAGCTTCCGTTAATTGTAAAGGCTTCAATGGCTTCGTTGAATAGCACATTTGAAAAATTAAGGGTTGTGCTTGCAGTCGCACCGGGCAGCACCTTGAAGCGCAGGACAACTAAACTGCCAGAACTTTCAGTAAGCGGGCTTGTCGAAGCAAAAGCCAGATTTAGCTGTCCGCCTTTCACTTCGCCGGCACTAAGGCTGCTGTTTTCAAGTATGGTTCCGCTTGTTTCAGCCCCGACAAACTGCAAAACATCGGTCCGATAAGTAAGAGTAAGCTGTCCGGACACGACATTCAGCAGGTCAAAACCGGTGGCGTTTACAGGTATATCAAGCTCCCATCCCTGCCACTCCTGCAAATCGACGGGCAAGGATAGGCTTAGGGCGGTGACTTTAATAAGCCCGTCACTTTCATCGCGCAACCCTGCGGCATCTTCCACGAAGACCTTAGTTGTGCCGTGTCCCAATGCAGTAATCAAACCGCTTGCTGAAACAGATGCCACTTCGGGATTGGTTACTCCCCAGCTATAAGGGGCTGTCCCATTGCCGCTCACGTTGCATTGCAGCGTTTGCCCTCTAGCCAGAAAGGCCGTATTGGGTGTTAGGGTGATTAGGGGTTTATTGGCAATGCTGATGCTTCCATTCAGATAGCTCGCGTTTGGGAGGCCTTCATTTAAGATACACTCGCCTGTAATAAAGTTAAGTGGGGCCGTTCCGCCTGCTTTAGCTTCAAAGGTGATGGTAACAAGTGTGCCGCTTCCCTCTGCCTTGCTGCTTGAGGCTCCTGTTAAAGTAAGCTTTCCGGCTTGCAAAGTATTATTTACATTGCTAAAGTTTTGAAGCTTTGGGTCATATTGCAGATCTTTAATTTCCAGCAGGCTTGCATTATAACTAAAGGCAAAGCTGTAGGCAAGCACATTATGAGGAGTCAGGTCGCTATCGACCGACATCTTGACTTCAAATGTTTCGCCCGCGGTAACTTGCAAGCCTGCAGGAAGGGAGAAGACCGGATCCTGGGCCTTAAGTGCCTGCGCGAAAAGCGCCAGGCAAGCAAGTATTGAATATATAATGTTCTTCATTTTATTAAAGTTTTGAAGATTTTGATTTTAGCAACTTTCCTTTTCCCTTGTTAAGAGGGATGCAGGAAGCAGTTCTATTTCAGCATTACTGTTTCATCCATAAACTCTGAGTTCTGTTTGTGAATTTTCAGCCTATCATCACTTCTTCAAAAACTTCGCTCTTTGTGTGTCCTTATTATTTGTTATCACTATATAATACAAGCCGCTGTTAAGCGAACTAAGGTTTATGCTGCTCTCTGTAAGTATCATAGATTGCAGCTTTTGACCCTTGCCATCGAAAATGCTTAATTCAGAGCCCATAGTGGCACCGCTCAGGTAGAGGATGTCGCTGGCCGGATTGGGATAGCAAGTCAAAGTAGCACTCTTAGAGCTGGCGTTAATGCCTGTTATCACATTGTATCTTACTGTTCCGCTTATGGCTGCTGCAGTTAAGTTGATTTCGTTTACCCTAAAAAGGTCTGCTGATACGGCTGTTTCAGAAGAGGCATCAAGCTTATCCATAAGGCGGAAGCGTACTAAGTTCCATTCACTGTCGGCTTGTCCCTTTGTGGCGGCTGCTGCCAAATAGAGGCGGCCGCTGAGGTTGTCAATGCGTACAGCCTGCATAAAACCGGAGCCTGACATAGGCACGACCTCTACAGCTTGCAAGAGTGAAGGGTCGTAGCTCAACACGATATCAACACCCACAGATGGAGGAGTACCTTCAAGATTTATAGGTAAGTATAAATCGGATTCACGATAGATATCCCCTGAAGCAATCCTTAAGGTCGGTTTTGAGCCCTCAGCTTGTGCCGATTTCAAGCCTCCCGGCATGTTAGGACGAAGTCCGGCTACATATTCTAAGATTAAAGTAGCATCATAGGCAGTGATTAGTCCATCGCCGCTTACATCGGCAGCAAATACCTGATGCGCTTCAAGAGTCAGCGTTCCGACGGCTGCCTGCAACACAAGAGACGCGTCGTAGGCCTGCAGTACTCCATTACTACTTACATCGCCAAGCAGGGGCTGATTAAGTCCGTTTGTGCGGAAGGGGACAAAATTCACCCCGGCGCTCACAGCCTGTCTGTTTCCGGATGGCGATGCAGCCACCACGGGGCCTTCGTTGCTGCCCCACCTGCAATTCGTTGCCTGAATGATAAAGGATTGGTTGACATTGTTGACAGCTCGCTGGCTTTGGCCTACAAAGTCGCAGTTTGTGATTAGCGGATTTGAAGCTCCTACGGCCTGTACGGCATTGCGATTTGTGTAAAATGTAACATTAGTCAACTGAGGACTTGCATTGTTGGTTGTAACTGCCTCATAGGCATTCTTCACGATAACATTACTTAGGATACAATCTGCATCAATGGTGGCATCGGCAAAGGTAATACCATTCCAATATGAGGCATTTGCCGGAGTGGCTGCTCCATCGGCATTGGTGTCGCCGCCGTAATAGTCGTCGCGGATAGAGGTAAATACAACCGGACTTTCAGCTGTTCCTATGGCTTTTAGCCAACGATTAACGGTAAGACCCCGTCCGTCGAGAAATTTGCATTTTACTCCGGGCGTAATTGTAAGTTCAGCATTTACAGTGTAGTTATCAAAAATATAAGGAGCATTCTCCATTTCACCGAAAGGTCTTGGCGCAAGGCTTACATTTTGGTTTAAAGTTTCGGCGACTACTTTAATACCCTTATAGGAAGTACCGCTGAAAGTGTTGCCTGCCAGCGAAGCCGGGAAGCAAAGCAATGAAGTTTCCAGGGGGTAGGTGGAATTGTTGAAAACAGAGTTTTCAATTACGGGAGCCGACCCGATTCCGGTCATAGATACTCCACGGCCCAGATTGTCAAACACTACATTCTTGATAATTGGAGAGGCGGCAGTAATATTGATTCCTGTGCCGTTGCTTTTTAGGATCAGATGCTGAAGCGTTCCGGCCGAGCCGCTCTTAAAGTCTATAAAAACACGGTCAAGCCTGCCGTATTCTTGTGTGACTGTTCCGTCCTGGTTGAAGTCGAGAGGAGAGCCATAGCCGTCTTCCCGCTCATCAGTTATTACCACCTTCTTATCTGCCGTTCCGCTTATATTCAAAGTCCCTAATACATTAAAGCAAGGATTGGGATTTGATGAGAATTTGAAGCTTGCGCCGGCCGGTATTGTAAGAGTTGTACCTGCTCCTATATTAAGAGTTGAAGTAAGCCAATAGCTGATATCTGTATGGCCTGCAAAATTATATAGCGGCAGAGTTCCTGAGGTGTTGAAGGTTTCTCCTATGAGTTCGATACCCATAATGCTGACGTTTGAAGCGCTATTATCTTCATGAAGGCTAGCTGTAGAGAAAGCATTCTTTCGCACCGGAACCTGCATATTATTGAAGGCCGTGCGGCGTATTACTGCGTTGGATGTTCCCTCGATGGATACACCTTTTGCAGAGCACTGCTCAATTCGGCAATCTTCTATCAGAGCTGTTGCGTTTAGAAAGCTGATTCCGTTACCCGCATAGCTCAAATCTGTATATTTGACACTGTTAGGCCCAGTTGTACCATTAAAGTTGATACCAGAGATCCATCCTGCCCAGTTGCCTTTGGCCGGCGAGGTGGCATTTCCGTTATTGTTGCTGTCTCCTCCCTTTGAGTCGTCATGTACAGAGGTAAGAGTTATGCGCTCGTCAGCCGTTCCATTTAACTGTAAAACGCCTTTAACTGTATAACCGTAGTATCCTCCTATATTCTTGAAAATCAATCCCGGATCGACCTGGACGGTTACTCCGCCGGCTACTTCTATATCAGAAGTTAGATAAACTGCATTATCCGGGGTGTTGCTTCCCTCTATTCCTGCGGTTTTCCCTAGCGTGATATTATAATCAATTTTATTGTCTTGCAAAAATATACCCTGATATGCATTATTGATAAGCCTCAGGTTGGTAAACTGTGGTTTGGCCGACCAGGTTTGTACGATGGGCATATAATCGCATTGTTCTATTGTTACATCGACAGCCTTACCCACCGCTTCAGAACCGTAGTAAGCAAGCCCTTGCCCGCAATTAAAAATACTTAGCTTTTCTATGTTAACGGCAGTACGCGAAAAGGTCAGCACGCCTGAGCGTGATGTATTATGAAGAGTAGCCGCGTTTGTTAAGGGGTCAATTCCCGAAGTGTAGGTATAACTTGCCCTTAGTCCATCGCCTCCACCAAACCGGAAGTCTGCATTTTTTATTTGACTAAAGACCTTGTCGCAGCTGTTGTAAAAGCATATTCCGCCCCACCTTCTTGTCCCTGGATTAGTGGCATTGCCGTCGCCCTCGAGATCGGCAGGCATGCCGAAATTATCATCGCGCCTTTCGGTAAAGGTGATGCGCTCATCGTCAGTACCAACAGCCTTGAGTCCGCCGCGTACATGAATATGCACCCCGTCATTCACTTTTATTACCACTCCCGGGTCAATCTCAACGTTTACCCCTTCAATAATCTGCCAATGATCCAGCAACAGGTAGCTTAGATTGGTGTAGCCTGCATCATCTATTTTAGTGATGCGACCAGACGTTCCGGTTTTTTGTCCCATTAGGCCCAAAGCACGGTATTTAATATTCGCGCCCCAGGTGTTATTTACAAGTTGCGGGGTTGCAGATGCGTTGAAGGCTACAGGAGTAATTTTAATATTCTCGAATGAGCAATTTTGAATTAGGGGTGAAGCCGTGCCATAAACTTTTATGCCGTGATTACTCTCGAAGAATGAGCAGTTTTCTACAGTTGGTGATACGTCGAATATTGAAATAGTGGCATCAGGATTCACGGTTTCACTCAAAAAATTGACCCCATGTGGACGATTTGAATAGCGGAAATTACAATATCTAAGTGAGGAGGTATTATCAGCCGTAGGATGGAATATGATTCCTCCCCACTGATTCAAGGCCGGAGTAGTAGCCACTCCGTTGTTGTTACTGTCGGCCGGGTCGGAGTAGTTGTCATCGTGCATGGAAGTGAATACTATAGGCTTATCTGCTGTCCCTTCGGCAAGCAGTTCCCCGTGTACTTCAATTCTTCCGTAATTATTAACTCCTTTGATGACAACACCCGGGTCGATGGTCATTGTCATAGATTCAGGAACTCCAATCCAATCATCATTGTAATAGGCGATGTTGGTAGCATTAATGAAGTTAAGGGCCTTTAAGTGGGCATTGGCAGTGATATTAGCTGTTCCTTTTAAGAAGATAGCTTTGTTTTGTAGTCCTGTAAAATCTATTGATGAATTGATTACATCAATGTTGCCGTCAGCTCGCATGCTAATAGGATAATCTATGCCTCCTATGCTGCTGTTTTCGAGGTGGATAGTGCCACCTGCCATCACAGACAAACTACGTTGGTTATTTTCAAAACGGCAATCCTTAATGGTAACACCGACTCCATCTGTGCGAACATCCAGCGCGCTACTTCCCCAGTTATCAGAAGAATAGCCGGCATAGCGGATAATGCAATGCTCCAATCGGTTTTCCGTAATTTCTCCGCTCATGAAACGGATGTGGCGCCAGTTGCGTACAGCAGGTGCTGTAGCATCCTGCACCCAGGTGCCGTCTGAGTCGTCTCGTGAAGAAGTGAAGATAATGGGTTCTGTTTCTGTACCCACCGCATGCAAAGAGCCGTTATCCACATAGACTCCTCCGTCTATCCCGTTGAATTTGTAAACAACACCCGGTTCAATGCTTAGTTTGGCTCCATTAGCCACATTTAAACTGTTGCCATTGTTCCAGTATGGAATGGAGAGTTTGGGCAAGGTCATATCGCTGTTCAAGGTGCGGAATTCCATGTAAACAGCGTTGTAGCTAATGTCGTTAAAGGAACAAGAGGCGTCTATATTCATATTTACCGCTCCTCGGATTCTTAAAGCGTGGGTGGCATATTGGAAACTGCAATTACTAAGGTTAGCCGTAGAGCCATTATCGAAATAGATGGCGTTCCATAAACCTGCTGTAGTACCTGTGTTTGAAGTAAATGCCACGTTATCGGCACTCAGTGTACCGCCGGTTGCGCCACCGGCAATTACCATGTATCTTCCGTCAGCAAACCTGACTTCTACACCATTTTCGATGGTGAGCGTGACACCCGCATTTACGGTAATGTTATTGGTAACAATGTAGGGACTGTTTGCCAGAGTCCAGGTTGTATTTGCACTAATGGTGCCCGACACTTCAGCTGCATTAATACTAATGAAGCCTATCAAAACAAGGATTAGTAAAAATAGTTTTTTCATAATTGAAGTTTTTGTTAATAGAGGAAGAGCTATCAAAATTAAGAAACAGAAAGGTAGAGCAGCTTTCAAAAGGTAAAATATGTATGACAAAAGATAAAATAATCTGAGTTTTTTGATAATTTCGGGAGTTGTATGTTTTTAGTGCGGGCCACTGATATTTTAGGAGATATGCTAAAGCTAATACTACTTTTAAGTCCTGTTTATGTTACTCTGTTTTGGTCTATAACTCTTCATACTAACAGGGTAAAAGGAAGTGAGCCTAAATTTTTCCTTGGCAGGTTTATGGGAATAGCCTGTCTGCTTTTTTTTTCTCACATGCTTTACTTTCTTCCTTTACCCGGCTTATATCATTACGCCGATCCTTTTTATCATTTGCTGTCGCTTTTGGTTTATCCTATATACTATGTCTATATTCGTTTGCTCACTGTTGACAGAGTCTTTGATTGGAAAAAGCACGGGGTGTATTTTTTGCCGGCTTTGCTATTGTTTTTGCTTTACCTGGCGGGGGTTTTGCTAATGACAAAAGACGAGCACCTGGATTATTTGTACAGCTTGTTACTCTCGGGAGAAAAGCTAAGTGGAATTTTTCTCTACCAGAAAAGTGTTTACCTGACTTGCAGAGTTGTTTTTATCATTCAGGGTTTGGTATATATGTGGTTGTCAATACGCCTGGTTGCTGCCAATAAGAAAAACGTTCAAAACTATTATGCCAACACCTCAGCTGATAATTTAGATAAGATTTACTGGCTGAATATTTCACTATTTGTAACTATCGTGTTTGGTATAATCCTTTCGCTTATAGGAAAGGAGAATTTTGTCGGCGACGAAAAATCACTTATCCTGCCCTCTCTTATCTTTTCAGTAACGCTTTTTGTTATAGGCTGGCTGGGCAATATCCAAAGGGCTGTATTAACCGAAAGCGGAGATCAGTTTCAAGACCGTGTTATAGAGCGCATTGAAGAGGAACATGAATCAGACCATCTTGAGGATATCAGGAAGAAGATAAAGCTACTGTTTGACGAGGGGAAGATATTTCTTAATAAAGATCTTACTATATGGGAAGTAGCACGCGTTTTGGGCACCAACAGGACTTATGTCTCCTCGGTGATTAATAATGATTTTAAGCAAAACTTTTCATCCTTTGTAAACAGCTACCGTGTAAAGCATGCCAAAATGCTGCAAGGCAATAATCCTGATATCAGCAAGCAAGATTTGGCTGAGATGTCAGGCTTCGGCTCGCAGGTTTCGATGAAAAGAGCCTTTGATAATTTGTTATAATAATCCCGTTCCTAAAGCAAGTGAAAGAACAATAAGCATAAGCGCTATAGTAATTTGCAAAAAGCGCAATGTTACCTTTTTCAACAGCTTGTTACCGATATAGACGCCGGCAATACCTGCAAGAGTAGCGCTTAAGACCAAAGTGAGGTTGTCTGTCAATCCGGTATTTAAAAATCTTGTGGCGTAAACGCTTAATCTGGTAAAGTCCACGAAGGTTGAAACTACCACGGTTGTTGCAATAAAGGCTTCTTTTGAAAGGCCTGCACGGATTAAAAACGCGCTTCGCAATGCTCCCTGATTTCCCGAAAGGCCACCAAAGAAGCCGCTTAATATCCCTCCAATTGGCAGTTTGTCTTTTCCGAACTGTAGTTTGCTGAAATACGGTATTAAATCAAAGCTTGCGAATATGATCAGTAAAATAGAAATAATGAATTTTACAGGATAGACTTCATAGTTAGACCCAAACATTTCATAAGAAAAAAGGGGCTTGGCATCCGGAATGTTTAACAATAAATATGAGCCAATAAATGCTGCGATCACAGCAGGAATTCCAAAGCGAAGCAAAACAGATTTGTCGGCATTTTTGCCTACTAAAAACAATTTGAAAATATTATTGAAGAAATGCACAACGCCCGTAAGAGCAATCGCCAAATCTGTCGGGAAGAAAATCATAAAAACAGGGGTGAGGATAGTCCCTAACCCGAAACCTGAAAAGAATGTAAGAATGGCAACTACAAAGGCAGCAGCTGATATAATTATTATCTCCATAAGCTATGTTTGTAAATGACCAAATTTACAAAAAGTGCGGGAAATTGCATAAAAACAAAAGCCCAATGTATAGATAGTTATGGGGGGTCAACTTACTCCGGACAAGTGTGCAAAATCCTTCAAAAATGGGACAGCTTGCCACGGATTAATCAACTGGCACAAGTCGAACCGAAAACAGTTTAACAAAAGGCAAAAAACTGTGGCACATTTTGAAGCGTCATAGCCATGGATAGAAAAATATTAACAAAAAAGTGATGGGCAATGCTCCGCTTTTTGGTGAGCGACACCCTGGGGGGATATGCTCCGTTTTATCCATATTCAGCCCCTCCCGGGGCTGACCTCTCTTATTTGTTTGCTTTCCGTGGGCTGAGACCCACGGTTATTGAGATTTAGCCGCTTTGCGGCAAGGAAAGTCACCGCTTATCATTTTTAGTGCTTTTCAATCAGCATGGGAAGCCGGAGAGCAATAGGAAGCCATGGATAGGCCTTCCGATGCTCCGAAGGAGCTTTGTTTCAATATGAGAGGGTTTCGACCCACGGTAGCACTGTGTGATTTGGAGACAGCCCCGAAAGGGGTGTTGTTTTCTTAACTAAACGATATTGATCCATCAATTTATAAACACGATATTTTTGGGCTTCGTATTGCCTTGACTGTGGGTTTTTAGCCAAAAAGAGACGGATTTTCATCGTTTGAGCCACTACAACGAGCCGTTTCTTAAGTTCAAAAGCTTAAAAACCGTAAAACGATACCATGGGCGGCCTTTCCAAAAGCATAAAAAAGCTACTTAAAGTCCGTAATAAAAAACAGAATTAGACCGAGATGCGCTGCATCGAGCGAAGTCGAAAAGCGGTGCATCGAGCGAAGTCGAGATGTCCGACCGCTCAGACTCCTATATATTGTGCAAAGTCATATTCTATTAATCAATCTAAGGTCATCCTGTTACTTGAAAATATTAATCTTAAATCAGCCTCAGAAAAGCATCTGAATGCTGCAAAGACAGGATTAATCGGTTCACCGTCTATTAATATTTCATAATGGAGATGGTTTCCTAATGACATTCCGGTATTACCAACAACTCCAATTACATCTCCTTTATTTATAAATTCACCTTGACTAACATAAATTTCATCTAAATGAGCAAAAAGCACTTGAACAGATTCATCGGAACTTATAATTATATGTTTTCCATACCCTGTTTGTAATTCTTTTAAAACGTCAACTTTACCTGCCAAAGTGGCTTTAATTTGAGTTCCCTTTTCAGCGGGAATATCAATTCCTTTATGAAAACGTAAAGTTTTATAAATCGGATGTATCATTTTGCCAAATCCTGCTATCAACTGCTTTTTCGCATTATCTATCGGCAACTCTCGTGGGAAATTGTCTGAAATAATTAGGTTTTGATACTGCGTTTCAAACATTTTATACAAACTCGCGATTTCTTGAAAGTCAAAATCAGGATTAGATGTTTCAATTGGATTTGAAATGGAAAGGAAAATAGAATCTCTCTTTTCTTCATGTAAACCAATTAGTTTATACAATGAATCTCTTTTTTGCATTAAATCAGCAAGTTGAACAATTAAAACTGAATCAACACCTGTTAATTTAATCGTGTCTTGGGAGAATCCGACTAAGAGTTTCAATGAAAAAAGGATAACTAAAATGCTTCTCATTTTTTGGTTAATTTTGCACAACATCTGTATATACGCCATCAAAGTGCGAAAGCAAAATTGTGTATGCGACACTCTATTGCGTATATATCGGCCTTAGCCTCACTACAGTTATTTATTAGGTGCTTTATTATCACCAACATAGCAAATTTAGTTATTTTAACACTATTGCGTATATACAATTTCAAATTATTTGCATCGGCTTGCTAAGAATAGAATTTTTAATGTATTACCATAAAGCATTAAAGTTATTAATTATTGTAGAACAATCATGTTTTGACAGGTTTTTATGGCTGACACCTTTCAAAATGCGTCCCGCTGCCAAAAAAGGCTTGCCTTCCCCTAATATCCAGGAGTTGTTGTGGATATTGTTCGACCCTGAAGGCTGTATGTTCTTTTTTTGTTCATTTCTAAAATTTTTGGGTGAAGTGTAATATGTTTGAAGTTGAAAACACGAAATGTGCAGCAAATTGTGAAGAAATAAAAAAGCCACTTGCAGAATAACTTCTGTAAGTGGCTCTTTTTATGTGGGCCCAGCTGGGCTTGAACCAGCGACCCCCTGATTATGAGTCAGGTGCTACTAACCAACTGAGCTATGGGCCCTCGCTTTGATTGCAAAGTACTATCTTTGCAAGCGTGTGCAAAAATACAAAGAAATTGCAATAATCAAACAACTGAGATGAGAATATTGAATATCATTTTTGATTTAGGCGGTGTAATCATTGACCTGGATGTTCAACGTACCTACGATGCTTTTAGCAGGCTTTTGGAAAATGAGCCTATGAAAATCGATAGTGGCTATTTACGGAGCAGCCTTCAAACTGATTATGAAGTAGGCGCTATAGATAGCGAGTCGTTTTTGGCCGGGCTTGAGGGAATGGCGCGAGCCGGTACAAGCCGTGAAGACATCGTTAATGCATGGAATGCAATGTTGCTGAGATTGCCGCAGGAGAGGGTTGATACTTTAAAGAAGCTGGCAACGAAATATCGTATTTTTATATTAAGCAATACAAATGAGCTTCACGAAGATTATTTTGAGAGGATGGCGCCCGGCTGCGAAAAACTTAGTGATATATTTGAGGCGGCTTACTATTCACATCGTATAGCTTGTCGCAAACCGGATGCGGAGGCCTTCAAAATTGTGATGGAGAGAAGTGGCTTAAATCCTGAAGATACTTTGTTTGTGGATGATTTGGAAACGAATATAGAAGCTGCAAAAAAAATGAAACTCCACACCTTGCATGTGAGACCCGGTGTGGAGATTTCAGAATATTTTAAAAACTGGTAATTTTTATTTTTTAACAAGCAACCAAACTCCCTCTTTGCCGGGAGTTGCCCGTTCATTATTCAGAGTGCGAACAGCCTCGTTCCAGTCACTAA
>ENA-UOOK01003706-UOOK01003706.1-fermentation-metagenome-genome-assembly--contig:-NODE-3706-length-17088-cov-6.107321_pt1 | contig 17088 bp, 14 predicted proteins | sample MGYA00245777_ERZ724023 | MGnify/ENA primary metagenome ERZ724023 (study PRJEB28704, sample SAMN03018312) | fermentation metagenome | biome: anthropogenic terrestrial biome; feature: soil; material...
GTAACTGATGAAGATGTATCATACATTAAGAAATACACAACAGTGCATTTCGTCTAACAATGTAATTGTACCACAGGAGGTGGTCTATGAGAAGTATAAATTTTAATTAAATACTAAAAAATATCCACAATCCATCCACAGGATTTGTATAAAAAGGGGAAATATATCCTTTAGATGTGGATAAAACAGCTTTGAATTCACATAACTGTTGATGAATTCAAAAAAATAAAAGAATGTAATTTTAGATAGTATTTAAAAAAGTTTATTCCTCATCGCTGCTCAAATAAACATATTGTTGATAAATAAATTAGGTAGTGATATAATTCATTTTAATATGCAAATCAGGCAGTGGTTTACCGAAATATCATATAATTCAATTTATTAAATATTTATTTGTTATGGCAATATAGTGACCGGAGGACTTAATATGAAGCTTAAGACAATTGGAACAGCAGCAATAATTGCTTTATTAACTATTTTTAGCAAGCAGGATGCACATGCTATAGACACGATACTTAGGGTTGCTTATGAACCAAATTTACCGCCATATCAATTCTTGGAGAAAGATTTTCATGCAGGTATACATATTGATGTATTAAACAGTATAGCAAAAAATAATAAATTTATAATGGAATATATACCCATGAAAACGACTACGGAATGCATAGATGCATTAAGTGAGGGCAAGGTTGATATAGTTCTTGGAATAAATCCTAATTGGAACTATAAATATAATTATCTTTTGACAGAAAATATATCTGAATCATATATTTGTGTTGTTGCACCTAATGAGAAACTTGGCAACTTAAGCCATAGTTTAGGGATTAATAGTATTACTGCATCCTTGGAGGATGGCTCCATTAGGTATTCTTATATTCAGAATATGAGAAACTTAAAGTATATAGTATCATCTAATCAAGTTAATAATTTCAACGTATTTATTATGAATAAATCAGATATATTGATTGGGGTAAAGCATAGCATAATGTATCAGTTGGAAAAGGCTAAATTATCGGACAAATACACAATAATCAACAATTATATTTCATCGATAGAATATTCTATGGCTGTAAGGCAAGGAAACGAAGAACTTCTTAAAAAGCTTAATGAAGGCATATTAAAATTGAGGGTAGATGGTGAGTATGACGATATATATAATAAATGGATTAACGAAGAAAAGTATGAAGTCAATAAAATATTAAAGAAAATATTTTTAATAATTTTAGCATTTATATTAGTATTGATATTTAATATTAGAATTAATAGGCTTTTGCAAAAACAAGTAAATCAAAAAACAAAAGAGCTTCAAAAGATAAATAAAGATTTAGAAAAACAAATGATTGAAACAAGAAATCATAATGAACTTAAAAATTGTATTGTTGAAAATAGTCCAAGCAGTATAGTTGCTTTTGACACAAATTATGTAATAACAATATTTAATAAGAATGCATATAAATTTTCCGATGGCGGTGAATGTACTGTAGGCAAGAATATTTTTGAGGTTAGATTTTTAAATACTATTCTTAGTGATAAAAAAGACGAAATTTTCTTAAAGGGTGCTGAATTTATCAATAAAGGGATTGTTTTAAAAAGTAAATTTAACAATGATATACATTATAGATACAGCATATATCAATTATTTGATTTTAATGACAATGTCAGGGGGGCAATATTAAGTATCGACGATATAACGGCTGAGGTTATTGCCAGAGAAGAAATTCACGAGAAAGAAAAGAATAAAGCCCTTAATCAAATTATTGCAGGTATTGCCCATGAGATAAGAAACCCTTTAATGTCGATAAAAACATTTGCAGAGCTTATTCCCGTAAAAAAGGACAGTGAACATTTTCAGGACATGTTCTCCCAATTTGTTCCAAAGGAAGTGGAAAGAGCTAACAAATTAATCAAAAATTTAATTGATTATGCAAAACCATATAATGAGAATAAAGAGTTTGTATGTGTAAAAGATATTATTGATTCTTGCACGGTTCTTATTATTCCCATTTTAAAAGATAAAAAGATTTTATTAAATACTTCAATAGCAAATGGATTAACCTTGTTTACAAATAAAAACCAATTAAAACAGGTATTAATCAACATTATTTTTAACAGTATTCAGTCGATAGAAGAAAAAATAGATAACAAGAAAATAAATACATACTTTAATGTTAATATTAAAGCTTGGGAAGATGAACAAAATATTTTTATACAAGTAGAAGATGAAGGCATGGGTATGACACAGGAGCAATTAAAAAAGTCTGTAGAGCCGTTTTATACTACAAAGGTTAGCGGTACGGGAATAGGATTATGGATGTCTAAGCAATATGTGGAGGGCAACAACGGAACAATGATTATTGAAAGTAAAATTTGCAATTTTACTAAAGTTACTTTAAAATTCAGGAGGAAGGCATGAAAAAAACTATACTGATAATTGATGATGAAATTGCAATTTGCACATCTCTTACTTTAGCTTTAGAAGATGAATATGATGTTGAGGCAGCTTCCGATCCTGAAAAAGGGATAAGCTTGTTGGAGAAAAAATGCTTTAATTTATGTATATTAGATTTGAAAATAGGTGAATACAACGGTATTGATATATTGAAAAAAATCAAGCAAATTGATAAAAATATAATTGTAATTATGATGACAGCATATGGGAGTATCAGCTCATCTGTTGAAGCTATGCAAAACGGAGCATATAATTATCTTACCAAACCATTGGATATAACGGAATTGCATATTGTAATAAACCAAGCCTTAGAGTATCAAACATTAAATAACAAGGTTGAGTATTTAAGCAAAGAGCTTGAAAATAAGTACATATATAATGGTATAATAGGCAGAAGCCCGCTTATGAAGGGTGTGTATAAACTCATTGACAGAGTAAAGGATGTGGATACAAATATTATAATCACGGGAGAAAGCGGCACCGGCAAAGAATTGGTAGCAAGAGCCATACACTTTTCAGGGAAGCGCAAAAAGGAAAGATTCGAAGAAATTAACTGCGCGGCTATACCAGAAAATTTATTGGAAGAAGAATTATTTGGGCATAAAAAGGGTTCATTTACAGGAGCGGTGGAAGACAGAAAAGGGAAATTTGAAGTTGCCGATAACGGTACAATTTTTCTTGATGAAATAGGTGATATGCCACTTGCTTTGCAGGCTAAATTGTTGAGGGTTTTAGAGCAAAAAGAGTATACCTCAATAGGAAGCAATGAAAAAAAGAAATTAAATATAAGATTTATTGCTGCAACGCATAAGGATTTAAAAAAGCTGGTACAAAAGAGGGAATTCAGAGAGGATTTATATTTCAGGCTGAATGTAATAGAAATAAAATTACCTTCGCTAAAGGATAAGAAACAAGATTTGCCTATATTATTCAATCACTTTATTCAGCAATATAATGAAGAGCTTGATAAAAATATTAAGGGATTATCTAAAGAGGCTGAAAAATTGTTATTAGATTATAATTATCCCGGAAATGTCAGGGAATTATCAAATATAATAGAATACGCAATGGTATTGTCAATAAATGATATTATAGAAATCGGTGATTTGCCGGATGAGGTTAGAAATAATAAAAAAGCTATATATAAAGATACTGTTTACTTTGAAGACATAGTAGGACTAAAATTAAAAGAAATAGAAAAAAAGGTCATAGGCGCAAGCTTAGTAAAGAATGGCGGGAATAAAAAGAAGACGGCAGAAATGCTTGGAATAAGTGATAAGGGGTTATGGAATAAAATAAATGAATATAATTTATAAATTATATGATTCGGTAATATTTACATACAGCAAGTAAATATTACCGATTATTTTTAAAAGCTTTACTTCGTTTTGATGGATACCAAAAAGCCAATCGGACAAATAAGCATATCTAAAGCTTGAAATTGCAATATTTTAATTATATTCATTTTGATTGCCCGTAAATTGGCATACTTTGTGCAATATTAGTTAATGAGATTATAAATGAAATCAAGGAGGAAGGAAAATTGTTTAAGAAAAAAGGAATTAGAATCATATGTTGTTTGTTAATTTTAACTTTTGTATTAGCCGGATGCGGAAATAACTCCAATTCAACTCCGGGTTCCGACAAAGGAGGTTCTGCCCCTTCAAATGGCGGTGTAAAAAGAGAGGATTTAATATTTGCATTGGCTGCTGAACCAACCAGCTTAGATCCAAAGGGCTCAAATGATACGGTATCATTCAGGGTAATGAACCAGGTTTTTGATACTTTAGTAAAAACAGATTCCGATGGCACTATAGTTCCGGGTCTTGCGGAAGAATGGAAGGTATCGGAAGATAATACGGAAATAACCTTTAAAATCAGGGAAGGTGTTAAGTTTCATAATGGAGATGTTATGACTGTAGATGACGTTGTATATTCCGTTAACGAAGCAATAAAATCTAATTTTACAAAGAGAACAACAAATACCATGAAGGAAGCTGTAAAAATTGATGATTCCACAGTTAAACTAATATTAAATCAGCCTTATGGTCCTGCCTTAAAATGCATGGCAACAATCAGTATGGGTATTGTAAACAAAAGAGCAATGGAAGAAAATCCTGATGGATTTGCAAGAAACCCTATAGGAACAGGCCCTTACAAATTTGTTGAATGGAAGACAGGAGAAAAATTAGTATTTGAAAGGTTTGATGATTATTACAGAGGAGCTGCTTCCATAAAGGACTTAACCTTTAAGATTTTAACCGATCAAAATACAGGAGTTATTGCTTTGGAAAACGGCGAAGTAGATGTTCTTGAAACATTTCCAAAGAGTGCAAGAAAGAGTTTAATAGAAAATGAGAACATTTCTTTCTATGAAACCGAATCCGGCTTATATTATCATATTTCATTCAATAATGAAAAGGGTATCTTCAGCAATAAGAAATTAAGACAAGCGGTAAGCTATGCAGTAGACAGGGAATCTCTTATTATAGGAGCGTTTGAAGGTGCGGCCGTTCCGGTAGAATGTCCGATACCGCCAAGCTGCTTCGGTTATGTTGAGGATTTCAAAGGTAATGAATTCAATCCCGATAAGGCAAGAGAACTGCTGGCAGAAGCCGGTTACCCGGATGGACTTACGGTTACTATGAAAACATTAGAATCGGCATCTTATACTATACCTACGGAAATAATACAAGCGCAATTAAGAGAAGTAGGAATAAATGCCGAAATAGAAATAATGGAAAGAGGAGCTTTCTTATCAGAAGTATATGATGAAAATGATTATGAAATATCTTTGGTTAATATAGTTGTTCCGGTTACCGATGCTGATTTTGCTGTTTTCGGAAGACTGCACAGCAGTATGAAGGGCAGTGGAAATAATATACAAAGATGTGATATTCCTGAACTTGACGAGTTAATAATGAAGGGAAGATCAACTCAAGACGAGGCAGAAAGAAAAGAGTATTATGAACAAATCAGTGAAATAGTTAAGGAAGAAGCTATTTTGATTCCTTTACTTACAGATATGAGTGCGATTGCTGCCAATAAAGATTTAAAAGGCGTAGAACCAAGTGCTGTAAGTTATTACTTTGTATATAATTATTCATGGTAATAAGCAGTAATATAAATATTTAATTAGATAGAAAACATATGGAGGAAGCTATGCTAAGGTATTTATTAAGAAGAACTTTTCAAATGATTCCTGTATTGTTAGGTATATCATTTATTATATTTTCAATAATGGCTTTTACTCCTGGAGATCCTGCGAAGTTAATATTAGGTGAAAATGCCACTGTAGAAGCTGTTACGGAGCTAAGAGAGGAAATGGGATTAAATGAAAATTTCTTCGTCAGGTATTTTAAATATGTTTTGGATGCCCTGAAAGGAGATTTTGGGGTATCCTATAGAAATAAAATACCGGTTTTTGACGAGTTGTTTTCAAGATTTCCAACAACTTTGAAGCTTACTTTTTGGGCAATATTTATATCTGTAATTATCGGTATACCTGTAGGTATTATTTCGGCTGTTAAGCAATATACCATAATTGATAATTCAAGTCTTGTTATAACTTTGATATTAACATCCATACCGGGATTTTGGCTGGGGCTTATGCTAATAATGTTATTTTCATTGAAGTTAGGCTGGCTTCCGGCAACCGGAATAGATACATGGAAACATTTCGTTTTACCTTCAGTAACTCTTGCGGGATCATGCATGGCAACAGTTATAAGAATGACAAGGTCAACAATGCTTGAAGTAATAAGACAAGATTATATAAGGACTGCAAGAGCAAAGGGAGCCGACGAGAAAAGGGTAATATTAAAACATGGATTTAAAAATGCATTATTACCAATAATCACAGTTGTAGGGCTTACCTTTGGGCTGCAGCTCGGAGGGGCAATTATAACTGAAAGTGTTTTTGCTATACCGGGACTTGGTACATTAATGGTTACTTCAGTGAGAATGAAAGATATACCAATGGTTATGGCATCTGTATTATTCATTGCTTTTGCTATAGGGATTATTAATTTAATAGTTGATATACTTTATGCATTTATAGATCCAAGGGTAAAGGCACAATATGAAAAGAAATAGTAGGTGTTATTATGGAAAAAGACATTAATAATATTGATAAATCAAAAGCAAAAATCAAAAAAAGAAGTCAGCTTAAATCTATTGTATATAGATATAAGAAAAACAAATTAGCTATTTTAGGGGCTGTAATATTTATCGTTTTAATAATTATATCGATATCAGCTGATTTAATTGTTGATTTTGAAAAGGATGCAGTTGCTCAGAATATGAAAGAAAGGTTAATGACACCCAATGAAGACCATATATTTGGAACTGACCAATATGGAAGGGATATTTTTGCAAGAATAATTTTCGGTTCAAGAGTATCTTTATTTGTCGGCTTAATTACTATAGCCATATCATTGACATTTGGTTCCTTAATAGGGGCAACCGCAGGTTACTATGGCGGCAAGACGGATGATATTTTAATGAGAATAATGGATATATTTTTAGCTATACCCTCATTGCTTCTTGCTATATCAATAGTCGCAGCCTTAGGTCCCGGAATGATTAATTTGCTCATAGCATTAAGTGTTTCTCAGGTACCAAGATTTGCAAGAATAGTGAGATCTTCTATTTTATCTATTAAGGATCAAGAATTTATAGAAGCTGCAAAGGCGTGCGGGACAAAGAACAGCAGGATAATTTTAAAGCATATTCTGCCCAATGCTATGGGTCCGATAATAGTACAAGCAACCCTGAATATGGCATCGACTATTTTAAATATTGCCGCTTTAAGTTTTATTGGACTTGGAATACAGCCCCCTACTCCTGAATGGGGATCGATGCTATCAGATGTAAAAACTCAAATGAGATACTATCCATACCTTGCCATAATACCGGGAATTGCAATAATTATTGCGGTAATGTCATTGAATCTGATAGGCGATGGTTTAAGGGATGCCTTGGATCCTAAATTAAAAAATTAGGGTGAAAATATAACTGTTAGGAGTAATAATATGGCGGAAAAGCTGCTAAAAATTGATGATTTAAGGGTTGTTTACAGAACTGATGAGGCAACTGTGAAAGCGGTTAACGGATTAAATTTGTCAATTGATAAAGGTGAAACATTAGGACTTGTAGGTGAAACAGGTGCCGGAAAAACAACAACAGCCTTAAGCATCTTAAGGCTGTTGCCTGAAAAAATAGGCATTATAGAAAGCGGAAATATTCAATTGGATGGTATCGACATTCTTAAGGCAACCGAAGCGGATATGCGATTATTAAGGGGAAATACCATGTCGATGATTTTTCAGGATCCTATGACCAGCTTAAATCCTATCATGAAAATAGGAGAGCAGATTGGCGAAGTTCTTGAACTGCATAACCCTGAAATGGATGAGAACACAAGAGATGAAAAGGTTAATGAAATATTGCAATTAGTAGGACTTCCGGTTGAAAGAAAAAGTGATTATCCGCATCAGTTTTCGGGCGGTATGAAGCAAAGGGTTATAATTGCTATTGCATTAGCTTGCGAGCCAAAGCTTCTTTTGGCGGATGAACCTACAACTGCATTAGATGTGACTATTCAAGCCCAAGTGTTAAGTATGATGAGGGAATTAAAGCAAAAGCTAGGTACAGCCATGATTTTAATTACCCACGATTTAGGAGTTGTTGCACAAACCTGTGATAAGGTAGCAATCATGTATGCAGGTGAAATAGTGGAATTAGGCACCATAAAGGATATCTTTGAATCCGATGCACATCATCCCTACACAATAGGTTTATTTGGCTCAATACCTGATCTGACAAAGACAACAAAAAGACTGAATCCTATAAAGGGATTAATGCCCGATCCAACTAACCTGCCGGCCGGATGTAAATTCCATCCCCGATGTGATAATTGCCTGGAGATTTGTAAAACTCAGGAGCCTAAAAGTATACTGAAAAATACGCATATGATTAAATGTCACTTGTATATACAAGATAAGCAAATGTAAATCATAAAGGGGGAGGATTAAATGGGTGTACCTTTAATAGAAACAAGAAATTTGAAAAAATATTTTAAAACGCCGAAAGGAGATTTGCACGCAGTTGATGGTGTAAATCTAAAAATAAACAAAGGACAAACTATAGGTGTTGTAGGCGAGTCAGGCTGTGGTAAATCCACATTGGGAAGAACAATATTAAGGCTTTTGGAAGCAACAAGCGGGCAAGTATTCTATGATGGGAAAGATATATTAAAATACAGCAATAAAGAAATGTTGAATATGAGGAAAAAAATGCAAATTATTTTCCAAGACCCCTATGCATCATTGAATCCAAGGATGACAGTAAGTGAAATAATTGCAGAGCCTATAAAAGTATGCAAAACATTAACAAATAAAAATGAAATAGATGATAAGGTATATGATTTAATGCAGATAGTCGGCCTATCGGAAAGGTTTGTAAATACTTATCCTCATGAACTTGATGGAGGAAGAAGACAGAGAATCGGTATTGCAAGAGCATTATCGCTCGATCCGGAGTTTATTGTATGTGATGAACCTGTCTCGGCATTGGATGTATCAATACAAGCTCAGATACTTAATTTGATGATGGACTTACAGGATGATATAGGATTGACATACATGTTTATTACTCATGATTTAAGTGTTGTAAAGCATATAAGTGATGATATTGCAGTTATGTATTTAGGACAATGTGTTGAAAAGGCGCCGGCAGAAGAGCTTTTTAAAAATCCGCTGCATCCCTATACAAAGGCTTTATTAGATGCAATACCTATACCCAGCTTAAGCAGCACTCAGGGTTTTAAAAGTATAATAAAGGGTGAAGTAACAAGCCCTATAAATCCTAAGCCCGGCTGCAGATTTGCTGCAAGATGTCATTATCAGAGAAAAGAATGTATGAGTAATGTTGAGTTGAAAGAAGTAGGAAATGGTCATTTTGTTTCATGTATACTTCTTTAGCAAGCAATTGTTACTGTAAAGGAGACCAACTATGACAACAATAGCTGAAAGATTTTTAAACTATGTATCAATAGATACTCAATCCGCTCATGATACGGAGTGTTTTCCCAGTACCGAAAAGCAGAAAAACTTAGGAAGATTTCTTGTTATGGAAATGAAAGAAATCGGAATAGAAGACGTATTTATGGATACACACGGGTATGTTTACGGTACTGTTCCATCTAATATAAATGATAATTCAATACCGGCAATCGGGTTTATAGCTCATATGGATACATCGCCTGATGTGACAGGAAAAGATGTGAAACCAAGAATAGTTAAAAATTATGATGGTAAAAACATAGTTTTAAATAAAGAAAAAAATATTGTGTTAAGTCCGGAAAAGTTTACTAAACTTAAAGAATATATAGGACAAGATATAATTGTTACGGATGGAACAACATTATTAGGTGCTGATGATAAGGCAGGAATTGCGGATATTATCACGATGGCCGAATATTTTATAAATAATCCCCATGAGAAGCATGGAACTATAAAAATTGCTTTTACTCCGGATGAAGAAGTAGGAAGGGGAGCAGATTATTTTGATGTGGAGGGATTTGGGGCTGATTTTGCCTATACTGTTGACAATGGCTACCTTGGTAAGTTTTCATATGAGAACTTTAATGCCGCAACCGCAAAGATAAAGGTAAATGGTATCAGTGTCCATCCGGCAGTAGGTAAGAATAAGCTAGTAAACTCCATATTAATTGGTATGGAATTTCATAATATGCTTCCCGTATTTGAGAATCCCGCATTTACCGATAACCGCGAAGGATTTAGTCATTTGACCGATTTTTCCGGAGGCATCGAAGCAACCTATATGAAATATATAATAAGGGATCATGATAAGGATATTTTCAATTCCAAAAAAGAGCGATTCAGAAAAATTGCTGATTATTTGAATGGGAAGTATGGAAGCAATACAGTTAATTTAGATATTATTGATAGTTATTATAATATGAAGGAAAAAATACTGCCCCATATGCATATTGTCGATACAGCAGTTAATGCAATGGAGACTGTAGGGGTAAAATCTGAAATTATAGCCGTAAGAGGCGGAACTGACGGTGCAAGGTTATCCTATATGGGATTGCCGTGTCCTAATATTTGCACAGGCGGGGATAATTCTCACTCAAGATATGAGTATGTTCCAATTCAGTCAATGGAGAAATCTACTGAAATTTTAATAGAAATTGTTAAATCATATGCAAGATGATATAGATTAAATAGATAAATTTATTAAATAATGTAAATTATCATAAAGGAGGACAATAAAATGTCAGAAAATTTAAAGTTTGAAACTTTATTATTAAGCCAAGAGGATATCAAAAATTTAATAACTATGAAGGATGTAGTTGAGATAGTTGATAAAACTTTTCAGGGTTTGGGAGAAGGAACGGTTATTAATCCGACAAAAGTTAACCTTGATTTAGGAGAAACTGCTGATTATCCATCATATAAAGGCTTTATGAATGCAATGCCCGCTTATGTAGGATGGTTAGATTCAGCGGGAATTAAATGGGCAGGCGGATTTTTAGGAGAAAGAAGAGAATTAGGATTACCTTATGTTACATCAATGATATTATTAATAGATCCGAAAATAGGGAATTTTAAAGCCGCAATGGACGGAGCACATATCACCAATATGAGAACAGGTGCACAAGCTGCTGTTTGTATGAAATATTTGCACAAAGAAAAAAATATAAAAATAGGCTTATTCGGTGCAGGAATGCAAGGTCATACACAAACAATGGCTATGGCTGAAGTATTCGATATAGAAGAATTGAGAGTATATGACATAAATAAAGCAGCAAGCTTGAAATTTGCCGAAGATATGAAGGATGTAGTCAAAGGTGAAATAATTGTATGTGATACACAGGAAGAAGCGGCAAAAGGTGATGTAATAGTTTGCTTCACACAATCTAAGGATAAGTTTATTAAGGATGAGTGGATAAAACCGGGAATGGTATTGCTGCCAATGGGTTCATATCAAGAGTGTGAAGATAATTTCATATTGAATGCCGATAAACTGATAGTAGATCATATCGGTCAGTGCATGCATAGAGGTGCATTAGCAGAACTAAGCGAAAAAGGAAAAATAACGGAAGCTAATATATATTCAACTATAGGAGAAATTGCATGTGGAAAGAAGGTTGGCAGAGAATCCGACAAGGAAAGAATATTATGCTTACCTATAGGTACAGGCGCAATGGATATAGCTGTAGCAACGGTGGCTTATCAAAAGGCTTTAGAAAAAGGATTTGATAAAAAGTTTGTTTTTGCTTAAATATGTGGAAAGGAATTATATATTATGGAAAAAGTTTACCAGTATATAGAAAAACATAAGGATGAATACATTGAGTTGTTAAAAAAGTTTTGCAATCAGCCAAGTATATCCACCGAAAATGTTGGAATTAAAGAAATGGCTCAAATGGTTAAAGAAACCATAGATTCCTTGGGTGCGGAAACAGAGGAAATCAAAACATCAGGATACCCAATAATTTATGGTGAAATCGACGGCAGCAAAGAAAGAACTCTTTTGTTTTATAATCATTATGATGTTCAACCGGTAGAACCCATAGAAGAGTGGAAAACAGAACCTTTTAATGCCACAATAATAGACGGAAAGCTTTATGCAAGAGGTTCCGCCGATAATAAAGGAAGCATGCTATCAAGAATATGTGCTGTGGATGCTTATAAAAAGGTTTATGGTTTTCTTCCGATTAATGTGAAATTTATGATTGAAGGTGAGGAGGAAGTAGGAAGCCCCAACCTGAGATTCTTCGTAGATGAATACCCTGAAAAGGTACAAGCGGATGGACTTATATGGGAAGGCGGAAGTAAGAATGTTGACGGACCTCTTCAAGTTGCGCTTGGCGTAAAAGGCATGTGTTATATCGAGCTTCATGCTAGAGGAGCTAATACGGATTTGCATTCACAGCATGCTGCTGTAGTGGTAAATCCCGCTTGGAGGCTTGTATGGGCATTAAGTACATTAAAGAATGAGAAAGATGAAATATTGATTGAAGGATTTTATGATACTGTTAAGCCAACAACCGAAGAGGAAATACGGTTTTTAGAAAATATGCAGTATGATGAAGAAAAAATGCTTAAAAGCAGAGGATTAAAAAGCTTTATAAATGATTTGACCGGCTTGAAGCTAAAAGAAAAATTCTTATATGAGCCCACATGCAATATATGTGGAATAGAATCCGGATATATCGGAGAAGGATCCAAAACAGTATTGCCATCCTTTGCAAAAGCAAAAATAGATTTTCGTCTGGTATATAATCAAAAGCCTGAAGAAGTTTTGGAGCTTCTTAGAAAGCATTTAGATAAACATGGATTTGAGGATATAGAGATAGTCTATATGTCCGGAAAAAACCCCTACAGAACAGATCCTAACAGTTTATTAGCGAAAACTGTAATACAAAATGTAGAGAGAGTATATAATTTGCCTCCTGTTGTTTACAGAAACTTGGCAGGTACAACAGGCATGTATGATATTTGTGAAAAAACCAATATTCCGGCTGTATTATTCGGAGTAGGTGATGATAATTCTCAAATACATGCACCCAATGAAAATGTAAATATCAGAGATTATATTGACGGAATAAAGCTTACGGCAACGGTTATTCATGAATTTGCCAAAATAAAGTAATCCCCCTATTTTTATAATATAAGTTGGACGAATGATTATTGAGATTGTTCGTCCAATTTAATTTATTAAAAAAATGTTCCATAATGTGGTCGCTGATAATAGTTAAAATAGTATTGCAAATGAAGAAATATCATGTTATAATTTAAAAAACGTGGTATATACCAGTATACCATTATGAAAGAGTGTGATATTATAAATAATAAAAAATATATACCTCCTGTTTATATTCAAGTCAGGGATATTCTTGTAGAAAAAATAAATGCGGGAGAATTTATAAGCGGTGATCAATTACCATCAGAAAGAGAATTAAGTGAAATTTACAATATTAGCAGAATGACTGCAAGGAACGCGTTGTCACAACTTGTGGATTCCGGATATGCCTACAGGCTTAAGGGGAAGGGAACATTTGTAAGTTATCCTAATATTGAAAGAGATTTTGTTAAGCTTAGCGGTTTTTCTCAAATGTTGAAATCAAAGGGAATTAAGCCCAGCAATAAAATTGTAAAATCAGGAATTATTGAGGCTGATAAAAAAATAGCTTCACTGTTAGAAACAACTATCGGTACAAAAGTCTATGAGATTGTGCGTATCAGATATGGTAATAACATTGCATTAGCATTAGAGTATTCTTATTTGCCAATCAATTTGTTTGATGGCTTGCTGAAATATGACTTTGAAAAAGATTCATTATACAAGGTTATAGAAGAAAATTACAACTACAAGCTAAAGTATTCTAAACAATGGATAAAAATAACTACTTTAAATAAAAACGAATCTATAGTTTTAAATGTGAAAGAACAAACACCGGCATTTCTTTTGGAATCCATATCATACGATATGGATGAAAGAGTTGTAGAATCTACATTGTCATTAAATATTGGTGACAGAACAGCTTTTTATACTGAACTGTGGCCAAATAATATTTAATTATACATTAATTTTTTATAGATTTAGGGTGGGGATAAAAGCTTGCGGGATTTTAAGCTATTTACATGAGTTTCATGATTAATTAAAGAGGTGAAAGATGTCTGATTCTATTGTATCTTTAATAGGAGTTGAAAAAAGCTTTGGAAAAAACAAGGTTGTAAAAAATATGAATGTTGAAATTAAGGAAGGTGAATTCCTGACTCTGCTCGGACCTTCTGGATGCGGAAAAACCACTACCTTGAGAATGATTGCGGGTTTTGAAGAAGTTTCTTCCGGAACTATTAAGGTTCAAGGTGAAAGTGTTGCCGATAAGGAGCCCTATGAAAGAGATGTAAATACAGTCTTTCAAAACTATGCTCTTTTTCCCCATATGACGGTGTTTGATAATATTGCTTATGGATTAAAAATCAGAAAAAGACCGAAAGATGAAATTATAAAAAGAGTAAATGAAATGTTAGACCTTGTTCAGCTTAAGGGATATGAAAAAAGGAAGCCGGATGAACTTTCAGGCGGGCAAAAGCAAAGAGTTGCAATTGCGCGGGCTCTCGTAAATAATCCAAAGGTTTTGCTTCTTGATGAGCCCTTAGGAGCACTTGATCTTAAGCTTAGAAAACAAATGCAGGTTGAACTGAAAAGGCTGCAAAAAAAACTCGGAATAACATTTGTTTATGTAACTCACGATCAGGAAGAAGCTCTTACAATGAGCGACAGAATAGCGGTGATGAATGAAGGTGTAATAGAACAGCTTGCTACACCAAGGGAAATTTATGACAGACCGCTTACAAGATTTGTAGCAGGTTTTATAGGAGAGTCAAATATATTTGATGGCAAGGTTAAAGGCGTGCATAATGGAATAATTGATGTTGAAACTTCAGCAGGAACCATGAAGGTTAAAGGAAACGGATTCGAAGCAGGAGAGGATATCCATATATCCGTAAGACCGGAATACATAAAGGTTGGTGGCGATGGTGCCGAAGGATTCGACCTTGAGGGTAAAATTAAGGATTATATATATATGGGGACCTTTGTAAAAACATCTGTTGATTTGAAAGACAATACGGAAATAAAGTATTCACGTTTTGAGAAGGATGATAATTTCAAAGAAGGAGATTCCGTAAATATATATTGGAATCCGGAAAAGGCTGTTGCCATTAAGGCGAAGAGGTGATGATGTATGAAAAAAAACTCTTTTAAGCGAAATACACTGCCTGCCTTAGCTATGGCTGGGCCGGTTTCGTTATGGATGATTTTATTTGTAACATTGCCAATGCTGTATATTATCTTCATAAGCTTTATGTCCAGGGGAGTATTTGGAGATGTTGTTTATGAATTTTCGTGGGAAAGTTATAAGACATTGTTAGACAGCACATATTTTAAAGTAATAGTAAAATCCATAAAGGTAGCATTTATAACAACAATATTATGCATCCTTATAGGGTATCCATTTGCATATTACATTGCAAAAAAACCAAAAGAAGCGGCTTCAAAGCTTATAATGCTTATTATGATTCCTTTCTGGACAAACTCTTTAATGAGACTTAACAGTTGGCTTCTTTTATTTCAGACAAGCGGACCTGTAAATAATTTTCTTCAAAATGTTGGTTTTATTGATGCACCTGTGAGCTTTGTATATACGGACGGTCTTGTAATGCTTGGTATGATAACAAACATGCTTCCGTTTGCAGTGCTTCCCATGTACAGCTCTATTGAAAAATTAAGCAAGTCTCTTTTGGAAGCATCTGCGGACCTTGGGGCTTCAAGGGGTACCACATTTTTTAATATTACGCTGCCTCTTACTTTTCCGGGGATATTTTCATCAATAATTTTGGTATTTATACCGAGTCTTGGTATATATACCGTAACGGATATGCTTGGCGGAGGTAAAGTTTTATACATAGGAAATATTATCAAAAATCAATTCGGAGCTATAAGGAACTGGCCTCTTGGAGCTGCCCTTTCCGTGCTCTTGATTGTAATAACCGGACTACTTATTTTCATATACACCAGATTTGCTAAAATAGAAGATATGGAGGTTGTGTAAATGAGTATTTCCAAAAAACAAAAAAAACAAAGACGGGAAGAATTCATTGGTACGGTTTACTCAATAATCATATATTCAATACTTTATATCCCCGTATTTGTAATGATGGTGTTTTCCTTTAATAATCAAAGGTACAACTATTATTGGAATGGTTTTACTACGATGTGGTATTCAAAATTATTCTCTAATTCTGCTTTAACTGAAAGCCTTTGGTATTCTGTTGTAATCGCTGTGTTAGCCACTGTGATTTCGGTCACCATAGGGACCATTGGGGCTGTCGGGTTAAAAAAATACGAATTCAGAGGAAAAAAATTTATTAATGAAATGCTATATATACCCATAATAGTTCCTGAAATTGTTATGGCGGTTGCACTTCTTGTTATATTTATTAAAATAGGTCTCGCTCTTGGAATGGGAAGCATATTGATAGGCCACTGCACTTTCTGTATACCATATGCGGTAGTTACTATTAAGGGACGAATAAGCGGAGATGATTACAGTCTTGAAGAGGCTTCCATGGATCTCGGAGCAAATAGAATTCAAACATTCATTAATGTTACTCTCCCAAGTATAATGCCGGGAGTAATGAGTGCGGCATTCTTGTCATTTACTTTATCAATAGATGATGTCGTAATGAGTAATATGCTTGCAGGTGCAAAAAATTCTACTTTGCCGGTTTTAATTTTATCTATGAATAAATCTGGAATTACACCTGATGTTAACGCACTCACCACAATCATGATTCTAATCATTGTAACAGCAATGATTTTGAATAATTTAATTAAAAATGTGTTGAAAAAACGCAAAAAAATGGAGGAAGCAATATGAAAAAACTAATTTCCGTGGTATTGACCCTTGTTTTAATAATGGGGCTATTTACAGGTTGTGGAGGAACTGATACAAATTCTGTTGAAAGCGGAAAAGCAGCTCCAAGTACCGAGCTCAATATTTATATGTGGCAGCAATACATATCCGATGATTTGAT
>ENA-UOOK01003707-UOOK01003707.1-fermentation-metagenome-genome-assembly--contig:-NODE-3707-length-17086-cov-12.796254_pt1 | contig 17086 bp, 13 predicted proteins | sample MGYA00245777_ERZ724023 | MGnify/ENA primary metagenome ERZ724023 (study PRJEB28704, sample SAMN03018312) | fermentation metagenome | biome: anthropogenic terrestrial biome; feature: soil...
GGAAACGCTCCCTAATGGTGACGTTTCGACAGGAAACAATCCCGCCAGACTGTGGAGTTTTTGAAACACTGATTTTCAAGTTGTGTTTCATGTTCTTCACCTCTTTCTTGAGAGCGTTTATGTGTTGCCCTCTATCTATTAGCCGTGGCAAGAGGGGAAAGTTGAGGATTCTGGAAAAACTTTTTTGAAATTCTTCTTGGCTGTATCTAAACGGTGTGAAATGGCACTTTTACTAACACCCTCACGCTCTGCATACTCTGTTACAGAAACACCATCTAGGAATATAGCAATCATTAACTCTGCTTGTTTTTCCTTAAGGGTCTTACGGATAATTTCACAGAGGTATTCATACTCTTCTTGTTTCTCACGAGTCACTTCATCGGTGTTATCAGGATATAACTCAATCGTATTTTCCTTTATGTTTTTACCTTCATTGTCATCAGTAGCTTTTGAATAGCCCCTTTTTCCATTTAGCTTCTTAGGCGGGGTAGTAGCAGCTGAATGACGATCAAGTTTATGCCAATTATTGTACTCTGGCTTGTTGAAACGCTCGTCCATAATTTCCTGTGGCGACCGTCGAATCACCGTTTCCTTATCTTCGGCACAGGATAGCCTGTCCTCGTAATCTGCATCAATCATTAAGGTATAGTCCTCGTCTGGTACCTCCAAATAGGTAGGTTTGTTGTCGTACATAATTCTAATTTTCATTTTGCATCCTTTCCGCCGGACTGCATTGGCGGCAAAGGATACAAAAATAGGTCTGTGCCTCGAAGTACACAGACCCTTTGTCCTGAAAATGAGCGCAACAAGGTAAGGTACTTCTATTGCAACGCATAACAATCCTAAACGGACTGAAACGTTACAATATGTATCCTTTGCCTTATTGCAAATCAGGCATTTGATATTTTTTTATAGACAGGATCGGCTCGTCCTATCGGACTACAAAGAACCAATCCTTTGTCTGATTTAATTTTATGACTTCCAAAAAGTAACTGATAGTCAGCATATTAACTATTATTTTTTTAAAATGTTTTTCTTATAGTAATTGTTAAGATTATGAAAATGAGATATTATTAACCTATGATTATTTTTATAGTTACTAATTTCTATAACTTAAAATAAGAGATTACTATTACCATTACTTTTGAGTGTTAAGGAGGTCGTGCTAATGGCTCAAAATACTGATAATTTTTTTGAAAATAATTTATTTCGATTTAACAATTGCTCCTGTGATTGCGTTGAAGATATCATTCATACTGCACCTGGACAGCCAGAGAAACGGGTTTTAAAGATACAATCTGTACCAACAGATACCATTCACTTTGCTTTCGCAGCTGGTGATGTGGGATTAGTTCGTCTTGGTACCAAAGGTGCATTAATTGAAAAGAATATATTGGGTAATTTAATCTCTATTAAAAGTGGGGACACTGCTGAATTATTTAGCTTTTTCAAAAGAAATGGTTTCTTCTTTAACGTAAGCAGTACAGAATATGAGGAGATTGACGGAGCATTAATCTTTGAATTAGTTAGTAGAATCAGAGCAACCGTAGAGCTTATGAGTGCACTTACAGCAATCCGTAGAGATTATGACAGGATATTGCACTTAACTTTATATTTGCTTTTATCGGAGCCTATCGTTTTAGACCTTCCTTCGTTGGAAACCCCATATATAACTTGTGAGCATCCTTTTTTAGAGAAAATAAAAAATGCCTCTAATCTACCAGTAGTAGACCGAGGTCAAGAAAGTTTTGATAAATATACATATTCGATTTCTGATACCATACATTCTCCATTTTATGAGTTGGATATTAATGACTACAATGATATTGTTGGTGGTTATATGAAATCCAAAATCGGATCTGATAATCCATATTTTAAGGACCTAACACTTTTATACTGTAATGGAATTTATGAAGAACTACGACTTCGAGAAATCATTGACTTTCTATTTCACTATCAATATGATGTCGGCATTATAAAAGCAATAAACTATGAAAACGGCATAGAATATTTCACAGCACCAGACAGAGACAAATTTGATAAACCCCTAAAAGATGCGTTAATTAAGGTTGCACAAATTGTGTTAGGAGAAGAAGTAAATGCTAACCTTGATGGCATTCATCCTCAATACGATGCGGTTAAAATGTCCCCGTCATGGAACATTGATACTTTGATGGCTGCACTATACTTTTCAATTTTTTATATGACACAATCTGAATTATATCGCCGTTGTGCTAATCCTAACTGTGATGTGTATTTTCTTGTAAGAACCACTTCAACACGGAAAAGATACTGTTCGGATGAATGCCGTAACAGATTCCAGCAACATAAACACCGACAAAAGAAACGTTCCGCGCTAGAACGACATGAATAAAAAAAGACCTCTGCCATACAGTTAATAACTGCATAACAGAGGTCTTTTTTTATTTATTTTACTGTTGCTTTAGGTGGTGGTACTTCGCCTTTAGAAAGAACCGCCTCTATACAATCCGCTAATTGCACTTTGCAATTTATAGGGTTCCCAGTATAGTGATACATTAAGTATCTAGTATCCACCACGATTCCTTGAATTCTTTCATAATTAAATTTATTAGACTTCCAATCCCCGACGGCCTCTCCAATTGTTCCAATAGGCTCCTTTAAGTTAAAGTAATTCTTAGCCATATTGTAAGGCATTATGAAAGCATTAAATAGTGAATCATCAGCTATTTGTTTAGTTTGGTGTATATACTCACCATACGTAATCTGCTTATTTATAGAGGACGCATTAGGTAAATCATCTGGATTACCAGTTCGCCCATATTTATAGTACTTTGCATCCAAAACATAATACTTACCATTATATATCATAATACTATCAGGAAGAAGTGGACGCTTTTCTTTGTACTTACCATAGTCAAGTAACCAACGAGTTCGAGGGAAGTATTTATCTTTATCCTTCTCTCCAAATACTCTATCTATCAATCTTTCCCAAACACCTTCAAAGTTATCTGTACCAAAGTAAAATTGCTTTTCAGATGCCTTTTCATCTATATATTCTAGCATATCTTTCATTGCCTTAAATAATCTTTTATCTTTATCATCAAAGGTATGCATCAACTTATCGTTGATAATAATAATTGATGTTTTTATATCTGGATGAGGACCTGGCGGCGGTGGCATATACGGAACATAGAGCCAACCCAATTTTTCAAAGCTCTCATAAACACAAAATCTATTAATTTGGGTAATAAGTTTTGTTTCGTTAGGTGTAACTGAGCGCACTGTAAATTGCGTATAAATAAGTGAACTTACACCATCTTTTTGTTGTACAAGTGGCGTCTGATTCCGGAATGTTTTAGGCCAATGCGCACTTCCTCTTGCACTTGTTACATAGGTCGGATCTGTTTCAACGTAATATTGCCCACCTTTACCTAAGTAATAATTGATTACTTCTAAGTAAGCATGGATAGGAAAATCAACACTTTGTGGTGCCGCAAACTTGTTCATTGCAAGCACACGATCTTTTTTCTCTGTGAACTCCGAAAGTACTTGAAACAGATGCTTTATATCCGTCCTAATTTCAGCATCTGTTTCTGGTAGTTGATACCCTAGTGGAAAATACACGATAGCATCATCAGAATCTGCTTTCACTCCTACAAAGCAATCTCCATCTTCATTAGTATTTACATGGCAGCGTCTTCTAATATCTAAATCTCTCTCCATAGAATCACCGCCCTACTAATTTTGCTCAGTACTATTCTGATTCATAAAAGCACCACGTACATTCTCTTTAAATATTACGAAGCGTTCAAATTTCTTAGCTTGCATAAACTTTCGGATTACTGCCTCTAAACTTTGATATTCGCTTGTTTCAAAGATTACTTCACGTGAGAATTTAAATGCATCATCCCACAAGTACTTGATAACCTTTTCTGGAAATCTACGGTTTTGCTTCATTGCACCTCTGATTTCATCAAGGCGTATTTTTTCTTCAGGAGTAAGCGTTGCTTCCTTTTCTTTATTACAGAGGTTAACATACTCACCTTCTGTCTTATCTTCAGCTGCATCATTGTACTTTAGATCCCTTAATTGTACAAAGTATGCACCTAATCTTTTATCCTCAGCCGATGTCATCCTTGCATTATTACCTACAATAATATCATTGATAGATATACAGAAGCTTTTCCATGTAACCGTTGTATCTAGGATTTCTGCATTTGCAAAGTTCGAATCCACTCTATCAAAACTATTTTCAATCATACGCATTTCCCATCTACGTTGAAAGGCCGTATCCAAAGTAAATACATTTTGATCCGATGTATTCATTGTTCCTATAATAGAGAGGTTTGACGGGATACGTACCTTCTTCCTTGCATTTCCGTAAACCTCAAGAGCTATATTTTTATTGGTAATTCCATATTCACTTGTCCCTATAGGAAATCCGTCATCGCCATCATCTTTAATTCTTACTTTTCTATCTAGTAACTGAAACACTTCTCCAAAAATAGCTGGTGCATTTCCACGGTTAATTTCTTCAATTATAAGAATATATTCTTTTTGAGGATTAACATATGCATCATGTAAGATAGTTGTGAAGGGCCCAGGTGTAAACTTATAGCTAACTTGTCCATCTTCTGATACATCTGGTAAAATTTGTCCAATAAAATCAGAATAGGTGTAATCTGGGTGGAATACCAATCGTTCCACATTACTATCCTTCTTGCAGTATTCATGTTCGATAGTCCAACTCTTACCTGACCCTGGAACACCGTATAATAAGATATTTGCGCCACCTTCAATGCGCTCTATTTTATCATAGTCGATCGTTTCCTTTTTATCCTTGTCGACAATAGGTTCATCAACGTCCATATCGATATTGTATATTTTCAAATTTCTCAATCGGGTTTCATACTTTCGAAGCACTTCAGGTGCAATGATTATGTGTTTACCACCTGTAGTGTCATCATCCTCAGCCAAGAAGCCCCAGCGAACCAAAATCATAATTGGCTTACAATCTGCATATCTATTAGCCTCTTCACTCAATGTAATAGGACCTTGATTTCTAAGTTCTCTTAATTCAGCTAAGGAATCTGTATAGTTACCCCCCACATCTTCAAGTTTCCAAAGTAAAAATGCAAATTCCCTATATGTCAAATAACCCAAATCCATTATAGCCCTAATATACAGTGAAGGGGGTTCCACATCAGAGTCACTTTCAGGACAGCCATAGTTGTGTCGACCAAACTTCACAGTTTCTAATGCATTCATTAATACTTCTTGTATTTTATCAGTATTATTTTCTGTGATTGCTTCATACATTTTTTTACCGGATTCAGTAATCCTTCTTCTTGACTGAGGGTTATTAAAATCCTCCCATACTGTGAAGCCAAAGTAAGATGTAATCTGCGCCTTTTTAGTATAAGAAGATTGGTATTGGTCTGGCCCAATCATTGCCTTTAAACGTTTTTTATATATGGCATTTGTCAACCAGTCGTTAGCTTCATAGTATATGTGCAAAACAGATTCAATTTCATTCAACAGTGCACTATTTTTAGGCATCACTATCTTTCCCATTTCTCTCCCCCTTATATTTGGCGAATTAATTCAGTCATTATTTCTTTAATCAATTTTGAAGGTATGCCTTCACCTATTGCTTTTCGAATAAAAGTTTCCCTTGCCCAATCTGGAATCGGCCAATCGAGAGGCAATGACGTAACAATCAATAATTCATATATAGTTAAAACTCTGGCATCAGAGTATAGATCTTCACCTAATTCATTCTGGTATAATCGTCCTGGATGAACGCATGCCAAGGATGATATGACACCATTATTTTGTGTAATAGTTCTACAAGGCATATCCCATTTTAATCTACGATAATGATTATGGTGGGCTTTAACTGGAGTGCCATCTACCTTCTGGGGATAAAAAACTTCATTATAGATAGCTGATTTTCCTGTGGGTGTATGCATCATCCACTCCACCTGTTTCCAAGAATGGGTTGGAGGATAATGCCACTTTGAAACCTCAAGACCTTCTTTGCGCTTCCTCTCATAATCTGGAAACTTCTTTAAAGTAAATTCTAGTCCTTCTCGTAGCTTAGGATCAAGAGACGGCAAATCTCCTATAGCCTCATAAAGAGTAATTTCCCGCTGTTTCTCTGGAAATTCCCAAATATATGGTAAATCTTTTCTAACAAGCAAGAATATACTTCTTTCTCTTAATTGAGGGACACCATAGTCCTTTGCCATAACAAGTGTATTTTTATTAAAACGGTAGCTATCTCCTAATTCCCTTTTTATATATTCTGGAATTAAAATAATTTCTTCACCGTATTTAATTCGAGTAGTTAATTGTTTAGGTACATTTTCTAATAAAACAAATTTCGGTTTGACCTTCTTAATTACATCAATTGCGTAAGTAATTAGTTGATTACGAGGATCATATTTTAATCTTAGACCCGCTTCGCTCATACCTTGGCACGGCGGTGTAGCAATTAAAAAATCGACTTTTTTTTCAATAGCCTCTTTTACAAGAGAATTTCGAACATTATCGTCCGTAATATCGCCGCAAACCATATGTGTATCTTTATATACATCTTGATAAAATCTAGCTCTATCTTCATCAATTTCGTTAGCAATTTTTATTTCAATATCAAGTTCTTCCATGTAAGCTTCTGCAATTCCAACATTGGCAAACAATGAAATACCATTTAACTTTCCCATTTCATTAATCTCCTAGCAAGTTATCAAATACCTTTTTTACAAAAAGTGGCGGTATTCCTTCACCAATGATTCTTCGTAGAAAGGCTTCTGATGTATTTTCCGGTATAGGCCAATTTTCTGGCAAACTCATGATGACCATTAGTTCATAAAGAGTCAATGCTCTTGCATCCGAATAAATTTCTTCTCCATTACCATCAATATATTCTAATCGTCCAGGATGCACATTATTTTGAGAAGAAATCTTTCTGTTATCCATTGTTACTGTATAAGCAGGTGTACTCCAATTTTGTCTCTTGTAGGTGTTACGATAACCCTTTACAGCTTCTCCATTAGCCTTTTTAGGGAAATATTCCTTGTTATCAAATGCAGTACACCCAGTAGGAGTGTGTTGCATTGCAATAACCTGTCTCTTAATATGATGGGGAGGAATATGCCACTTTGAAATGTTAGCTGCAACTTCTTTTCGTTCATAAAAATGGGGGAATATTTCCAACAATTCTTCTTCTGATACATCATTTATATATGGGTCTAATTTTGGTAAATGTCCTATTGCATCTTGCATAGTAACAATTTGTTCATCTTTCTCTGGAAGCACCCATTCTTTTAGATTATCAGTTCTATGCGTCATTAAAAAGATTGCTCGTTCCCGTGTCTGTGGAACAGAATAATCTTTAGTATCTATAATATATTGAGAGATTTTGTATTCAGGCTCTAACTCTTTTTTTAGTAAATCAGGAATCAAAACTTTCTCTCCATTTACATTTATAGCGGTGCTTAAGAACATAGGTACATTTTCCAAGAAAACATATTGCGGTTTAATCAATTTAATAGCATCAATCACAGGGATAATAAGCTCGTTTCGCTCATCATTTTCATCCAGTTGCCCAGCAGTACTCATGCCTTGACAAGGCGGTGTAGCCATTATAATATTAACTCTATTTTTTATACTTTCTTCTACTATTTCATCAAACACAGTTTTGTGAGTAATATCGCCACAAATCATATGAGTATCAGGATATATTTGTGAATATAGTTTGGCCCTTCGTTCTATAAGCTCATTTGCAACAGGAACATCTATACCTATATCTTTAAAATAGGCTTCTGCTACACCAATATTAGCAAACAACGATAACGCCTTGAGATTATTTTCCTTTTTAGGGGGTATCGGCTCCGTTTCAGACTCTTCTATATACTCAAAATACAGTTTAACAGCTTTTTTTAACTGTGAACGCACAGAACAAGATAACGACTGGTATGCTGGTTCTTGCTCCAGTCTAAACTGATAAACAATATCATTAAACCAAGGCAATATTTTATCGGCTCTTTTCATTCTAGAGACTGTATTGCTTATCGTAGCTTTTGAATAATTCTTATTAGCAGTCAACCATGTTTTAAATCCATCTAAATTTAAGTCCATAATATCACCTTCTTTAATTTACACACATAATACTTCTAATCTATTATACTCCAATCTAATAAAGGCGTCAAATATTTGACGCCGAATTAATAAATAAACATTTATTATACAACTAATAAACTGAATTTTAAACATCTATTCTATCTCCACAACCCTGACAAGTTATCTAATCTATCTCCACAACCCTACATATATTCACACTGTCGAACTGTTTCCTCAATAAATATAAATAAGGATTTTCAAGGTTAAAGGCACTGCCAGACATCGGGCAGAAAACCCTCCAACCTTGGAAATCCTTTATTTATCAGTACTTTGAATAGAGCCTATTTCTCCACCCTTGACATCAAGACAACACACTCGACGTGTTTTGTCTGTGGAAACATATCCACTGGTTGTATCTCTTTTACTGTATAACCGTGTTTAGTTAAATATCTTATATCTCGCTCCATAGTTATGGGGTTACAGGATATATAGATTACCTGCTTTGGTGCTAGTTGAATTACGGAATATAAAAACTTCTCATCGCTGCCACTGCGGGGAGGATCCATGAACACAGTATCAACTTTTTGCTTTTTCTTTGCTAAGCCAACCATAAAATCACCGGCATCATCGTTATAGAAAAAAGCGTTATTAATTTTATTTCGTTTTGCATTTTTTATTGCATCCTTAACAGCATCCTTATTTAGCTCTACACCAATTACACTTTTAACTTTCCTGCTGACAATAAGCGAGATGGTTCCTATACCGCAATAGGCATCAATAACCACTTCATTCCCCCTTAGCTTTGCCATGTCAATTGCTTTTTTATATAGAATTTCAGTTTGAATAGGATTAATTTGATAAAATGATCTTGGTGAAATTTGAAATACGCATCCACACAATGTATCTTCAATATATCCTTTCCCAAATAGAACCCTTTCTGCATATCCAAGCACAGCGCTTGTTTTTCGATTGTTGATATTCATAACAATGGTTGTAATTTCAGGATGTTTTTTTAATAATTCACTGACAAAATTATTTTTTTCAGGAAACACCTGTGAGGAAACTATAAGCACAACCATTATCTGATTGCTGGTAAATCCTGTTTTAAGTAAAATGTGGCGAAAAAGGCCTTGTCCTGTATCTTCATTATATGGCTTTATCTTAAAAGTCTCCATAATTTTAAGTATAGATGCAATTATGGCGTCTGCACGTTTATCTTGAATTATACACTCATCTATAGAAATTACATGATGGGTATTTTCCTCATAAATTCCTGATACTATTTTGCCTTTTAGGTTATAAGCTACTGTGGAATGAATTTTATTGCGATAAAAATAAGGTTCCTGCATAGTGAATATTGGGTTTACATTATGATATTTTCCCATCAATTTTATTATATTTTTCTGTTTGAATTCTGCTTGTCCTTCATAGGATAAATGCTGCAGCTGGCAACCTCCGCATTGATTAAAATATTTACATTTTGGCCAAACTCTGTACTTTGACTTTTCTTCAATTCGAATCACTTTAGCACTTGTAAAATTTCTCCTTTGAGACACTTCAACAACAGCAGTTTCTCCATCAATTATATTAGGAATACTAACTTCTCTTCCTTTTATTCTTACGATTCCTTTTCCTTCTTCATCCATTCCAGTGCATTTTACTTTTGTTTGCGCATTACCCATATCTTCACCTTTTCTAATAGTTAAATTTATCAATCCTTCCACGGTATTCTAGCCTTAATTTTATCATAATATTCCTAGATAATATATAATAATGCCATTATTATATATCAAAAAAATTCCCTCTTTTCTTAGTAATTGAGAGCCATAATACACTAAAAAAAGAGGGAATTTTGTTTACTTTTCCTGTAGTTTTCTATTCAGCTTTATGATTTTGTTCTTCCAGCTAAAATATTGGATAAACCAAATAGCTATATAAATTATGATAAATATAATGAAATAAACTAAAACAGATATAAAATTAAAATCTACCCATCTTGCCATTATAGAACATGGTAGAAATACTAATGATGTAAGGAGAAAATGCATTACTGTTTGCTTTGCAATGCTCCATCTGTCTACCTCAAATATTGCCGAACCAAATGCAAAAACAAATCCTATAACCATGCTTACAATATATTGAATTGCATATGCTTTTAAAGGAGTTATTGCTCCATCTACAGGAGGAATAACCATTAATTCTCCATAAACTAATGAATAAATAAATTCAATTGTTGTACTAATAAAAACTCCCAGCGGCATGCCTAAAAGTCCTCTTAATACTGCTTTTTTTAATGTCATAAAATCACCTCATATTCCTAAATATTTTTTGATTTTAGATATATATCTTCTTGATGCAAATTCCTTGCTTTCATTTTTAAATACAATATCTATACTTCCTGAATAAGAAATATCCAGATTTTTTACTTTATCCATATTTACAATGCATGAGTTAGAAATTCTTAAAAAAGAACTCCCTGTAAGCATTTCTTCAAGTTCATAAAGTCTTTGTTTTACACAAAAGTTTCCTTTATCTGTTTTTGCAAATATCTTCTGGTTTTCACTGTAAAAGCAATAAATTTCATCGTAATCAATAAGATATATTTTTTTATCTTGAGTTCCCGTTATTATTTTTGTCTGCAGGTTTGAAAGCCTATCAACTATATTTTGTACTTCATCTGTAACTTCATTAGTATATACAACCACATGTGATTCCTTCAAATCAGGCTTAATTGCAATTTCAATTTTCACAACCTATATCCTCCTGTCTTGTTTATATTTTTATTATATTTCATATTAATATTTAAACAATCCTTTATAGATAGGTGGTATGTTTTTTGATGTAACTGGTATTTTGAATCTTGCCTTTAATGTGCTGCCCTATGTAAAACTGCAATCTTTTAACAAAATATAAATTATCGAGTATAATAGGATTTGACAGTAAATTATAAAGGCACGCTCTTATTTATAATAAAATATAAAAATAAATAAGTTTATAGCAATCATTTAACTGATTATAAACTTATTAAAAAGGGGGAAAATGATATGAGCAAAAGCGCAAAAGAAATAATTTCAAAACTAAGAGTGATCATGGCGGAAGATGGGTTAGATGCCTATATTATTCCATCTTCAGATAATCATCAAAGTGAGTATGTGGGAGAATTCTTTAAGGCAAGAGCCTATGTATCAGGATTTACAGGCGATGCCGGAACAGTTGTCATTACAAAGAATGACGCAGGACTCTGGACTGATGGAAGATTCTTTTTGCAGGCTACTTATCAGCTTAAAGACAGTGGCATCAAGCTCTTCAAAATGGGTAACCCAGGTGTACCTACTATATTAGAATACTTGAAAGCAGAAATGCCCAATAATGGAAAGTTGGGATTTGATGGGCGCTTAATTGCCATGCAAGAAGGAGAGGAATTGGTTCAGCAGCTTGCTAATAAGAATATAACAGTTGAGCACAACTATGATCTTGTTGATAAAGTGTGGAAAAACCGTCCTAAGTTAGCAAATGAACCTGTTTTCCTTCTTGAAGAAAAGTATTCCGGCGAAAGCACGGCATCCAAACTGCAGAGGGTAAGAGACGTAATGAAAAAAGCAGGTGCAAATTACCATGTTATCACAACCTTGGATGACATCGCATGGCTCCTTAACATTCGTGGAAATGACGTTATGTATTCACCGCTCATTCTCTGTTATGCAGTTGTTTCCATGGAAAAGGTATATTTGTTCATTGAAGAAAGCCGACTTGATGATAAAGTTAAGGAAGCTTTAGCTAAGGATAATGTAGTACTAAGACCTTACAACAACATCTATGAATATGTTAAGGGCTTCAAAGCTGAGGATGCTGTGCTTATAGATCCAGATCGTACAAATTATGCGCTGTATAAGGACATTCCAGCTTGCACAAGAAAAATAAAAATGGAGAATCCTACTGTCCTTTTTAAAGCTGTTAAAAACTCGATGGAGCTTTCCAATATTGAAAAAGCTCATGTTAAGGATGGAGTTGCTGTTACAAAGTTCATGCATTGGTTAAAAACAAATGTAGGAAAAATAAAAATTACAGAAATCAGTGCTTCCGAAAAACTGGAAGAATTCAGAAAAATGCAGGATAATTACTTATGGCAAAGCTTTGAGCCAATTTGTGCTTTTAAGGAACATGCAGCTATGATGCACTATACTTCTACACCTGAGACAGATGTTGAACTTACAAAAGGGAGCTTCCTTTTAACTGATACTGGTGGAAACTATTTTGAAGGCTCAACAGATATTACAAGAACATTTGCTCTTGGTGAGGTAAATGAAACACTTAAGCATCACTTCACAGCTGTAGCAAGATCCATGATAAATTTAGCGCGTGCTAAATTTTTGTACGGATGCAAAGGCTACAACCTTGATGTATTGGCTAGAGAACCTTTATGGAATATTGAAACAGATTATAAGTGCGGAACTGGTCATGGTGTTGGCTATTTGCTAAATATTCATGAGGCACCTACTGGTTTTAGGTGGCAAATTGTACCATCCAAACATGAAACGCATCAATTAGAAGAAGGAATGGTTATAACTGATGAGCCTGGAATTTATATAGATGGATCTTACGGCATTCGTATAGAAAATGAACTTATTGTTAGAAAAGGTACTCAAAATGAATTCGGGCAGTTCATGTACTTTGATACTGTAACATATGCTCCAATTGATTTAGATGCCATAAACCCAGAAGATCTTAGTCGTGATGAAAAATTGTATTTAAACAATTATCACAAACTTGTATACAAAAGGGTATCCCCTTACTTAACTGATGAAGAGCGAGAGTGGTTAAAGCTGTACACAAAAGAAGTTTAGAACTCCAATTATTCAGTTTTATTTTCTAATTTTATTGGGACAGTTAATAGTTTTTCGAATCATTCATCCCTTTCGAAAAACTGTTAGCTGTCCCAATTGTCATCTTACCTTGACTTTTTCTTTATAATTCGTCCAGCATTAAGTTAAAAATTTTCACTATCCATGCTGGACGGATTTTATGGATTGTTTCCTTATTTATTTTTTAATTTTACACTTTATTCTCCATACTATACTTTGAAAATCACCTTGAAGTTCTGGAATATTAAGTCCTGCATACATGAGCTCATCCCCTCCGTAAATGCCTTCCTCACCTTCAATGTAATAATCCTTATTTGGATCTAATCCTCTTAATTTTAACCTATTTGTTGGTGCGTTTGTTTCCGCAAGAATTCTAAAGTATGCTGCAAATGCCTCATTTTTATCCTCAGATACAAACATCCATGCAGTATCATTTCCTTCAAAAGGACTTAATAGGCGATACATATTACCAAACTGAATAAGTTCCCTTATCTCTTTGTATGAATCAACTTGGGTTTTCACCTGTTTTTTTTCTGATTCTGTAAGCTTCGTAAGATCCAATTGATAACCAAAATTCCCTGACATAGCTACATCGCCTCTCATTTTAAGTGGCGTGCTTCTATGTACCTGGTGATTTGGTACAGCAGATACATTTGATCCCATGGTACTTGCAGGATAAACTATACTTGTTCCATATTGTATGCTTAATCTTTCTACAGCATCCGTATTATCGCTTGTCCATGTTTGCGGCATGTAATATAAAATTCCCGGGTCAAATCTCCCTCCGCCGCCTGAGCAGCTTTCAAACAATACTTTTGGAAATGCTGCAGTAATTTCATCCATAACTCTGTAAAGGCCAAGCATATATCTATGAGCTGTTTCTCTCTGTCTTTCTGCTGGCAGTGCTGCAGAACCTATTTCTGTCATATGTCTATTCATGTCCCATTTTACATAGTCTATAGGTGCACTGCTTAATATATTACAAACTGATTTAATTATATAATCACAAACTTCTTTTCTTGATAAATCCAATATTAACTGACTTCTTCCCTCAGAACGGCTTCTATTTGGCACATGGAGACACCAGTCTGGATGTGCTCTATATAGATCACTGTCGGGAGATACCATTTCTGGTTCAAACCACAATCCAAACTTTAAGCCTAATTTATTTATACGTTCCGCCAAATCCTTAAGCCCATTAGGAAGCTTCTTACTATCTACTACCCAATCTCCTAATGAACTTTTATCATTATCTCTTTTTCCAAACCATCCATCATCTAAAACAAAAAGCTCTATTCCTAATTCCTTACCTACTTTGGCTATGCTTTCTAATTTTTCTGCATTAAAATCAAAATAAGTAGCCTCCCAGTTATTTATAAGTATAGGTCTTGATTTTTCTTTGTATTCACCTCTGCAAAGTCTTGTACGATAAAGCTTATGATAAGTTCTAGACATTTCTCCAATTCCATTTGATGAATAAGCCATTATAACTTCAGGTGTTTGGAATGACTCTTTAGGTTCTAATAGCCATGAAAAATCAAAAGGATTTATTCCCATAGATACTCTAGTGGTTTTATATTGATCTACTTCAGCTTGAGCTAGAAAGTTACCACTATAGCATAAATTAAATCCATAAACTTCTCCATGCTCTTCATCTGCATCTTTGCTAAGCAGTGCAATAAAAGGATTATGCTGATGACTGCTTGCACCCCTCCTGCTTTCTACAGATTGATTACCGGAAGCAAGTGCTCTCCTTTCTATATGTCTTTCTCTTGCATAAGATCCTGAAAGATGCATAAAGTCATAGTCACTATTATTAAAATCAACACTCATACTTAGGGCACGAAGAATTTTTAAATTTGTATTTCCTTCATTTATAAAACGAATATTTCTTGTTATAACATTATAATTTTCAAAGACTGTATATGACAGTATAGCTTTTAAACCTATAAGTGAATCCACCAGTTCCACTTGGAGCGTTTCTGCTTCCTCTTCACTTTCTACATAAGTTGCCGGCAGCCCTTCAAGTGGCGGCTTGCCCTTTATTATTCTATGAGATACATATCTTAAATCAGTTATAGTTGACCCATTTTCAAGCTGAATTGAATATGCCGGTGTACGCAAATCTGTATTGCCATAGGAAGGATACTCCTGAGGCAATGTATCAAGTGAATAGGATTTATCCTGTAAATCATGATTTGGTGAAAAAGACCTATCCATTAACACAAGGAGATTATCTGGATTTACACTTCTAATCTTCCTTCCCCAGTAAAGATGTGCAAGATACCCATTTTTGTAAACCTGAAAAACATAGCTGGTATCTACAGCTTGTAAGTGAAAAACTTTCTTTGAATCATCGTAAAAAATACCCATGTCTATTCCCTCCATTTACCAGTAAATTATTATAATCTTGGATTTGATGAGATACTAAATTCAGAAAGGGGTGGAAGTCCCTTCCATGATTTTATCACAAAACAGAAAAAACAAAAATAGTAAGTTGTTATTATTGAAAATATCAGAAAAAAGCAAATGGATTGGGGGCATCCGGATCATTATGCGACTCACAATCTTTCAACCAGCGATCTATATTATCTTTTATTGTTTCAATCAGTTCTCCGTAGTCTGATTCATCAATGTTGCCCCGCTTTAGCATGCTGCTGTAAAACTTTTTTATACTTGCTGCAGTGCTTTTAATTGTACCGGGAGTAGACCACATACACTTGCGAATAAAAAAATCACCCAGGAAATCTTCTATCTTAAAGCAATATGTACCACATATCATCTCCAAAGGTTCTTCTCTCAAGAGATATGTATTGATATAGAAGTCGGCATTTTGACAATGCCTATTAACCGTCTTTTCCTTTAATCCCGCATTAAGCAGATCCTCCCTGAACTCATCCAGATAAGCTGCGTTTCTCATGCGGATTTCATCGCATTTTTGTTCATATTCTTTGTATGTCATACACTTCCATCTCCATTCAATTTTGATTGCAAAACCTTGTGAGCAGATTAACTTATTTGGCGTCCTCATCCATTGTTTCAAGCAAAAAGCCGATGTTATCCTAATCCAAATTTGATTGCATTTTTTAAAGCAAAATTGATTTCTTCCATATCCGGCTCAGCCTCATCCCAATCGGTACCAAAAAGCCTATAATAAGCTAATAAAGGCTCTAATTGTAACCAGTTATTATCAGCAATAGCGGTAAGTAGTCCGGCTATTCGGTTTAGCATATACTTATTTAACGTTTTCATATCATCTTCTGAAAGTTGGTTGTTGGCGTGCATATCTTCAATCGGTCCATTTCTAAAAGCAAAATGTGTAATCGCTTTTGATATTGCATTTATATTTTCTCTCTTTAGTAGTCTTTCTCTAGAATCTGAATTCAATTTCAAAAATAATTCGCTGTTTTGTTCTACAAATTCTTGATATATTTTAGTCCTGATACAAATTCCGAATTTGTCTCTTTTATAAGCGACCTTATTTTTAGATACTCCAAATAAATGTGCAATTTGACGGTCATTTAAACATTCCTCATAATATAGATGCTTTAATTCTTCCTCAGCAATTTCATTCCATGATTGACCCATGTCTTTTTTCACCTCCTTAAGTTTAGTACCATTAAATTGTTTTTTATGCATTAATTTCTCGATTCAGAGCAGAAGTTTATTGTTAAATCTTTCTCCAATTGTTCTGTATTTTAATTTCCCAACTGGATATTTGATATTATTCCCTTTTCATAAATAAACCAGCAGATTAGATTTTATTACGTGTTCTTAAACCTGCTATTATTTGAAATAAGTTCATCTATTGTAATCGGTTTGTATTCATTTATCTCAACACCTGCATTTAATGCATTATCCATTCTTTTTAGTGTTTCAAATACTAAACCTTCTCTTTTGTTATGTATATGTGCATGCACATGCAAAGATCCTCGTGCCGAACCACCCCACGAAAGCATAGGATAATGACATAATGCAAGTCGTCTTTCACCATCTTTTATTTCAAGGTAATATGAAACAGAAGCAAAGTGCTTTTGAAGATTGCAGTTTTTCACCCATTTATGATCATGGTTACCTAAAACTAAATGCTTTGTCGCATTCAATTTTTCTATATAATA
>ENA-UOOK01003708-UOOK01003708.1-fermentation-metagenome-genome-assembly--contig:-NODE-3708-length-17083-cov-12.624736_pt1 | contig 17083 bp, 20 predicted proteins | sample MGYA00245777_ERZ724023 | MGnify/ENA primary metagenome ERZ724023 (study PRJEB28704, sample SAMN03018312) | fermentation metagenome | biome: anthropogenic terrestrial biome; feature: soil...
TCTTTGTAAACTTTCGAATTTCGCTGCACCAATAAAAACCATTATAAAAAGGCAGCGTTATATCCAATAGTATCAGTTCCGGCTTAAAGTTTATCACTTCACTTACTACATCTTTGAAATCAGTAACACACTCTACCTGATACTCCCACTTTTCTAAATGTTTTTTAATGGATTCCGCAATTATCCTGTCGTCCTCAATTATTAAAACTTTATAGCTGTTCATGTTCAACCCCTTACAATAAAACAGTTTTGGAATTATCTTTTATGTTACGATTATAGCATACAAAAAACTCTTTTTACAAATAACTTGTTGAATTTACTAATAGATAGATTAAAATAAAACTCCATTCAAGATTAGAAAAGTGAGTTTTATTGTACGCATACAATTCAAGAGACATGGTATCATGTTGCCTCCTGTACAACATTTTCTGCTTCATATCATACAATAATAATTTAATCTTTTAAAGTATAATTGCTTACAAACAAAAAACGTAAACACTAAAAGGATTAGTTTTAGATTTCAGCAATTATCTGCAAATTCTTAATGGCGGTTTAATATTTAATGTATCAGGCTCTATTATAAATATAGTCTTTTTTTTAGATTTAGCATATCGTATTAAATGATTAATTTCACATGTATTTTTGCATAGTATTATTATGAAGTCTGATTTATTGATAATATAGATATTTTTCTTTCTTATACAGTCTTTTGTATATTGATATTGCATTAGCGTTTCTTTATCAATTTTTTGCATGATTGAATAATATTTGTCCCTTTGGAGCTTATTCCACTCTATAGATAAAGATTCGTAGGGCAATACTGCTTCTATTGTTAATTGTGAGTATTCTTCTTCTTTTAATTCAAGAACAATTTCAACAGCTGATTGTTCAAACCCGAGTCCTACCCCGCTGATAAAATAATTTACGCGATAATCTTTTATTAAACAACTGATTATTTCTTTAAGCTTGTACCTAAATTCAGTTTTTTGTTCTATACTTTGTTCTGACATATTGTAATCATAGTAAATAAAACAACATGTTCTTTTTAAATATTTCACCTTACCACCTCAAAATTATAATTTACGCTCATAGCGTATTATTATAATTATAGCCTATTCAATTATGGTTTAGCAATAGCTTATTATATAATAGGGTGATAAAATTGGATTTAAATATTATGATACAAATAGGTAAAAGGCTAAGACGACATAGAGAGAATATGAATTTGACAAGAGAAGAATTTGCTGAAAAGGCTAATATCTCTCCTCAATTCTTAGCTGAAATCGAAAACGGAAAAAAAGGAATGTCTGTAGACACTCTTTACAAAATATGCAAAAATTTATCTATGTCTGCTGATTACATATTATTTGGTCTTTTATCAAATAATGCTTTGTCCGATTCAGCAAAAAATGTAATAGGTAATTTGCCGGAGCCTTTATTGTCATATACCGAAGATATAATTCAAATTGTAAATAATATAGTTGCAGAATCTAAAGGCAAATATTAACTAACCTCCTGAATTTGCCGGCGATGGGGTGCTTTTATGATTTGGACCAATATACTTTAAACTTTTTTGCTTTTATTTGTAATTCATCAGAATAACGCCTATTATTGCCAGTGCTATGCCTATGGCTTTATATGTATTTAAATGTTCATGAAAAATGAGTACCCCTATAAGTACTGAAAGAACATTAACAATTGCTGAAGAAAAAGGCACAATGAAACTCAAATCGTTTTTTACAACAATGCCAATCCATAACAGGAAGCTGAAAGCGTAGAAAAACAGTGCCAAAAGCATTTTCGTACTAATATTAAAGAAAAAAGCTCCTTCTTTTATTCCGAACTCTATAGGCTGCCCGGACAGTTTCATCAAGAAAAGCCCAAATACCGTAAAAAGTATGTATGCTATAAAATTTTTCAAATTATTCTCCTTATTTCATTTAAATCTATTGAACATGCTAATGCCAAAAATGGGAACAGCAGAAATATAAACCACAAATATCTGTAATCCTGAGCCGGCATAGTCAAAAATACTATGATTGCATTGCATATTACTGGGATAAACAGGCTTATACGTCTGTCCTTTCTAAGCAGCAAATACAAAAACAAAATTACCTCCAATGAAAGATAAAAACCTATACGCCAAATTAATGTATTGGATAAATAATTCTCATACATGGTATATCTTGCATATTCCGTTATAATATCAGTAAATTTGTTTTCTTTCCTTTGCACACCAAACTCATCAATCATTTCCTTTTGTATAGCAGTTGTATAGGCATTGTTATAGCTGTATCTGTCATATGTAACAGACCACATAGTTACTGTAAGATTAAATTTATCTCCAAGTATGACGCCGGGATGGGCTGCAAATGCTTCAATGTACATTTTTATTGCATCCTTTGTGCTTATTTTTGAAAGATTGTTTAAAAACCGAGGAGTATTACTTGAAATTGTATCTGCAAAATATGGATTGTAATACTCATGCATCTGCTCCGGAGTACATACCGTTTCTATTAATTTTCGGCATTTTGTATCAAGCTCATCTTCCCCTCCATAAACATAAATTGCACTGTAACCTTGGTATATGGACCTTAGCTTCATGCCGGGAGGATTAGGAACTGCATTTAATTGTTTTGGAACTAATATATTTACTGTAATAAATACAGCCAAAATAAGGGTTGTTGTTATGAAATAATTTCTTTTTTGAATACTGCCGCTGCTTTTGAGTACAAATACAAAAGTGTATAGAAGCATAACAATAAATACTAAGATTCCATTGAAACGGAACAAGGATATAATCAGCATACAAGCAGCAAATTCCACAGCATTTATTATTTTCCCGAAATAATTACCATCAAAGAACAATTTGAGTATTATCAGCGTGCCCCAAATCAGTCCCACCGTGAAGGGTATATCCTTCCATTGAGTTACAACATTTATTCCCACAGAAGGAAGGGCAGTAATGATTATTGCAGATAAATATATTATCTGCCATCTTATATTCTTATTTAAAAGATATTTATAGAAAGCGGATGTTACTCCAGAATAAAAAATAATTTGAATGAGCGTAATACCCGCATAGTTGTTCCAAATCTTTAAAAGCAGTCCTATGAACAATGTATGTCCTATGGGATGCCACGTGTTAAAGGGGATAATACCTTTAAGCTGGCTTACTTGATTGTATGTATCATATGACATGTTGCCGGGATTTAATGCATAAAAGTAAATGCACAGAATAACTGTCTGAATCACAAATAAAGTAATGTAATGATATTTATAATTCGCTGTACTTTCAGCATTTACCAAATCCTTTTTAATTACAAAAAAAATTATCTTGGAAAATATAACATATATAATAACAAATAAACTAAGCAGCAAAAAATATCCTATATTATCCGCAGTCATCCAATATCCTGTTTCTTCATATAAAAACGATTTTCCAAAATAAAAAAAGCTGACAAATAAACCTGTAGATACAGTTAAAATAACTGCGACAGGCGACCTTAATTTTAATGTTTGAAAAAATGTCGTTTGAACTCTTTTCACCCATACAATTGTTAAAAATGCAATAACAATAATTAATGCCAAAATTAAATAATCCCTTTGAATCAGCTGCTGCTTCCAATTGTAATAAAATGAAGAATAAATCAATATATTGGAATATATAATCCATAATATATAACCAAAAATTTTATTTGTTGTCTTCGTCATTGTTATTATCCATGTTTTTATTATTTCCTAAAAGTATAATTTCCTGCAACACTTTATAGCCATCCGAAATTTCATCATTTACTCCAATTACGCCTTTTTTAAGCAAAGCAATTTCCTGTGCCATTCTGATAGATTGCTTTTTTGATTCAGACATTGAAAATGATAATTTTATAATATTATTAACAAGAATCCCTATAGCAATAAAAAATATTGCATTGGTCGGCTCCTTAATTCCTAATACTATGGCAATTTTATCAATTAAATTAGGGAAGATTGCCAATAATATAATCGTTATAAACGTAAAAAACCAAGGTATTGAAAATTTTACAATATATTTTTGTTTTCGTATTTTTTCAAACAGATAAATGATGATGCCTACAGATAATGCAATAATCCATATTTTTGTCAATAAATTCATAGCACACCTCTTTTCTTTGTTTATAAACTTTTGAAATAGTCAACAATGATAGAAAAACTTACCTTAAACATGTAATATATTGACTGTATGCGGTCAATAGAAGAACTTCCATTTACCCTGGCCTGCATCGTCACCGGCACTTCCGTAATTTTAAATTTCTTTCGCATGCAAAAAGCAATAGTTTCAGGTTCCGGATAGTCATAGGGATAATATTTGCTAAAGGCTGTCATCAACCTTTTATTTACCATTCTAAATCCTGATGTAACGTCCTTTATTTCCTGCCTATGCAGTATTTTAATCAATTTAGACAAAATCCTTATACCCATCCTTCTGAGCTTTGTAGATTGGAATCCGTTGTTATCTAAATATCTTGAACCTATAACCATGTCACTTCCTGTTTCAATCATTTCCTTATACATTCCTTCAAGATATTTTGCTTCATGCTGTCCGTCCCCGTCAAATTGCACTGCTATATCATAGCCGTTTTCCAATGCATATATGTAACCTGTCTGAACACATGCACCTATGCCTAAGTTAACAGGCAGGTTCACTACGTTTAGATTATTTTTAAGGCATAAAGAAATAGTATCGTCAGTTGAACCATCATTAATAATTACATAGTCAAAGCATGGTGCATTCAACATAAGATCATTAACAACATTAATTATATTATTTTGCTCATTGTATGCCGGTATTATAACTATTTTTTTCATATGTGCCTTATCAAATATTTCACCAATATTATGAATAAATGTAAATAAATTTATTACTTTATAATATTCCCTGTATTTTCAAGAATATCAGCTAATTGAAAAACTAATGAGTTGATTGGTTCCACATTTGTAGAACTGTCTTATCTAATTCTACATTTGTAGAATAGATTTGTCAACTATAATAAATAAAAAAAAGCAGGATTTCCTGCTCTGATTGATTATACTGATTATATCATTTAATAAGTCTTTAATCCATGATTTAATCACAAAAATGCAATCTTTTTCTTGCTCAATGTTGTTACCGCAAATGAAAATAAACCACTGAATACTAAACTGAAATAAAAACTTATTCCTCTCCATAACAACAATGCTGTTGAAATAATATTAGAAGGAAATAAATGCCCTAATAGTAGAACAAAGCCTATTTCGCTTGCACCTGCTGTTCCCGGTGTAGGTATAAAAGATACTGCCATGTATAAAAATGACTGCAGACATATTATGTCAATTATATTTGATTCATTTAAATTAAAAGATTTGTAAACAAAGTAAGTAATACTGAAAAATACTGTAATCTGTATGACAGTTATTACAAACATTTTTGTTGTGTAAGAGTAATCTTCCTTTAACTTGCTGATGCTGTCTTTGTATTCTGATATAAATCTTTCAGTTTTATTCATCAGCTTATTAACATCCTTTACAATATGCAATTTATATAAAAGATTTAAGAAAAAACTGCATAATTTCAATAAAACCTGCTGATTAAAAGCTATTAATACGATTGCACTGAGCATAACCGTGTTAATTGTTAAACCTGTGATTATAAAAGCAGAGGCACCGTTATTAATATTAGTCAATAGCTTTATTTTATAAACTGCAAGTAAAAGAGAATAAATAGTTACGCCGATTTGAAAAAGCAAAAATTTGCTGATAAGAATTGCTGTTCCATTGCTTAGGGAAATATCACTGTCTTTGAGAACATACAACTGTACCGGCTGCCCTCCTGAAGCTAATGGTGTAATATTGCTATAATACTGTCCAATCATTGTAACCTTCACTGCCAGCCAAAATGTGCCTAAACCTCTTTTGTGTTCGGTAAATTTTGTAATCAGCAAATAAATCATTGCAGCTTCTAATAACCAAAAAATGAATATAAACGCTAATGCAATTATAATGTAAACTTTATTTATTTTATTTATTATTTCAAATAAGTTAAATAAATCATCATCTTTAAACAGTATTACAAGCATTACCAAAGCAGATAGAATGATGAATGCCATACTAAAAGATTTTTTATACTTTTTTAACATTTTAGATTACCTCATGGATAACTGAGTCAATAGATAAATGATTATAATTTAAAGACTTTTTCATTTTTTTAATATTATTATTGTAATATTTAATAATATCCGAATTATTAATATTATAATTTAATATTAATGGCAAATTTTCAAGATCTTCTATAACAATACCAATTTTATTCTTCTTGATAAATTCAATATTTCCTTTTTCCTGACCAATGTTTGAATTCAATACTATTAAAGGAAGCTCCTTATTAATGGCTTCAAATATTGTTACTCCTCCCGGTTTTGTCACAATATAAACCGACTCATCCATCATTTCATTTAAATTGTTTACAAACCCATAGACTTCTATATTGGAATATTGTAAATCCGATAATTTCTTGTACAATTTTTCGTTTCTGCCTGTAACAATCTTTATCTTATAGTCATTATATTCATTAAGTTTATCAAGCAAATCTTTTGAGATATGATCAATTCCGCTGAGCACAATTAAAATTGTATTTTTTTGGCGGACAGAAAATATATTTTTATTCATAAATCTTTTTTTAACAGGAATACCGGTTACAAGTATTATTTTTTTATCTACTCCCTTACCTATTAACTTATATTTTATTTCATCTGTAGGTACTAAATACATATTTGTGCCTTCATAAATCCACTCCCAGCTGTCAACAACATCAGTGATTACGGTAATCAAATTAACATCATAGTTATATTCTTCCTTTACTTTGGCAACAATGCCTGAACATAATGGAAATGTGCTGATGATAATCTTAGGTTTTTCAATTTCTAAATATTCATGTAATTTTTTATAAAATAGATTGCTGATAACATTATCTATTATATTGTTTTTATAATTTGCCTTTATATCATATAATGTATTATATACCAATGGATAGCTTTCTGTCAGTTCAGAGTAAACCTTTGAACTGACAGCTTTCACTTTTGGATTTACTATTTCCAAAAAATCTTCAATATCTACTTTTGCATTTTTATATTCTTCTTCAATTTGTTCCTTTAAGGCATTAGAAACGCTCTTATGCCCCATCCCAAAGGATGCTGTCAATATCAAGATGTCAGTCATGTAAATGCTCCTTTCTTCATATGTTATTAATTTTTTTATTGCCATAATTTTAGTATACGATTAATTACTTAATTTAAAAATAAAATTATATTAATTTTTGGTTAAAATATTTAAATGATTAGTTTTCACCATTAGAGAATCTTGTCAATATAATTATACCCATTCGCAAAATATTCTAAACCATAATAAAAGTCATATAAATTAAATTTACATGGCTTTTATGATGATGTATAATTATCTTAATGATATTTCTAACCCAAATTCCAGAAATGATTTAAAGGTCCTCTTCCTTTTCCTAAATTTATGCCTGAGCTTATAGCGCCGGTTATATATTCCTTCGCATTTAATATGCTTGTTTTGACATCATTTCCTTCTGCTAAATTACATGCAATTGCTGAAGAAAGCGTACAGCCTGTTCCATGTGTATTTGGATTATTTAATTTTTCCTGCTCATACCATATAAATTCACCATTTGCATATAATAAATCATCACTGCTTGAAGTTAAGTGTCCTCCCTTAATGAGTATATATCCCGAGTAATTCTCGGAAATTTTTACTGCTGCTCTTTGCATATCTTCTTTGCTGTCAATTTCAAGACCACTCAGCACCTGAGCTTCCTGTATGTTGGGTGTTATTAAGGTTGCCAAAGGAATTAACTTATTTATCAGCATCTCTATTGCATCATCCTTAAAAAGCTTGCCTCCGCTTGTTGCAACCATTACAGGGTCAAGCACTATTCTTTCTGCATTGTATTCAATCAACTTGTCTGCAATAACAGAAATGATTTCCTTATTTGAAACCATTCCGATTTTTATTGCATCAGGATAAATATCCGTAAAAACCGCATCCATCTGTTGAGCAACAAATTCCGGCGTTGATTCAAACACACCGTATACTCCTGTTGTATTTTGAGCTGTTAATGCTGTTATAACACTCATTCCGTATATTTTGTGGCTGGTCATTGTTTTTAAGTCGGCCTGTATGCCTGCTCCTCCGCTTGAGTCAGAACCGGCTATAGTTAATACCTTTTTCATATTACCCCTCTTTATTCTATTATTTGTTTTGCTAACTTCAAAAGTTCAGCCGCTGCAGCCTTTATATCGTCCTGTGCAAAAATTGCTGATACAGCACATATTCCCTCAATGCCTGTACCGGCAAGCTGAAGTGCATTATCTTTTGATATTCCTCCGATTGCAACGACAGGTATATTTACTGTGTTGCATATTTCCTTTAATGTTTCAAGTGAAACTGAATTTGCATCAAGTTTTGTTGAAGTATTGAAAACCGCACCCACTCCTATATAATCCGCACCGCTTTGCTCGGCTTTAACAGCTTCTTCCACTGTACCTGCAGAAAGACCGATTATTTTATCAGCTCCTAATTTTTCTCTTGCTGTTTTTATTTCTTCGTCGCTTTGACCGATATGTGCTCCGTCAGCACCGACCTTAACTGCTATATCTACATTGTCATTGATTATAAATGGAATATTATATTTGTCGGTTACTGCCTTAACATCTATGGCAGTTTTTAAAAATTCTTCATAGCTTAAATTCTTTTCCCTAAGCTGAATGAAAGTCGCTCCTCCTTGTATTGCTTCTTCTACGGCTTCGGTTACAGTTTTTCCCTTTAGCCAGGCTCTTTCAGTAATTGCGTATAAAAGCAATGAGCTACTGTCTTGTTTCAAATTTCGCACCTTCCTTCAACATTTCATCATCAATTTTACTCATAAAATCTATTAAATGTGACCTAAACATGGACGTTCCTTCATCATTTTTTTTCATTTTTTCATATGCTAATTCACCGCTCAACCCCATTATGCATACAGCTGCTGCTGTGGCATCAATAATATTGTCCTTATTAGCACCGCAGTAGGCACCGATTGTTGACGAAAGCATACACCCTGTCCCTGATATTTTACCCATCATTGGATGTCCGTTTCGAATAATATATGTTTTTGTACCATCAGAAACAATATCTATTGCTCCTGTAACAGCAACCACCAAAGACATCCTTTCAGATAATAACTTAATATACTCAATAACTTCGGTTAAATTTTCTTCATTAATTGAGTCAGCTACATCAGCATCGACACCTCGTGCTCCCTTTGCATCAGTATTTCCTAATGCTTTGATTTCTGACATATTACCTCTTACAACAGCAAACTTCACTTCATTCAACAATCTGAATGCAGTATCCGTTCTAAGCTTTGAGGCTCCTGCTCCTACAGGATCAAGTATAACGGGTATATTAAGCTCATTTGCTTTTTTCCCCGCCTTAATCATGGATTCGATAACTCTTGAATTTAATGTACCGATATTTAATACCAATGCACTGCTTATGGATACAATTTCTTCTACCTCTTCAACATCATCAGCCATTATCGGTGAACCTCCACAAGCTAACAATACATTTGCACAATCATTTACAGTAACATAATTAGTGATATTGTGTACCAATGGTGTATTATTCTTCACATTTTTAATAATTTTTGAAAACATAGCAGCTCCTTTTAATAAAAAATATACTGCCAGTAAAGTCAGTATATTGCGATCGTTTATATTCCCTACGCCGGCATTACCCGAATCAGGTACGGTCGAAACACGTGTTTCCTCTCAGCCTTCACAAGCTCCCGATATCCAGTTAATATAATCTTAGCATTGATTGCTCCTCATGTCAAGAAACTATGAAAATACAATTATAAAAGTTCTTTGAATGATTCGATATATATATCGCTTATTAATTCGATATCCTTTCTTTCATTTTTAAAATAATCATCATACACTCCAATAGTGTAAAAGCCTTCCTCTTTAGCTGTTATCAATGCAAAATCAGCATCTTCATAAACTGCGATTTCGGAGGGTTTTGCATTTAATTTGTTTGCGGCAAGAATAAATATATCCGGATTATTCTTTCCGACTCCAACCTCATCGCAGCTGATAATAAATGAAAAATATTTTATGATATCATTTCTCTCCAATGCAGCTTTTGCTAATTTCAAGGGTGTTGCTGTAGCAATACACATTACCGTATTTTCATTTTCCAGCTTTTCAAGGTATTTTTTTACATAAGGTTTCAATTCAAACTCATGTCTGTATTTATATTCAATCAACATTTTAACTTCTTTAATTATTTCTTCAGCACTTAGCTCAATTTTAAAAGCTTCTTGAAAATATGCTGCAGATTCGAGCATTGACATAGCAGCTATGATTTCATTTAAATTATCAGGAGGATTTATACCCTTTTGCAAAAGATAATCTTTCCCCAAATCACGCCATGCACCCATTGAATCAAGTAGTGTTCCATCTAAATCAAAAATCTTGTATTTAAATTGTTTCAATATTAATCTCCCTATCCTAAGATTTGTCTACATTATACATTTTTAGTGTCTATTTATCAAGTTGTGCTTTTAACTTATCAAATGTATTTGTTTTTTTCAATGCCTTTATAAGAAAAACCGCTACCATCGCTCCCATAATAGATGAAGGAACAAATAAAGGTATATACATAAATATGGAGCTCTTAGGCAATCCATAAAACATTCTCATAAACGGATATGACAGAATGGCACTTATTATACCTGTACCAATTACCTCTCCTATAACCGCCCAGTATAATTTTTGAAATTTCTTATACAATATCCCTGATAAAAATGCTCCCACAATAGCTCCGATAAGTGCCAATATGGTACGGCCGTTTATTATCATTCTTAACAATCCTATTATCAATGCACATGTAAACGCCCATGCAGGTCCTAAGAATACAGCAGCTGTTACATTAATGAAATGCTGAAATGGAGCCATTCCAGGAATCCATACAAATGTATTGAGAACATATCCCATGCATACCAACAATGAAGCGAAAACTAATTTTTTTAAATTAATTTCTTTGTTTTTAATCATTTTTTCTCCTTAATATTTTTTATTTTAACATAAATATGGTTAGGTCATATAAAAAAGCATAAAAAGGAAATCGTACCCGCGGTGGTGCGCCCCTTTTTATGCTTAACATAAAATATTTCATCTTGTTACAATTATATTAAATTGATTAAATTAAATACCGAAACTTACTTTCTTACTTTATCTGCAATGACACATATGATTACGGTTATTATCATTACAGGTATTGTGCTTCCGATAGCTAAATTAATATTTAAAAGCACCCTGTAAATTAAAAATCCTATCAGCCAAATAATGAAATTTGTTGCATCCACAGATTTCTTTATATTATCTTTTTTGAGTATAAAAAAGTCTGCTATGAGAACCGAAATCATTGGAGCAAACACCGAGCCTATCAAATATAAAAAATTTTGATATTGTTCGATAGGTGTAAATATTGCAATGGCAGTACCAATAAAACATACAATAATTGCCATGGTTTTTTCAGGCAACATTTTATTAATTGTATTCAAGCTGACTCCTGCAGAATAAACATCCAAATATGTCGTTGTTACCGTTGAAAACAATATTATCAATACACCTAAAATACCAAATCCGGCTTTATACATAATGACCGCTATATCACTTTCGCCGGTAAAGATAGCAGCTACCAAACCAATTGTATACATGAAAGCACTGCCCATAAAATATATAATCACGCTTACCCGTGTTGCAGCAATCGGGTGTTTTGCATCCTTGGTGTAATCAGAAATAAGCGGAAGCCATGAAAGCGGCATAGCCGCTGACAATTCTAATGCTGCTCCAAAACCCAAATCACCGGAAATGATGGTTTGTGAACCTCCCTTAAAAACCGTAGCTCCTAAAAAAATTGTCAGAATAAACAAGCTTCCTATTGCAAAGATATTTACTTTCTCTAAGTTTTTAGGTCCAATAACAACCCACACTAATATTGCAGCCCCAATAATAACGCCCCACAACAAATCAGATTGCATACCAAGATTTGTATTTAACATAATCCCCATTGCTTTTGCGCCTTGAATTATCATTACAGCAGTCCAACCAACAAGCTGCAATACATTCAGCATTGCAAAATAATTCCGTCCTTTGTTTCCAAACGATAATCCGACGGATTCCATAGCTGATTTACCACTTTTAGCACCTATAATTCCAGCATAGTACAAAAGTATGCAGCCAATTATATGTCCAATTACTATTGTAAAAAATCCTTTTGCAAAACCAAGTGGTACAAATAATGTTCCTGTAAAAATTTCCGCGATAGATACAGCTGCTCCAAACCATAGTAATCCGTTACTTAACGTTGATGTTTTGTAACTCCCCATAACTTATTTGTGTCCTTTCATTTAAAATGGGATATACCAACACCGGTATATCCCATTCACATTCATAAACAGTTCCCTACGTTGGCATTATCCAAATCAGGTACGGTCGAAACTTTAAGTTTCCTCTCAGCACAAAGCTCCCGATATTTGATTAATTCGATTATACAACAAATTCATATTAAATGCAATCATAAGCTTTGTCATTTTCGGTGTCCCATTATGTATACTAATTAATCTCTCAATTTTCTTATTTGTGCTATTAATTCCACAGCCCTATCCGTCTCATATAATTCATCTTTTATTAAGGAATCAATAATGCCGGTTATTTCTTCACTTATTTTCAAATATTCCTTCAAATAAATACTATCATCTGATGTAAAATTTCTAGTTTGTACAATACCAGTTTCCTTCAAAAAATCCAGGTATTCTCCATTTAACCCCTTGAACTCAATAAATAAAATAGAATAATCATTATTAGTATTTGCAATAAATCTGGAAAGCCTCCCATATGAGTCCAAATCTCTTGAATATGCAATCATCATAAGCAAGGTATCCAAGCTATCAACATTACCTTCTTCAACTAAATCTTTAGTATACTTATTAATATAGCTTTGGTTAAGACCAATAGAATAGATAGCATCTTTGTTGTTAAATATTAGCTCAATATCTTTTTGTGTAATCTCTCTTATATAATAACCTGTTATAACCAATAAAACTGCCATAATAACCAAGATTATTTTCTTGTTCATCTCTCTCCTCCAATCATAATGAAAATTAGAAAATTTATTTAAGAAACTGTCTTTTAGTCCGTATAGTCTTTAAATAATACTTTATTAATATATTTTTTAGCTCAGCTAGGTGCATATTTTTCATAACGATTACCAAAATTATCTTCGTAAATTAGTGCTGAAATACCAAGAGGAATTAATACCAGCTTTTAAGTGTGTCAAGTTCAAATGTCCATTGTGGTGTTATTAATCTTTCCTTTCCCTTTAATGAATACCATGGACTTATATCATTATCCATAGGGTTTATAAGAAGTTGGGTTTGCTGGGCGGGCATGTAGGACTGTGCCAGTAAAAATATCTTCTCACCGGATGCATTAACTGCCATGTCAACAACTATTACGGCATGACCGGGACTTCCGCCAACAATAAACACATCGCCAATATTCATGTTATCAATACTGACACTTATCAGCTCGTTTTCCAAAGATAGTGTTCCGGAATATGCAAAAACCATATCCATATATTTTCTGAAATCTTCATATAAATATGAGGGTTCTGCAGCTTTATAATATTCCACATTATTTCCCTTAACATCAATTTTATAACCATTCATCCACTTCTTATATTCTGCCTTAAATCCTGATACGAAATTAAAACTGATTTCATCATATAATTCTTGTGAGTAAAGGTACTCTGCCCTTAAAAGTATAATAGCATCTGCACACTGATGGAGGTCTCTATTTCCAATGTCTACATCGAAAACACTGTCATAAACTCCTTTTGGAGATTTTTCTCTACCGTCATAATATAAAACCTTTTCGCCATAGGGCTTCAGCTTTTGATTTCTCAAGAATTCCGCAAAGCTCCCTTCTTCATATTCAACTCTAAGGTATCCCTCTATTGGCAAATATCTATCCTTAATAGTCAATCCTTCCTTATTAATGAGGTTATTTACATTGTCTTCTTGATTATCAAACATATTAAAAGGTAATTCAGCAGAATTTCCTAATTCAATATTTTTACATCCGGTTATAAACAATCCTATCAATAAAATACAAATACATATTAGTTTTCTTATTGACATAGTTATCATTGTCTCCTATATAAATTCCAAAGTTGTTATATTGAAACTTGTCCGGTAAGAACCGTCCCCACTGGTCAGTCTTTAAAGATTCCTCAACATTTTCTCTGATAATATTTTTGACCTTGCTTTTCATCATATCATCGAGTCTAACTAGTAAAATCTATTCGTACTAATTTCTTTCCGTTTGGTAATTTGCTTTCTTGATGCCTATCTTTTTTATAGTTTATTTTACGCATAACTTCAACTAACCCACTTTCTTCCACAGGATGGAGAACCTCATCTAAACGGTCAAATACATGGAGATATGGAGAATCAGAGACAAACGAATCGTTTGTATTGACTTGAATAATACACGACACATACTTTGGGTTCACTTTCTTAACTACTTTTTGGAAGCATTCATAGCCAATATACTCAATTAAGAGATTTGCTACAACCAAATCTGCATATGGTAACTTCATATCTTGAGTCAAATCTACACATAGCGTCTCGAGTATACCTTGTAGTTCTGGGTATCGTTTTTTGCACGTATTCAAATAGTTTTCATTTATGTCGATTCCATAAACTTTATCGAAAACCTGATTATTTATATGTTCTAATCCGTTCCCACCCGCTATCCCAAAAATCATAATGGATTTTATTGAATGTGTATAAAACTGTTCTTTCATCATTTGGTTCATTGTCTGAAGCTGAAACACACTATCTAAACTCATATGTTTTTCATAATCTTCTATGTCAATATTTTTCCAAGGGTTATTCATTTGTAACACCCCACAAATTACTATTTATCGGTTTTTAATAAACAAATCGTATGTTGTATTTTTTTACTTTTTTGACTTAATTAATTACTTATATCAACTAATTCTTGTTATCTTCTTGGTTATCAAACATATTAAAAGGTAAAATTTACTTGTTTACCACCAGGTTGGGAATTGTGAAAATACCCAGAAGTCACCGCTTCTTTCAGTAATAAAGGTGAATTCTTCATATCCTTCCAATTCATAATTATAATCTAATTTTTCAACTGAAACAGTATACTCGATTTGATTTTCACTTAATATTCTTATTTACTTCCGCTATTTTACCATAACTATGATTAGTACCTCTGGCCATATCATAGGCACACAATTTGCCGCCCACATCAAAGTATCTGCCTGATTTTAGAAAACCCTCAACTTTATCATCAGAAAATATTGTTTTTAAATAGTTCTCCAAGTCTTCTAAAGTTTCGATACCTTCATAATCAACTTCGTAACATATTCCTGATTCAGTCTCAATCTCAACAAAAGACAATCCCGGTGTTACCTTCAGAGGCATGGTTCCAACATAAAACCAACCCCAGGCCTCACTTGCTTTATTAAATAAAGAATAAAATTCAGTTTCATGCAGTATTCTATACATAATAATATAGGTTTGCTCCCTTGTTATATTTGATTTAGGAGAGAACATATCATTACCGACGCCCTGCATGAATTTGTTTTCAAGAACAAAGTTCACCGCTTCAATAGCCCATTCTGATACCTCTTTTTTAATTCAATTTTGCTGCCGTCTGATTTTAATAAATGCCAGCTCCCATCGCTCTTGCTCCGTAGTATTTTGTCATTTTCAATTCCATCAAAATAATCGTAATTAAGTGTAATTTTTTGTATGTCATCATTAAATTCCACTCCATATACCATATAGCATAGTGAAAATAAAAAAATAAATACAGTTGCGACAATTAACATTTTGTATAAATAATGACTTTTTACCATTACCTTCTCCTCCAAAATTTTTATTAAAATATTAGTTGCCTTTTGCGTCAATCATTTTGTAAAATTATCTTTCCTTTAAATTCTACCTCAAAAGTTTTCTGTATTCAACTAATTCTTCATTATTTTCAAAAGTAAGAATCCCGCTTCAAAAGATATATTATTATTTTATTGTTATTTAATAAATCATTTGATATAATTATAAAAAACAGCGTATATAAATTATTGGAGGTAACAATGGAGCAATATTCAAATAAAAAATTTTCACTGTTTGAATTTAATAATTTAGAAGCTAACGATGAAAATAAATATGAATTAATTGATGAAATTGTTTTAATGTCACCACGACCAAATTATATACACCAGCAAATTATGAGCAGGTTAAATCTTGAAATAGGAACCTATCTAAAGGAAAAAAAATGTATGGTGTTTTCTGAAGTTGAATTAGAATTTGATAATAATGTTATAATTCCTGACTTATCAATTATATGTGGATTGAATGATTTTAATATCCAAAGATATAAAAAAGCCCCTGAACTTGTAATTGAAATTATAAGTCCTGGCAGTCAATATACGGACACATTCACAAAGCTTTATAAATATGAACTATTTGGAGTTAAAGAATATTGGATAGCTAATCCAAAAACTGAAATTATCACAGTATATAATTTTGAAAACAAAACTAATAAAGATTACGGTAAACAGGAAAAATTAATATCCTCTGTTTTCAATGATTTAGAAATTAACTTATCCGAAATTTTCTTATAGGTTCCCAAAAATGTTTATGACCGGTAAAAGGTTTTCCTTTAAATGTGCAAATTTTTGATTAATGTAGTATTATTTTATGAAATATCATGATTTGCTATATAAAACTGTACAAATTTTTGACTAATACAGTATTTTATGAAAATAAATGCTGTTCCCCCCTGCATTAATCTAATTTTTGCACACCCGTCAAAACCTTGCGAATATATTCAATGATAATACTTAAGCCACACGATATAATTGCAAAAATAAGATTTAAAGCAACAATGTGTTTCATTCTTATGTGAAA
>ENA-UOOK01003709-UOOK01003709.1-fermentation-metagenome-genome-assembly--contig:-NODE-3709-length-17078-cov-10.063267_pt1 | contig 17078 bp, 20 predicted proteins | sample MGYA00245777_ERZ724023 | MGnify/ENA primary metagenome ERZ724023 (study PRJEB28704, sample SAMN03018312) | fermentation metagenome | biome: anthropogenic terrestrial biome; feature: soil...
GCGAAAGAGAGCAACCCCACACGCCAAGATCAGCAAAATAAGGTGCAATGATCCAGTAGTGTCCTACGAAACAACCGGTATCTGAGATCCCACCCGGGTGTTCCCGCTCGTATGCGAGTCCGGGACACGGCTTTCCCTGGGGTATCGCAATGACTGCCCTCCCTTTCAAAGGGGGAGGAGTGGAGCGGGAGGAAGGTCGTCAGGGCCCAGCGGCAAGTCGGAGCCCCCTGTGCGTCGAGCGAGCGAAATCACTGAGCGTCCGCGTCTGTCGCATCAACAGCAATGAACATTCCGCGAAGCGGTATGCGAGGAGCGGGCCAGATCAGGTGCTGACGCCGGAGCGGCGCGACGAGCCAGGGGCGTCTTCGTCCCAACAATCAACCGAAGAGAAACAGCGAGGTGATGTGAAGCGAGCCGGAGGAGAGTGAGCGCCGGGAAATGAAACGAGGACGAACAAGCATGACCGAGCGTCTGCCGCATAGTTGTTTAGGAAGGTCGCTGCTCGTCTCGCAAGCTCGCATCGAAACATATAACAGAGATGGTGTGTCAACGGTTGATGGGAAAATCTCAACGAATTAAAATTTTGGTTAACAACAGGAGATGCATCAGCACCGAGGATAGTGTCTTTTGCATATAGGGATAATCATTGAGTGACATGAAGATCTCCGGTTTGAATGCAGGCCCCTTCATAAACACACCGCCGGCAGTTATGGAGAGTGTTCATCCGACAACGCCGCATCTTCATCCTGCCTGCGCTGATACGAAGATAATCCTCCACCATCCAGACCGATGTACCGGATGCAGGCAGTGTATGACCGCATGTTCTTTTAAGAATTTCAATACCTACAACTACGATCTGTCTCTTTGCAGGGTGATCCGGGGCCCCGATAACGAATTCGTGAGGATACACTGCCATCACTGCTCCGATCCGATGTGCCTTGCGGCCTGTCCTGTTGGCGCTATATCCAAGGACCCGCAGACCGGGATTGTAACTATTGATAAGATGCGGTGTATCGGGTGCAGGTCGTGTACCTGGGCATGCCCGATATCCGTGCCCCAGATGCAGCGGGGCCTGAAGGCGATGACCAAGTGCGATCTCTGCGGAGGGGATCCGAGCTGCATCAAGGTCTGTTCCGCCAGGGCGATAGAGCTGGTATCCAGGGAGGAAAATCGCTGATTTCATGAGGTGAGAGGAATGAGCGACATATTTCCCTGGCGGCGCCCGGTTAAAGTCCCGATTCCCACAACTGTGAAGGCGCAGTTGATCAGGCATTTCTCGATAGGCCTTCTCTATCCCATCAATGAGGAGATCATGGAGTACCGACGCAAATCGGGACTTGAGCCGGTTCCGCCCACAGCCCACCGGTACCCGGAGGCTGTAGAGGACGTTCAAACCCTGATCAAAGCCATGAAGGTTGACAAGAAGATCGGACTCGACCTCGATACCATGGAGTACCAGTGTTAAATGGCTGACATCCCGAATTCGTCAAAAGATAATGCCATCGCTGTAAAATCCCGGTACTCGTTCTTCCTGGGCTGCGTGATGCCGGTCAAGATGCCGTGGGGCGAATCTGCCATCATGCACACCCTGCCGGAACTCGGGGTCGACCTTGAGTATCTCAAAAAGGGGACCTGCTGCCCGCGGGCCGGAGTCTGGAAATCCGTGGACGAACGGGTCTGGCTCACGCTGGCATCGTATAACCTGCTCCAGGCGGAAGGTGACGGGCGCGACGTGTTGGTCTCATGCAACGGCTGCTATGTCACCCTGTACGAGGCAAACCAGCTCCTCAAAGAGAACCCGGAGAAGTTAAAACAGGTAAACGAGTACCTGGCAGAGGCCCACAGTCACTACAATGCCTCCATCAGGGTCAGGCACCTCCTTGAGGTCCTGTATGAGGAGGTGGGTCTCGACCGCATCAGGAGAGAATCGCGGAAGGTCCCCATACGGGTGGCCATTCACCCGGGCTGCCACATGCGGATATTCGACGACGGGCGGCTTGTCAGGTATTTTTCCGAATTGACCGGAATTCTCGTTGATGAGGTCGTTCCCTATGAAGAGGAGCAGATGTGCTGCGGACTGCAGGCAAATCTTGCAGACCGTCATTTTGCGACCTATGAGCGCGCAAAAAAGAAGTTTGATGCAATCAAAGCCCTCAACGTGGATGCCCTCGTGATCGTCTGTTCCGGCTGCTACGACCAGTTTGAACGGGCGCTCCAGATCTTAAAAAAAGAGATCGGGTATGAGTTCGGAATCCCGATCATCCACCTGGCAGAACTCCTTGCCCTCTCCCGTGGGATCGATCCCGGTGACTTCGGGATGCGGTACCTGAGGACGGCACCGGTCGACGCAATCATCGCAAAGTGGGAGAGTGACCGGAGATGAAGCCCTATTTCGCAGTCTCGATGATCATTCTGGTGATCAGTGTTGTCGGGGCGATATTCCTGCCCGAGCTGAACGGTTCACCCATGCTGCTTTTCCTGTTTGCAGAGCTTGGCTCGCTGGTATCGTTCTATATTTTTTTCTCGGTGATCATCCCGACACTTATCCCAGAGTACAGGAACGTCGATGAGAACTTCAATTGCGGGGCAAGCGAGCTCTACCTTACCAGGGACGAGATATACACACCTGAATCGCCGTTCGGGAGCGTGGACGATGAGTGAGAAAAAGCCCTCGCTTGAGGTCACCGAGATCCCGGCGGATAAGATCAGCGCCGAGGTCTCATCTCTCCTGAACCGGGGGGCACGGATGTTGTACGCCTCCGGGGTCGATATGGGAGTCCCCGGGATCAGGATAGACTATTATTTCACGTTCGATGATGAAATTCCCGGCCGGAACCTGGCACTCCGGACGTTTGTAAACCGGAAAAAACCGGTCATCGAGTCCGTGACGCCGATCACGACCCAGGCGGACTGGGCGGAGAGGGAGATGATCGAGTTTCTGGGGGTAGAGGTAAAAAACCATCCTGATCCCCGGCATCTCTGGCTGCCCCTCAACTGGGAGGACATGCATACCAGTACCCGCCAGCAGCAGGACCCCCGGAGCGAGAGAATCGATACCGGCCCCACGGCTCACCCGCCTCACGATAACATCTTCACCAAGCAGCTGTCCGTGGTTCCGTACGGGCCGTACCATCCTGCCTTGATCGAGAGCAATTACCTGAAGATGTCCGTTGAAGACGAGATCGTCAGGGATGCCGATCTCAAACTCGGGTTTAACCACCGGAGTATCATCAAGCTTATGGAGCGGCGCGATTACTACAAGGATCTCTTCCTGGCAGAGCGGATCTGCGGGTTCTGCAATGTCCATCACTCCCTGACCTTCGCCCAGGCTGTAGAAGAGATCGGAGGTATCGCGATTTCCAAAAAGGCCCGCTATGTCCGGACACTGCTCGGGGAGATGGAACGGATGAAGAGCCATATCCTTGCTATCGGTCTGATGGGCGATCTGGCCGGATTCCGGACCATGCTGATGCACGCGATCCGGATCCGCGAAGATATTCTCGACAGCCTGGAGGTCATGTCGGGCCAGCGGATCAGCCACGGCATCATCACCCTTGGGGGCATCAGGAACGATGTAACGCCGGTCCATACCGACGTCATTCTCTCAAAATTACAAGACCTCAAAAAATCGGTACCTGAATACTTTGACCAGTGCCTGGCAAACGATGTCTTCACCGGCAGGCTTCGTACAATCGGTGTTCTCACCCCGGATGCGGCCCGGGAGTCCGGTGCAGTCGGCCCGATCGCCCGGGGAAGCGGGCTGAACCTGGATATCAGGAAAAACCTGCCCTATGCGGCCTATGAGGATGTGGACTGGGATGTGGTTACTGAGAACGGAGGTGACTGTTTTGCACGGATGCAGGTACGGATGCGGGAGGTCCTTATGTCCCTGCATATCTGTGAGCAGTGCTGCGATGTGATACGATCATCCCCCTCAGAACCCGTCCCCCTGGTACATGAGCTGCCCTGCGGCGAGGGATTCTCAAGGACCGAACCCCCGAGGGGGGAGCTTCTCTACCATGTTGCTTCAAACGGCACAAACACCCCGGATTTCGTCCGCCTCAGGGTTCCCACCTTCCCGAATGTCAGGATAATGCTCAACCTGATTAAGGGCAGCACCATCGGCGACGTACCGGTGATCATCGGGAGTATCGATCCCTGTTTTTCCTGTACAGACCGTGTTACGACCCTAACCCCCCAAGAAACGGTGACACCGGGCAGCGAAGGATCATGACCGGGATATTCTGGATAAACCCTCTCATCGCGTTTTGTACGGGTATCCTCCTCTCGTTCCTGCTGCGGAAACTTACCGCCCGGATCCAGTCGCGCAGGGGTCCGCTGGTCAGCATTCCCCCGGCCTGGCGCGATATCGACCGGACAAAGATCTTCCAGCCGCTCTACGATATCCTCAAACTTTTCTCGAAAGATACATTTATTCCGGAGAAAGCAAGCCCGCTCTTTATTATCGGACCGGTCATGGCTCTTGTATGTGTTGCGCTCGCAACCCTTTTTGTACCCATAGCCGGGATCTCGTTTGATTATTCGTTTGGCCTGGTGGTCCTCGTCTACCTGCTGATGGGCGAGATCCTCTGTGTCATTGTCGGGGGAATCACGAGCGGGTCTCTGTTTGCCGTGATCGGGGGTGTCAGGGAGATCGAACTGATGCTCACCAATGAGATCCCCTTTATCCTTGGCACATTTGCCCTTGCCATCTCGTACGACTCTCTTTCCATCGAGGACATGATGGGGTTCAACCTTCTCCTCAACCCGTTTGCAGCAATCGTTGTCTTTCTCTCGATCCTCGTGAAACTGCATATAAAACCGTTTGACATCTCCGATGCGGAGTCCGAGATCGTGAGCGGCCTGACCACGGAATACAGCGGGAAACTGCTGGGGGTCCTCGAAGCCACCAGGCTGATGCTGATCTTTGTTCTGGTCGCACTGTTTGCCGATCTTTTCCTGTGGGTGCCTTCGTCCGGATTCATGGCCTGGGTGGTCTTTTTTGCCGGTGTGGGCGTCACTACCGCCATGATCGCGGTTGTCCACTCCCTGTTTGGAAGATTCAGGATCGATCAGGCAACCCGGTGGCTGCTCAGGGTGCCGCTGGCTCTCTCGGTGATTGCCGTAGTCTGGGCGGCGGCAGGGAGGTACGTACTGTGAAACTGTTCACGAAGGTGCGAGCCTTTGGCGGACTTGCCGCAAACCTGTTTCGTAAGCCGGTAACGGTCCGCGAATCGTTCGGCTTTATCGCATACCTGTCCCGGGGACTGCCGAGGCGCGATGCTCTCAGGTGCACGGGATGCGGCGCATGTAATGAGCGGTGCTCGAGCGGGGCGACGAGCGTCACGGATCACAAGGGCGTACGAACCGTGTCAATCGATAGTCTCAGGTGCCTTTACTGTGCACGGTGTGCGGATATCTGTCCCGAACAGGCGCTCGATCTCTTTTTTGGAACCGCCAGTCGCGAAGACGGTTTGACGGGAATTCCGTCGGCGGATGCCGTCGGTTCCGATCCGGGCAGACAGTGTTTGCATGATCACGAACTTGAGTTGTCTGCATCGGATCGGTATGCGCAAGCACTCAGTCTCTCCCATGAACGGGAGTCAAAGCAGATCACGGTTGATACCAGCCTGCCCCTCCAGCGATGCAGGGTCTGCGGCGCAGAGATGCCGGTCACCGAAAAATGCCTGCAGGTGACGGCGGACCGGATGCTTGCCCGTCTCAAACCTGAGACGGCCGTGATTGTCAGGAAGGATCTTGAGTTGTACCTGACCGCATGCATTTCCTGCCGGCAGAAGTTCAGTGTGAAATGGAATACCTACCCAAGGAAGTTCATATGAGTCTTTCAGGCACCTTTCTTAAAAAATCGCCGTGGGTGTACCATGCACACGCGGGAGGCTGCAACGGGTGCGACCTCGAAATAGTGGCCTGTTTTAGCCCGCGGTACGACCTTGAGCGTCTGGGCATAAAACTGGTCGCATCTCCCCGGTTTGCAGATATCCTGCTGGTTACCGGCCCGGTCCCTCTTCACACAAAGCCGTTTCTTGAACGGATCTACGCCCAGACGCCGGCACCCAAACGGGTCGTTGCCATGGGGGCCTGCGGCTGTTCGGGCGGGGTATTTGTCGATGACGAGAACTACTCCATTGCCGGGCCTGTCGAGAAGATCCTGCCGGTTGACGTGAGGATCCCGGGGTGCCCGCCAAAACCCGAGGCTATCGTTGACGGACTCCTCAAAGCGATGAGGATGTTCTGACCATGACGGGAAAATACACTCTCGCGGACAGGCGGGAATACCGTGTCTGCCGGTTCAAAGGGCTGTGCAGGCGGATGCGGGTGCTTCCATGACGATCATCCGTCACCTCCCCGGATTTTCCCGTCTCTAAGGAAGGATAGCGATGCAGGATTATTATGCCCTGGTTCCGGTTCTGCTTCCCGTTGCCGGAGGTCTTCTCGTCTACCTGGCGCGCGGTCGCTCCGAGAGGTTCCAGCGGAGTCTGATCGTATGCTTCATGGCGCTTCTCTTTGCGATGAACCTCGCGTATCTCATCGCATTGCAAGGCCGGATGATCAGCCCCGCAGCAGTCGGTGCGATAGTTCTTGATGCCCCCGGGGCATTCATCTCCTGTCTCGTGGCCTTCCTCGGAATGCTGGTGCTTGTTTATTCACTCATCTATCGCGAAAACAATCGCTTTGATGCGACGTTTTTCAGTCTCTACTTTGTCCTTGCCGGCACGATGTGCGGCATGGCCTGCACCTACAATGTCCTGGTCATGCTGGTGTTCCTTGAAGCAGCGACGGTCGCGAGTGCGGTGCTTATCCTCTTTGGGAGGACAAAAAGGGCGATAAGGGCCGCCTACATCTATCTTGCCATCAGTATCGTCGAGGTGATCCTGGTCATCTACGGTTCATTTATCCTGTACGGCAGTACCGGGACGCTGGACCTCAGGCTCATGGATATTTCCCGGCTCTCCGACGGAGATACGTTTCTGCTTGCCTTCCTCTTTCTCTTCGGGTTTGGAACAAAAGCAGGAGTTCTGCCGCTGGGCATCATCTGGCTTCCGTCCGCCCACTCCGACGCGCCGGCCCCGATCAGCGCCACCATGTCGGGCATCCTGATCAAAGCCAGCGTCATCGCGATGGTCAAGGCGATGTACCCGTTCTTCCTGATATCCGGGGCCTCCACGCTCGTGCTGGTCGTGGCCGGCCTCGGGGTGCTCAACATGTTCGCCGGCGTGATCATGGCCCTGCTCTCCGCGGATCTCAAGCGGCTGCTCGCGTACCACAGCATCAGCCAGATGGGCTACATCGTCATGGGCTTCGGCCTCGCGGTCCCCCTGGGGATCTACGGCGGGCTGTTCCACGTCATGAACCACATGCTGTTCAAGGGCTGCCTGTTCCTCATCGCGGGCGCGCTGATACTACGGGTGAACACGCGGCAGATCCACAAGATGGGCGGCCTGCTCACGAAGATGCCCGTCACGGCGATATGCTTCCTGGTGGCGTCGCTCGCCATGTCGGGCCTGCCGTTCCTGAACGGTTTCCTGAGCAAGGAGGCCATCTACGAGGGCTCGATACAGGCGGGCTTCCCTGTCCTGTTCACCATAGCGGGGCAGGGCTTCACCTTTTTCTCCATCTGCGGGTGGGCCACGAGCATCCTGACCTTTATTTGCCTCATACACGCGTTCATCGTGATCTTCCTCGGGAAGCCGAAGGGCGAGCTCGGGGGCGTGCAGGACCCACCGGTGTACATGATGCTCCCGATCGTGGTCATGGCCTTGCTCTGCGTCATCATCGGGCTGTTCCCGGGCCTGGTGTCAGGTACCCTCCAGTATATTGCACAAATCGTATTCCTGATGAAAGGAGGATGAAACAATCACGGACAATCTCCTCCCGGCAGATCTCAAAACGGTACTTTCCGCCAGGCTTGGCGGTGATCCCGGCCGGATCGTGTTTGTCGGGGTAGGCAACCGGATGTGGGGCGATGACGGCATCGGTTCTGTTCTTCTCGATTCTATCAAAGATCATGTGCGCCATGCCATCGATGCGGGTATTACGCCGGAAGAGTACACCGGGATTATCAAGCGTTTCGATCCATCTGTTATCGTCTTTCTCGATGCCGTGGATTGGGGAGCGGACCCGGGCCGGATAACGATCGTAGAGAGAGAAGAGGTATCTTGGGTCAGGATGGGGATTCATAAGATCTCGCTTGAGATCCTTATGGAATACCTCCAGGAAGAGACTGGTGCGGATGTCTTTATCATCGGGATCCAGCCTGCGGTTGTCGCGCAGTCATCAGGTCTTTCTCCCGAATCAAGCCAGGCTGTCCGGCATTGTGCCGGAGTTATTCTCTCTCTCCTGGACCGGGAGAATTTGTGACCGCAGTCGTAGATTCTGTCAGGTTACCGGGGAGGGCTCTGGTAAGTTGTTGTGGGATGGCAACGTATCTTCGAAGAAGAATTATTGGCTTTGTAGAAATCGTATTCGCGGTCTCCCGGTGAGTTCAGCGAAGTTATTATGAGAATGGGAACTCCTTGTTTATCCGACCAAAGACAAAACCAAGGAGCTCCTCTAATTGTTGTCATCTCAGTATATCTGATTAACCGAGGCCGCTCTGTCTGCCGTCAAGGCGTCCCACATTTCGCTCTATTCCTGCAACTACTCGAAGAAGACCTACCCCAACCTCCAGAAAGGATCGCCCAGTGGCGCTCTGGATACCTCGGTGGCCATCAGAGATCACCAGGTCCACCCGCTCCAGACCCCGGTCTTTGAGCTCACTAAAGAGATTTTCCCAGGTGCGTTCGTTCTCACAATCGGCGATCCTCGCTCCGAGGATCTCCCGCATCCCGTCGGTTCGGATCCCGGCGCTCCTCGTGATCGCCGGGGTATAGTACCGAACACTGTCTCTCACCGTGAAAGAGGACGCATCCACAAAGAGGTAGGGAATATGCGGTGCAATGGGCCGGGAGAAGAACTCTTGGACCCGGGTATCCAGTTCTTTCGTCAGCGTGGGATACATACGCGGGGGAGATTTGCTCGATGCCCGGATGCGAGAGCACCGGCTGGACTTTTCGCCTCCTGCTCCATCGCCTCGTTGAGAAACCAGGTGAGCAGGGTCTTCATGCCCTCATCGTTGCTGGTAAGAGAGTTATCGATAGGGTACCTTAGATACATTACCCTGTATCCTCCGTTCGCCAATAACTGTTGGATACAGGGGGTATTCTGATTTTACATCACCTGTGTACGTTACCGAAAAGACGAAGCCATCGTGTTGATGCGTTCCACGAATACGACCGATCAGAGGGATGATCCTTGACGGATGTTGAGGGAACCAAAACGGAAAACTGTGGTAGTGGACTATTTCACCTTATTTTGCTGATCCTGGTGTGTGGGGTTGCTCTCTTTCGCGAAAGATTGGGGGAGCAGTCAATAGTGGTCCGATTCCGAGTAACCACTATACTAACATCATTCCTGGGTTCCGGGGCCATACCCGGGCACAGATTCCTCATGGCTATCGCCACGCACTGTCCCCCCCCCAAAGGCGATACCTACCACGGTCCACTGTCCCGGGGTAAACCGGGGAAAAACCAGATCCAGCGCCCACCTCATCGGAGGTGGGGATGAGCATCACGTAGAGTCCGATCATTCGGGATCGATGCAATTATCTCCGCGGCTCTGCACCGAACAGTGCTCGCGTGAGGCGACGGTGTGTGAAATGTTAGATGCAACGGTCAGTAGTGCCCTACGAAACAACTGATAACCTGAGATCCCACCCGGGTGTTCCCGCTCGCATGCTAGTCCGGGATACGGCTTTCCATTGGGTGTCGCCACCTGGGGGAAGGTCCGGGAGGGGGACACCCCCTCCCGGTAGTGGAGGAAGTCATCCTAAAAGTTTCCAGCGGCTGACGATTCCCATAGTTCAGAGTATTCTGTCGCCTCCCCGCGAAAAATTGAGTGGTCTCTGGCGTCAAACCTCTGATACGGCTCCTCTCTGGGTATCGCCACGCGGGGGAGGGATCGGGAGGGGGATGCCCCCTCCCGGCTGAGGTGTTTCGGGATCATCTCGAGATTTGGGAACATACCAGAACCGGATCTTCAGACGGATTTCCACACCTTCGCAAGCGAATCGCCGAGCACGTGGATCCTGAACTCGTTGAGACACCCGAAAGGCGTTGCCGTCACCGTATACCCTTTTGCAGCGAGCCGGTCCCGGAGCCGAACGAAGAGATCGCGGGAGAATTCAACGTCCGCCTTGCTCTCCGAGAGGTGCGCAAAGGAGTGCAGGACGATCGCGGTTCGGCCGGTCTTTCTGGCAAGCCATGCGATATTGTCGGCGGCCTTCCGCACCACCGTCTCCAACCGTCCCTCATCCTCCTGCTCCACGTTGACAAAGATCACGAGCGCATCCTTCACCACCTCCTCCCCGTTCTCCACTTCCGCCGACTCAATCGCCTTCCGATAGACCCGGTACCAGAATTCTTCCGTGTTGAACATCAGGATCTTCATCACGTCCACCGAAATCCTCCGGATTTGAGCCGGAACGCTCCCCCGCCTCCGGGGGGAGGTCGTTAAGAAAAACGCCTTTGATATACGCCTTTGTCCTCTCGTCCTTAGGGTTTTCAAAGACTTCAGCCGCCGGGCCGCTCTCGATGAGTTCCCCGAGGTAGATGTATGCCACGTAATCGGCAAGGCGCATCGCCTGGTGGATGTTGTGCGTAACGATGACGATAGTGTACTTCTCCTTCAAGAGTTTCAGCTGCTCCTCGAAGTGCTGCGAAGACACCGGGTCAAGGGCCGAGGTCGGCTCGTCGCAGAGCAGGATCTCGGGATCGACCGCGATCCCCCGGGCGAGGCAGAGGCGCTGCTGCTGGCCGATGGAGAGGTTGATTGCCGGTGTTTTGAGCCGGTCCTTCACCTCCTCCCACAGGCCCGCAACCTCGAGATAATGCCGGACGATCTTTTCAAGTTCGGCTCGGTCTTTCTGGCCGTAGATCCTCGGCCCGTAGGCCACATTATCGAAGATCGAGAGCGGAAGAGGCGTCGGTTTCTGTGCGATGAGCCCTATCTTCCTGCGGATCTCAAGAACGTCCGCGTCTTTACCGAGCACGTCGACACCGTCGACGATGATCTGCCCGGAGTAGGACGCCCCTTCGACGAGGTCGATCAACCGGTTGAAGCACTTCAGGAGCGTGCTTTTACCGCATCCGCTCGGCCCGATGATTGCGGTGATCCGGTTCCGGGGGATCTCGAGATTGATGGAATCGAGGACCCGGGACGGCCCGTAAAACCCGCTCACATCTTTTATCCGTATCGGGTTGACTGCTGCAGTTGCATCGTGTGTCATGATATCACCTCAGAATGTTTTTCCTGAATCGTTTCGCGAGTGCACGGGAGGCAAGGCTGAGGAGGAGGACGATCACGAGCAGGATCAGTGCCGCCGTGTACGCCCGGGCCTGCACCTCCGGGTACGGCATACCGAGCTGGAAGAAGACCGCGAGCGGCAGCGACGCGACCGGCTCGAAGAGCGAGCCCGGCAGGCTGTCGGTATACCCGGCGGTGAAGAGGACCGAAGCAGCGTCCCCGATCCCCCTCCCGAAGGCGAGGAGGACCGCAGTTATGATCCCCGGGGCGACCTGATGGACCACGACCCTCGTTGTTGTCTCCCAGCGGGTCGCCCCGAGAACGGCGGAAGCCTCCTTGATCTCCCGGGGCACCATCCGGATCACCTCCTCCATCGCACGGATCATGATCGGGATCTGGAGAAGGGTGAGGACGATGATCCCGCCGAGCAGAGACGCCCGTATGCCGAGGTAGAGCATCACGATGAACCCGAACGCCCCGTAGACGATGGACGGGGTTCCCCAGAGGACGTCGAGCGCGAGCCGGAGGCGCCCGGCATATCGGGTCCTCCCGAGATACTCGTCCTGCAGCGCAAACGCTGCGGGAACGCTTATGACGAGGGCGATAAGCGTACTGCCGAAGGCGAGATAGAGCGATCCCACGATCGCGTTCAGGATCCCGCCGCCCCCGGTCGACGTGTAGTACCCTCCCCGGGGAGTCTCCGTGAGCATCTCGATCGAGAGCGAAGGAAGCCCTTTCCAGACGACGACGCCGATAATAGCGATCAGGCTGCCGACGACGATCGTGAGGGCCGCGATCATCAGCCCCTTCATAGCCCGCTCCTCGGTAACCCTATCCATGCGCCATCCCCCTCTCGATCCTGACGAGGATCAGGCGGGCGAGCACGGTGAAGGCCAGCACCACGAGCATCAGGAGGAGCGCCGCAAACAGGAGCGCCGAGTCGTAGAGCGGGATAGACATCATCTCGCCGTAGTTGTTCGCAATGAGGGCGGGGAGCGGGTATGCAGGATCGAAGACCGAGGAGGGGATCGTCGCTACGTTCCCGACGACCATCAGGACGGCCATCGTCTCGCCGAACGCCCGGGCAAACCCGAGGATGATTGCCGCGCCCATCCCCGGGAACGCCATGCGCAGCCCGACATGCTTGATGGTCTGCCACCTCGTCGCCCCCAGCCCGAGCGATGCCTCCCGGATCTCGGCCGGGACCGCCCGGAGGACCTGTTCCGAAATGGAGATGATGATCGGGAAGACCATGGTGGCAAGGACGATGCCGCCCGCGAGCACGGAGAAGCCGGTGTTGTAATCGGTCGTGCCGAAGAACGGTATCCCGAGCGGCCCGAGGGTCGCCGCGAGGGAAGCAACCGCGGGCACAACGACGAGGACGCCGACGACGCCGAAAATGACCGGCGGTATGCCTGCAAGCAGGTCGATGAGCGGGAGGACCTTTGCCCGCACCCGCTCGGTTGCGTACTCCGCGAGGTAGATCGCAGAGAGGATAGAGAGCGGAACTGCGACCGCCATCGCAATCGCCGTCACGAGCAGAGTGCCGACGATGGGGACGAGAAGCCCGAAGTGCCCCTCGTCCGGCATCCACGTGCTGCCGAGAAAGATATCGGTGACCGGGACGGTCAGGAGGAACGGTGCGGAACGCACGGAGAGAGCCCCAGCTACGACGATAAGCAAGGAGGCGGAGCCGATTGCGGCTACCGCCATGACGTTGCCGGTGATGCGGTCGATCACCTTCCGCGCGGGCATCCTGCTTATCCTACCTTCTCAAGCGATTCTGCGATTGCGTCGGCCGGGAGTTCGACATACCCGTTGGCATCGACGAACTTCTGGCCGTCCGTGAGGGACCACCTGATGAAGTCGGCGGTTACTCCGGTGGGTTTGCCGTTCGTCACAAAGTACTCGACCCGGGCCGGCGGGTGCGGGAAGGTCTGGGCCTTGATCGCGTCCACCGCTTTTTGTTTCGTGCTCAGGTCGAGAACGGTGCCGTCATCGAGCACGAAGGGAGGAACGATGACCCCCGCGACCGGCAGACCGGTCTTTGTATCGTAGGCGTAGTTGATGTTGTTGAACCCGACGCCGAGCGGGTCCTTCTGCACTTCCGCAAGGAGGCCCGGGTCACTGGCGACGCCGATACCCTTCAGGTTCGCCTGCCCCTTGCCGCCGGCGTAAAGCGCCCAGACATCGGCGGCCCCTGAAGAGTCGCTGCGGGTGAAGAGATGGATCTTATCCGCGATCTCTGGCTTTCCAGCGACTTCGCCCCAGGTGGTGACGGTCTGGTCGATGTAGATCCCCTGCCAGGTGCTCTGGTTGATGCCCTTCTTCAGGATCTCCTGTGCGGCCGGATTCTTTGCATTGATGACCGGAACAACGGCGTCCTTGGTTACGGGAATGGGATAGGCGCCTTTCTCGAGCTCGACGTCGGCGATAGCGCGCGAGACCATGCCGATATCGACGAGGTTGCCGAGGGTATCGGACATTCCTTTCCCGGCGCCTCCGGCCGAGATCTCGATCTTCACGTTCGGGTGAGTGCTCTTGTACTCATCCGCCCATACTACGGCAAGCGGGTAGAGCGCGAAGGCGCCGGAGATGGTTATCGTGCCGCTCACCTGATTTGTGGGGGTAGCGGTAGCATCGCCGCCGGCCGGCGGAACGGGTACGGGGGCCTCCCCTCCGGAAGATGCGAGGCCGATAGCGATGACTACGATGGCGACGACGATCACCGCGGCGATTCCATAAACGCTGTTCTTGTTGAATGCCATGATATCTCACGAATCCTTTGTGATAAACGCGGGAATCCGGCCAAGCAAGTTGATCGGCCAACCAGACTGATAGTGCGGCTTGGGGCGGACTGCTCAGGATCAGTGGATGCGGAGAATATAAATCCCAGAGCCCTTCGGCAATCATTGCCGCTTTCGGATTCCGACCTTTTAACGACCGTATCTCCAGCAAGAAGAAATAGTATGCAGAACGTTTGAGGCCGCAGACAATTGTTACGGATTGAAACGAGTAACGGCCCGATTAACAAGACCGGTTTACCCTTGCGGCAGTTCACATCCGGTCTCCGGCTGACCGGCCCGACCGCATCCCTTTTCCGACAATGATATGGCTTAAAAATATGGGTGAGGAGGGATCAATCCGTCAGCGATCTCTCGCCCCCGGGATCATATCGGAGCGGGCGGGGCCCGACGCTCACGCCCGATCGAAATCGTCCTCGAACCGGACGATGTCGTCCTCACCGGTATACTCCCCGATCTGCACCTCGATCAGTTCGAGCGGCAGGAGGCCGGGGTTCGCGAGCCGGTGGACCGTTCCCGCCGGCACAAACGTGGACTCACCGTTCCGGAGGAGGGAAGTTGCGTCGCCGATCGTCACCTCGGCGCACCCGGTGACGACCACCCAGTGCTCGGAACGGTGGTGGTGCATCTGGAGGGAGAGGCGACGCTTCGGGGGGACAGTGACCCGTTTGATCTTGTACGACTGCCCCTCCTCGAGGTTCGTGTAGGAGCCCCAGGGCCGGTGGACCCGCGTGTGGAAGAGTGCACGTGAGTCCCCTTTCTCACGGAGAAGTTTTGCTATCTCACCGACCCGCTGGGCCCCGTCCCGGTCAGCGACGAGGATCGCGTCCTTCGTCTCGACGATCGCGAGGTTGTGGACCCCGACGGTGGCGATCAGCCGGTCGGCGATGACCAGGTTCTCGGAGGAGTCGATCCCGATATGCTCGCCCTTGACCGCGTTGCCGTTTTCGTTTTTTGGCAGGGCGGCGTAGAGAGCATCGAAGTTCCCCACATCGTTCCAGTCGGCCTCAAGCGGCACGACCGCCGCCCGCCGGGTCCTCTCCATGATCCCGTAGTCGATGGAGAGGGGAGGGACTGCTCCGTAGGCCTCCTTGAGAGGGTGCTCGAACGCCCGGGCCACCTCAGGTGCGCACGCCTCGCATTCGGAAAGGAAGAGGCCGGCATCAAAGCAGAACATCCCGGAGTTCCAGAGGTAGCCTTCGGCGACATACTTCCCGGCGGTCGCAACGTCGGGCTTCTCTACGAAGGCGTCCACGAGCGAACCATCCGCCAGGGGCTCGCCCGGGCGGATGTAGCCGTAGCCGGTGTGGGGCGAGGTCGGCCGCACCCCGAAGACCACCAGGTAGTCCTTTGCCAACTGCTCCGCCCGGCGGAAGGCCTCGTGAAATGCCCCGGTCGCGGCGATCAGGTGGTCCGAGGGCAGCACTGCGATTACGCCGGACCCATCCTCCCGGGTGACCTCCCGGACACCGTAGTAGATCGCCGGCAGGGTGTTCTTGCCCACCGGCTCCACGAGAATCCGGCAGTCGCACCCGATGGCCGCGAGCTGGTCCCGGACCAGGAATTTGTGATCCTCGTTGGTAACGATGGCGATCTCCTGCGGCGAGGAGAAGAGGAGCGACCGCTTCACGGTCTTCTGGAAGAGAGACTCCTTGTCGACCAGCGGGATGAACTGTTTTGGGTAGTGTTCCCGTGAGAGAGGGAAGAGACGGGTGCCGCTCCCGCCTGCAAGTATGAGCGTCTTCATGGATCGACTCCGTGCCCCGGAAGGGCACTCAACGTATACTCTATTGCGAGAAGGGGGATAAAAACGTAGGGTCTTGAGGGGACCGACCGGGCTGAAACCTCCCGGGAACTCTCAAAGGCCCTGCCCATATCGCACCCGGCGGTGTATCGACAGACACCCGGATTTATGGATACCTGCCAGCCCGCTTCAGCAGAGCCCGAAGATAGAGCACCCGGGCTCAGGCCCGCGTCATCGTCAGGTTGCCTGGATAGAGCGCCCGTGCCTGCGGATCGAGGTCTTCTGCGACCGCAAGGACCCGTTCAGCGTCCAGGTACTTCCCGAGCCGACCGAGCACCATGCCGTAGGTAACCCAGGCGAAGATGCACGACCGGTCGATCGCGAGTGCCTTCTTGCAGGCAAGCACCGCCTCCTGAGGTCGGTCGAGCCGGGTGAGGATCACTGCCCGGTTGTTCCAGGCATAGATGTCTTCGTTATCATAGAGGATCGCCGCACTGAATGCCGCGAGCGCCTCTTCATAGCGTCCCTGCCGCTCGAGTGCCACACCCCTGTTGTTCAGGGCCGTCGGTTCATGCGGGCTCTTCACAACTGCAGCGTTGTACGCCCTTGACGCATCGTTGTCGCCGTCGCCCTTACGGGGGATCTCCGGTGTAACCAGTTGGGGCATACGTATTACCTCGCACCCCCCACTGGCAGAGTGAAGATATATATGTTCCTGCCATTCCTGCACCCGGACCGGAGCAATCCAAGATAGACCCGCAGGCGTTTCGGCGCCCCCGAAACACCCGGCGAGGGAGGTATGGGCTTCTTCACCGGTGCATCGAGGAGCTGCCGTCCCGGAACCACGCCGCTGTCTCGCGAAGCCCCTCATCGAGCGAATAGGTGGGGGAGAACCCGAAGGTTTCCCGGGCTCGGGATATATCGGCAAGCGAGTCACGCACATCCCCGGTTCTCGGGGGTTCATATATCGGCCGGGAGTGTATGCCGGTGATCGCCGATAGATTCCCGGCGAGTTCATTGAGGCTGATCCGGCGGCCTCCGGCAATGTTGAAGACGCCGGAGGCGCCGCTTTCCATTGCCCTGATGTTCGCCTGCACCACGTCGGCGACGAAGATGAAGTCCCGGGTCTGCTCCCCGTCGCCGTAGATGGTCGGGGGCTCGCCGGCGAG
>ENA-UOOK01003710-UOOK01003710.1-fermentation-metagenome-genome-assembly--contig:-NODE-3710-length-17061-cov-4.264436_pt1 | contig 17061 bp, 19 predicted proteins | sample MGYA00245777_ERZ724023 | MGnify/ENA primary metagenome ERZ724023 (study PRJEB28704, sample SAMN03018312) | fermentation metagenome | biome: anthropogenic terrestrial biome; feature: soil; material...
TCAGACTATGTTATAATCCTGTTCTTTAGATGGAGTCCAATAGCCAAAGTCACCAGCTATAATAACATAGTCTGATTTTGTTAGCTTTTTCTGTTCTGGAAAATTCTCCCTGCTAAATCTGCGATAGTCGCCGTGACAATCTCCTGTTACAAATATCATAAATTATCCTTTCCAACTACCCTTTTCAATGAGCGTTTACATCGGCTTCATGTAGCAACATAATAATGTTATAAAGCCTATCGCCCCAAAGTTTCTTGTATTTCTGCTCTGTCTTGCTGTTTTCTTTACCTTTCCATGAGTAAGGCTGCATATGCCAGTTCACTAGAACCGATCTGAATAAAGGATCCTTTAAATTATATGTTTGAAAAAATAAACTATCATAAGCTCCCACACACTGATGTCCATAGTAGTGTGCCTCTCCATCTCTAATCTCTTTTGTAAATGGCTTTCCGCAATCGTGAAGTAGACAAGCGCTATATGCATCATGTAATTCGTTAATGTGACCGCGAAACAATTCTCCGTTATCACAATACCTGCCAAAGTATTCCTGTACACATTCACAATGATCTCCCAGCGTTAAGTTATGGTAAGAATTTTGCTGGTCAAACGATTTCATTCGATCTACCCAACCTTTTATTTGGAGATCGTCTGCATATTCTGATGAATACCATAGCGTAATATCATCCCACCCTTCATAACAATAGGGAGTGTACCAATTCTTGTACATATTTTCAATAACGCTTTCGGGTACATGACGTTTTCTCATTTTGTTATTCTCAAGACATATTGCATAAGGTGCCAACACCACATAGACATCGTTGACGTTGATCCTGTTTTTCAGGAGCTCGATGCAGCCGTCCGCCGTGGACAGCAGGGAGAGGCCATCCTCCGAGACCGCGGTATTCGTCCCGACGGGCAGCACCGGCTTCCTTCCCGCACGGAACGGGATTTCCCGGCCGAAAATATCCTTGCCGGGCTTTCCGGGCGCCGGAAGCCCCAGGCTGCAGAGGACATCCCCTTTGGAAATGTTTTTGACAAGGCCCAGCTCCCGGAAGTCCAGGCTCCCGTCGCTCCGCTCCGTCGGTTTCAAAACCTTTTCCGTATCGAAATGATAGATGAGTTTCCCGTCCTCCTCATCGACCGGACGCATACCGAGCGCACAGATCAGCGGCGCCCTGTAATCCCCGGTCTGACAATACCGCGCGATGTCTTCCTCCCGGATGCCGAACACGACGGATTTTTCCTGCAGCAGCTCCCGGACCTCCTCAGGTGTGACCTTCTGCTCAAGACTGGTCTGCTTTACCGTAAGGGAAGCCCTCATGCTGTCATCCGAGATATTCAGCAGCAGTTCCGGGCCGCCCTGACCGGATTCCTGCTGCGGGCCCTGGTTTCGGCCCGATGTGCCGACTGTGCCGAGGCCGCTCATTGATCCTCACTCCTCCTATTTATTTTCAGGCAGGCCCTCCGTTACCTCATGTTGTTGACGGTCTGCATGATTTCATCCGAAATCTGAACGATCTTCGAATTGAACTGGAAGCCCCTCTGCAATTCCAGCACGGAGACCATTTCATCCGCGACGCTGACCGCGGAATTTTCCAGATACCCCTGTTTCACCTCCGGCTGCGCAACCGCCCTGGGCGCGCCGGAAGCGGCGGTCGCCGTGTAGTAGGAATCCCCGTCGGCCAGAAGGCCGCCGCAGTTCTGAAACGAGAAGACCCCAACATTCGCCGTTGCATCCTCGTTCTGCACCGTGACGGGGCGGCCGTTCGCGTCAAGCACATAGCCGCCTTCGGAATCCACCAGATAATTTCCGCCCGCCTGCAGGGAAATATGGAAGTTCCCGTTGCGGGTATATCTCACCCCGTTCCCCGAACGCACGGCGAAGAATTCGTCGGTCCCGGTCAGCGCGTAATCCTGCTTGCGCTCCGTCTGCTGAAGGGAGCCGCCGGCAAAGACCGTATCCGTTTTCTGCAGCTTCGTCCCGTGGCCGCTCACGGGCCCCCCGTTCTGGTGGATGGTGGTGTAAACCAGATCGGAAAACGCCGATTTGATCGGCTGGTAACCCGTTGTGGAAACATTGGCGATGTTGTTCGCCGTCACATCCATCCCTTTTTTCAGTTCGATCGCCCCGGTGGATGCCGTATAAAATGACGTCAGCATAAAACAGGTCTCCTCCTTATACTTTCGCGATATCCGTAACCGCCATCGACAGGATCTGGTCGTACATTTTCAGCGCCTGCGAGCAGGTCTGAAGCTCGCGCTGCGAGGCGACGGCGTTTGTCATCTCCTGCGCCTCGTCCACGTTCGACCCTTCCGTCGTCTTCCAAAGCACTGCGGGGTTCTGCATCAGAGCGGCGCCGCCGGCCGCGGTATAGGCGTTCTCCCCGGCGGGCTTCAGGCTGTTGTAGTTTGCGAAATTGACCACGGCAAGGCTCCCTACCGGGTTCCCGCCCGCAAAAAGGTTCCCTTCGGAATCCGCCGTGATCTGGTCGGTGCCCGGGCGGATCGGGCGGCCATCCCGGCCCAGCACGCGGCCCATGCCGTCGAGGACGAGGTAGCCGTTTTCATCCACGTTGAAGCTTCCGTCGCGGGTATAGAGCGTCCCCCCGTTGCCCTGAACGGCGAAAAAGCCTTCGCCCTTGATGGCGAAATCCAGGCTGCGCCCCGTATCCTTCAGGCCGCCCTGTGAATGGATCACGTCCGTCCTGTCCGCCACGGTCGCCAGATTCATGCTGCCGATGGGCGTCGCCTGGGAATCGAGCCTGCTGATGACCATCTGTCCGAACGTGGACGCGGACACCACATTTCTTTTGTAGCCCGGCGTTTCCGCATTTGCCAGATTGTTGCTGATTGCCGTCAGCTTTCTGGTCTGCGTCAGCATTCCGGACCCAAGTGTGTAAAAACCCCTTACCATTTCACGCGGCCTCCTTTTACTGGTTGTTGTATTCTTCCAGGGATTTTTTCAGCTTTCTCAAAGCGTTGGAATGGATCTGCGACACTCTGGAATCGCTGATCCCCATCACCGCCGAAATTTCTTTGATTTTCAGCTGTTCCTTATAATAGAGGGAAATGACGAGCTTTTCCTTTTCGTTCAGCCTGTCGATCAGCTCCGCGAGCACGGATTGAAGCTCCTTTTCCGCGACCACCTGCTCCGGGCTGTGGATGGAGGAATTTCCGGTCAGGCTGAAGCGGAGGTCCTCGACCCCTTTTTCATAAATCATTTCCTCAAAGGACACCATGTTGAGCGCGCAGGTTTCCGCCTGCATCTTCTGGTATTCCGGCAGGCCTACATCCATAAAGTCCGCCAGTTCCCGGTCGGTGGGGTACCTTCCGAGCTCGTAGCTCAGGGCGTTTTCCGCCTCGCCGATGTTTTTCGCGATACGCTTGAGCCTTCTCGGAAAGCAGTCCTGCTTGCGGATATAATCGATCATCGCGCCCCTCACCTTGATTGAGGCGAAGGTCTCGAATTTCACCTTTTTTTCCGGGTCGAACTTCTCCACCGCATCCAGAAGCGCGATCAGGCCCTCGTTGATCAGGTCCTCCACGTAATTGAAATGCTGATAGGCGCCGACGGTTTTCAGCGCAATGCATTTGACGATATATCCATACCGAAGGACAAGCATGTTGCGGATGTCTTCCTCCCTGTTTTTCAGGTACTCATCCCACAGCTCGCCCACAGATACCTGCCGCTGTGCCTTACTGGTTTTCATTCCGTCTTCCCGCCTCCTCTGAAATGCCCTTTCCGGCTCTTAATCCAGCGTGATATTGGCGACCGCCTGAATCTGCACGTCGGAATTCAGCTCGTTAAAAGACAGCACCACGGCCCCCGGATAGAACTGCTCCAGCATCTTGCTGAAATAGACCCGGATCACCGGCGAAGTCAGAATAATGGGGGTGCTGATGACATCCTTTACCTTTTTGATGCTGTCGAGGATCTTTGTGACAATCTTCTGGGTCATCTGCGGATCCAGAGAAAGGTAAGTCCCCTGTTCGTTTTTCGTGATGGAGTTGGCGATCAGCCGCTCCACCTCGCTGTCCAGCGTAATCACCCGGATCTGGCCCCCGTCGGACCACTTGCGGGTGATGGTGCGCTTGAGCGCCTGACGCACATATTCGGTGAGCACCTCCGTTTCCCGCACGGCCGGCGCGTAGTCGGAAACCGTGCCCAGTATGGTTTCCATATCCCGGATGGGAACGCCCTCTTTCAGCAGGGCGCAGAGGACCTTCTGAAGGCGGCTGTACGAAATGACGTTCGGCACCACGTCATCCACCAGCGCCGCGTCGCCCTTTTTGACGTTTTCAAGAAGCTGGTTGACATCCTGCCTGGTCAGAATTTCGTACGCATGGCGGCGGATGGTCTCGGAAAGGTGCGTGACGACGACGGAAAGCGGGTCGATGACGGTATAGCCGTAGATCTCGGCCATTTCCTTTTTATCCGGCGTAATCCATTTGCTCGGGATCCCGTATGCCGGCTCGATCGTGTCGATGCCGTCGATCGTGCCGGTCAGGTTCCCGGGGTCGAGCGCCAGATAGTAATCCACGAGCACCTCTCCCCGGGCGACCTCTTCCCCTTTGACCTTGATCACATACTGGTTCGGGTTGAGGGAGCCGTTGTCCCGCAGGCGCACCGCGGGGATCACGACTCCCATTTCCAGCGCGAACTGCCTGCGGAACGTCACCAGCCGGTCGATAAAGCTGCTTCCGCTGTTTTCATCCACCAGCGGGATGATGCTGTACCCGAATTCCATTTCGATCATGTCGAGCGGCAGCAGATTGTAGATGTTGTCGATATTCTTATAATAAGAAGCCTCATCCTGTGGCTCTTTCGCTCCCCCGGCCTCCCCTTCCGCGGGAACCGCCTGAGCCATTGCCTGCCTTTTGCGCACCAGAAGCCCCGCCGCGATGACCGCCGCAGAAAGCAGAAGGATCTGCGGTATGGGCATGCCGGGAATCAGGCAGAGAAAGGCAATCGCTCCGCCGGTCACGATCAGAACCGTGGGCTGGGAAAAAATCTGTTTGGAAACGTCGGCGCTCAGGCTCGCGTCGGACGCCGCGCGCGTCACGATCATGCCTGTCGCGGTGGAGATCAGCAGCGCGGGAAGCTGGGAGACGAGCCCGTCGCCCACCGTCGCGATGGAATAAGTGGTCAGAACGTCGCTGAAGCTGCTGCCGCCCTGCACCATGCCGATGATGGTGCCGCCGACGAAGTTGATGAACGTGATGATGATGGATGCGATGGCGTCCCCTTTGACAAACTTGGAGGCGCCATCCATTGCGCCGTAGAATTCCGCCTCGCGCTGAATATCGCTGCGCCGGGTGCGTGCCATTTCCTCAGAGATCAGGCCCGAGCTCAGGTCGGCGTCGATCGCCATCTGTTTTCCGGGCATGGCGTCCAGCTTGAATCTGGCGGACACCTCCGAAATGCGCTCCGACCCTTTCGTGATGACGAGGAAGTTCACGATGACGATGATCAGGAAGACGATGAACCCGACGACGATATTCCCCGAAAGGACAAAGCTGCCGAAGGTTTTGATGACCTGTCCGGCCTGGCCGGATTTGGTGAGGATCAGCCTTGTGGACGAAATGTTCAGGGCCAGCCGGAACACCGTGGTGATCAGCAGCATCGACGGGAACACCGAAAACTGGAGCGCATCCTTGACGTACATCGTCATCATCAGGATCAGGACCGAAAGGGTGATATTCAGAATGAACATCATATCCAGCAGAAACGCCGGCAGGGGAATGATGATAAAACTGATGATGATGATGACGAAGATCGCAACGATATTATTCAGAAACTTCACGATCGGCTGCTCCTTTTCATGGAATACACCCAGGCCATGATCTGCGCGAGCACCACATAGTACTGGGACGGGACCTGGCTGTTGACCTTCACGTCGCGGTAAAGCGCCCTTGCGAGGGGCTTGTTTTCCGTCATCGGAATGTGGCACCGCTCCGCGATCTCCACGATCCTCAGCGCCGTGTAGTCCTGCCCTTTCGCAACGACGACGGGCGCCGGGTCCTTTTCTATGTCATACCGGAGCGCGACCGCAAAATGGGTGGGGTTCCTGACGATGACATCCGCCGTCGGAACCTGCTGCATCATGCGCTGCATCGAAATTTTCCGCTGACGCTCGCGGATCTGCCCCTTGACCAGAGGGTCGCCCTCCAGCTGCTTGTATTCCTCTTTCAGGTCCTGCTTCGACATTCGGATGCTGCGCTCGTATTCCCACCACTGGTACAGATAATCCAGCGCCGCGATTCCGATGAACGCGATGGAAAGCTGCAGGACGATATCCATGATCGACTGCAGGATAAACACGACCGCCTGCATGACGTCTTCGTACATCAGCTTGGTGAAGCTGTTCGTAATATTCCGGAACGCGGAATAAAGGACGTAGAACAGAACCGCGATTTTGATGAGGGACTTGACCAGCTCTGCCACGGAGCGGAGGGAAACCATCCGCTTGATCCCCTGAATGGGGCTGAGCCTGGAAAATTTGACCTTCAGCTGCTCATGGGAAAACTTGAACCTGGTCTGCAAACCGGTGCCGACGATGGCGATTGCGACGGAGGCCAGCAGGGCGGGGCCGGCCATCGTGAAGAGGGCCGTCATGCAGTCCCGCCCGACATCCGAAGCGGACTGTATGGTGATGGACTGCATCGTCTTCCCGTACCCGAAATACCGGGTGAGAAAGGTTTTGAAGGAAGTGTAGAAATACGGCAGCGTCATGCGGAGCGTCAGAAAAAGGACCAGAATGGAGAGGGCGCTCACAACGTCGGCACTTTGAAAAATATTGCCCTTTTTCCGTTCGTCCTCCCGCTTTTTTTGGGTTGCCTTTTCGGTCTTGCTGCTGTCCGCCAATCTCATTCCCCCTTGCGGCCGGTGTGCGGCCGGTCATGTCAGAAGCTGAAAAATATTGCCGACATAATCGAACATCAGAGTGATCAGCCGTTCGAGGAAGCTGGACAGCGGCGCCACCATCATCATCAGGATCAAAAAGCCCAGAATCACCTTGACCTGGATATTGATGACGAAAACGTCGATCTGCGGCACCGCGCGCATCACAAGGCCGACGGCAAATTCCGTGATCAGCTGGGCGGCCAGAACCGGAAACGCCATTTTCACCGCGTAAATCAGGATCAGGCTGAGCAGGGAGGAAAGCTGGCCGAACACATGGGCCGGTATTCTCACCGAACCGTACGGAAGCACGGTGCACAGCCGGACGAACAGGCGGATCAGCGTGATGTGGGAATTGGTCGCGAAGAAAATCAGGAAGAACATCGCGTTGATCAGCGAGGCGGAGAGCGGCATGGAGACATTGCTCTGGGGGTCGTAGATTCTCGACATGGAAATGCCAATCTGCATATCCATGGTCTCGCCGCTGATCAGGATCACGGAAAGGAACATCTGGATCACGGCGCCCACCAGGAACCCGATGAGCAGTTCCCGGAACAGCAGGACGAAAAAGACGAGAAAGGAATGGATCTCGAAATTCTGGGGCGGGATCAGCCGGTAGGAGAAGAGCGTGAGCATCAGGGAAAGGCCGATTTTGACGACGGGCGGCAGGTTTCTCCTCCCCAGAATGGGGTTGAACAGGACGCACCCGCTCATGCGCATGAACACGAGAAGCAGAAGCGTAAAATCGTAATCGAAATCCAGCATGCGCAAAACGACCGACCTTTCCCCCACGAACGATTAATCCAGCCTGACGATCACATCGAAAATATAATGGACGAAATCGCTCATGGTTTCCATCATCCAAGGCCCCAGCAGCACCAGAATCAGCGCGATCGCCACAAGCTTCGGCACAAAGGAGAGCGTCTGCTCGTGGATCTGGGTCGCGGCCTGAAAGATGGAAATCACGATTCCGATCACGATACTGGCGATCAGGATCGGCCCGGCCACCTTCATGGAAGCGAGCAGCGCCGCCTGAAATATTCCGATGATTTCAGATGTGGTCATGAAAGAAGGTCCCTTTCCAAAGCAGTTTCTCCGGCGTCACATGTTGAATCCGGCCACCAGAGTCTTGAACAAAAGCCCCCATCCATCCACCAGAATGAACAGCAAAAGCTTGAACGGCAGGGAAATCATGGCCGGGGGCAGCATGATCATGCCCATGGACATCAGGACGCTGGACACCACCATGTCGATGATCAGAAAAGGAATGAAGATCAGAAAGCCGATCAGGAACGCCCGCCTCAGCTCGCTCGTCATGAACGCCGGAATCACCACGGTGAGCGAGGCATCCTTTGCCGAAGCAATCTTCTCCGACTTGGAAAGGTCGAGGAACAGGTTCAAGTCATCCTTTCTGGTCTGCTTGAGCATGAACTCCTTCATCGGCACCGAGGCTTTCTGAAGGAACTCCTCCTGCGTGATCTTCTCCTCTTTATAGGGCTGGTACGCCTCGGTGTTGATCCGGTTCAGGACGGGCGACATGATGAACACGGTGAGGAACAGGGCGATGGCGATGATCACCTGGTTCGGCGGCGTCTGCTGAAGCCCCAGCGCGTTGCGGAGAAACGAAAGGACGATGATGATTCTGGTAAAGCACGTCGTCATGATCAGGATCGACGGCGTCAGCGCCAGAAGCGTGAACATTTCGATGATCTGAAGCGTGTCCGCGCTTTTTCCATTGATATCGACCACGGCGGCGGACGCTTTCATCGGAAGAAGAAACATCAGGACAAGCGACAGAAGGACAAGCGACACGAATTTTTTATGGGTTTTTCTTCTTTTGCCCGCCGTCTTCTCCGTCTGCTCCGGACTTTTTTCCAAATTTGTCAAACGCCCTCACACCCCATCCGTTTTTCATCACCGAACTGAAGATTGCCGAAAAATTTTCCGGGAAAACCGGCTGCTCCTTTTGAATCTCCTCCGCAGGCAGCTCCCGAAGGATCTCGATTCTGCTGGTGGAAAACCCGATCAGATAATATTTCCCGCAGATCCTTGCGATCGCGAGCCCCTTATCCTGGGAAAAGGGGACCCGCTCCAAAACCTGAATGTTCGGCGAGTTGGAATAGTGGTTGACTTTTTTTGCGACAAACCTGCTGAACAGAAAGCATAAAAAAAGCACCGCAGCAACCGCGACCAAAGAAACGACCAGAGACCAGTACTCCAAGCCCGTCCCCCCTTTCCGTCAAACGCCGGGTCAGCCCAGAATGCTGTTCACCGTTTTCATGATGCGGTCCGGCTTGAACGGCTTGACGATGAAATCCCTCGCGCCCAGCTTGAGCGCGTCGACCACCATGGTTTCCTGCCCCATGGCGGAGCACATCACCACTTTGGCGTCTTTGTCCATTTCCTTCAGCCTTTTCAGCGATTCCAGGCCATCCATGACCGGCATCGTGATATCCATCAGGACAAGATCCGGCTTCTCCGCCGCGTAAACAGCAAGCGCCTGCTCGCCGTTTCCCGCCTCCACGATCTCCGTGTACCCGTTTTTCTGCAGGGTGTCCTTGATCATCATCCGCATAAAAGCGGCATCGTCAACCAACATAATTTTTTTCCCCATGTTTTTTCTTCCTCCTAAAATACTACAAAGGCGTTTATAGTAATTTCATAATTTCATCGTTGCTGGAAATCTCTGTAATACGCACCCCGTAGTAATCGTCCACCACAACGACATCCCCTTTGGCGATCGGCTTGCCGTTGACAAAGACATCCACCTGGGAGCCGGCCTGCTTGTCCAGCTCCAGAATGGTGCCGGAGGTAAAGTCCAGGATCTCCTTGATCTTTTTCGTGGTACGCCCAATCTCTACCGTGACTTCCAGAGGGACGGACAGAATCATATTCAGGTTGCTGTTCTGTCCGCTGGTCAGGACATTGTCCTGCTCGTCGAAGCTCTGATAAGAAGCCCCTTTCACCGCGTAGCCGGGCTGATTCGGCTGCTGGCCGGCCGTATGAAGCACCGGAGCGGAAGCCGACGGCACATACGCCGAAGCAGAAGCCGCCGGAGCATCCGGCTGAGGAGCGGCCTGCCGGGCCGGGGAAGCCTGAGGAGCAGGCGCCGCCTGGGCAGCTGGCTGAGAAACGGGCGGAACGGGAGGATCCGCCGCAGGCACCGCCGGAACGGCGGGCTGAGGAGCGGGCTTTTGAGCTGCGGGCCCGGCGGGGGGATCCGCAGCCGATACCGCCTGGGGAGCAGGCTGCGGCGCGGCCTGCTGAGCCACAGGCTCGGGGGGCGTCTGCCGCGCGCCTTGCTCCTGCTCCTTTTTGAGCCCTTCTTCCCCGCCGGAGCCGAGGCTGGTGATCAGCTCTCTCGCAAACTCCGGAGACATCAGGTTGAAAAACTCGCTGTTGACCAGATCCCCGATCATCAGGTTGAAATGCACGGTGACGACCGGATCGTACGCTTCGAAATACTTGCTTTTGAACTGCTCTGCATTTTCGATTTTATACGAGGTCGGCGGCGAGATGTTGATCGAACGGCTCAGAAACTGGGAAAGGGCGGTGGACGAAGCCCCCATCATCTGGTTCATCACTTCGCAGATGGCCCCCAGATTCATCTCATCCAGCACAAAATCTTCCTCTTTGAATTCCGTATGCAGCAGCAGGCCGACAATGACCCTGACATCCGAAACCTTCAGCACCATCACGTTTTTTCCGGAAAGGCCGCTGACATAATTGATCTCAACGGCGATCGCCGGCTCAAGCGCTTCAAAATGAAAATCCTGGGCTTTGACTACCTCAACCTTCGGCGTGGTGATGCTGACCCGCTGGTCCAGTAAAGTGGAAACGGTCGTGGCGGAAGATCCCATGCTGATATTCAGGATCTCGCCAATGGTATCCCTGTCCATAGGCGAAAGCAAATTTTCGATACTAGAATCCCTTGGCTCCATAGAAATCACCCTTCGTTCTTAATAAAATTATAGAGTTTTATTGATCTTAACTGCGTATTTTTTCTTTTTGGTCCCCATAATGCCGGAAAACCAAGGGATTTCCTCCACATTGACAATGACCTCGTTCTTTTCGACCGGCGTGTTTAATGCAACGATATCCCCCGGCCGAAGCGACAGAAAATCCTTCACCGTGATCCGCGTCTTCCCGAGGATGGCCGAAACGCACAGCGGAGAAGTCTTCAGGCCCTTCATAATGGTTTCCTTGCGCTTCTTTTCGACCTCCGGATCATCTCTTCTTGGAAGCCTGATGTACTTTGAGTTGAAAATGCGGAAAATCTCTTCCAAAGAAGACGCGGGCAGGCAGATGTTCATGTTTCCCTTCAGATCATCTATCGTCATTTCGATTACCACGATGGCGACGGATTCATCCGGCTGAATGGACTGCATCATTCTGGAGTTCGTCTCGATCATTTCGAGCTTATGGTCGATTTCGATGTAATTGCCCCACGCATTTTTCAGCAGGCCCAGCATCTGCCTGAACAGGTATTCCAGAAGCGAAAGCTCGATGTCGGTGTAGTCCCGCTCGAGCTGATAGCCCGAGCCGTCTCCGCCGAGCATCCGGTCGATGATGGAAAACGAGATCGGCCGGGACATCTCGACCAGGATCTGTTTGCCGTCAATGCGCTTCGCCTCGTTGTACATGCCGATGACGCCGACCAGAACCGAATCGTTCAGGGCATTGTTGAACTCCCTGTACTCCTCTTCCTCCACCTGAAGGATCTCCATCTGGCAGGCGACCCGCAGCATGCTTGCAAGCTGAAGACTGAACATCCGGGAAAAGTTGTCGAAAACATTATCCAGCAGCTTAAGCTGCTCCCTGGAAAACTTCTTCGGCGACATAAAGTCGTATTCTTTTACCTTCGGCCCGCTCGTCGTCTTTTCGATTTCCTTGAAGTCCATGTTTCCGCTTTGCAAATTTCCCAACAGCTCGTCGATCTGCTGCTGAGTCAATATTTCCGCCATATTGTCACCATCCCCCGCAAATTTGAAATAGACTTTCCCGAATCCCCCGGGCTCCCCTCAAGCTTCGCGGAACCCGGGCCGTTGTTTCTATGGAAAAAACGGGGCGGAAATTTGTCGTATATTGGAAGAATACCGCATATTCCGCACGCCGTCAATTCATTTTGTCACCCGAATGGCATTTTTGAAAATTTTTTGATTGTAGGCGATCACCCTGTTCACCACATCCTGGGGCATTTCCTGCACCAGAAAATATTTTCCCGTGGTAAGCGTCACCTTCGTTTCGGGAATTGTTTCGATTGTTTCGATCAGGTTGCTGTTCAGCACGAACGCGACTCCGTTCAGTTTCGTGAGTTCTACCATGCCTGTTTCATCCCCCATCAATCGAATCGCCGCCCCGCCGAAAGCGGAGCCGGGGCGGCCGGCCCGGTGATTACCGCTTCAGGTTGACGAGCGTTTCCAGCATCTCGTCGCTGACGGTGATGATCTTGGAATTTGCCTGGAACCCTCTCTCCGTCATGATCATGTCGGCGAACTCGTTCGCCAGATCCACATTGGACATTTCCAGCCCGCCGCTCTTTAAAGCCCCCAGCGTATCGGAGCCGGGCGCGGAATAGGTGATGGTTCCGGTGTTGCTGACCGCCTTGTAGTAGGAGTTGCCCTCCTGGGTCAGCGCATTGGGGTTCGGCACGTTCGCCAGAACGATCCGCCCGATGATCCGGATGTGACCCGTGGAGTCCTCGCCCGTGATCGTGCCGTCCGAGCCGATCGACATGCTTTTCAGCTCGCCGTAGGTGTTGACGATCTTCTTGACATCCGCGCCCCATTCCTTGACATCCTCCGCCACCATGCCGGTGGTTTCCACAACGGGGTCCGTGTCCGCCTTTTTGGTCGTGTCGGTCCACTCCACAGTGATATCCCCCAGCTTGCTGTCATCAAACTTGTCGGCTACATTGGGGTCGGTATCCGTATCGTCTGTATCGGTCCAGGTCCACGTCCCCTGTAGTGCAGACTTCAAGTCATCAGCAGTCGGAACGACCTTTGGGTCCGCAGTATCATCCTTCTGCAGGGTGACCGTAATCGTCTTGTTTGCGGTATCGGCCTCGACACCGACGTTTGCCGCATCTTTGTCAAACGCGATCTTGATGGTGTACCCGTTTAGGGCTGCGCCGTTCGTCTCGCCGAAATCGATATCCACGCCGCCCACGGAGGCTTTTCCGGTCAGGCTTTCGACCGAGTTGCCGCAGACGAAGTTGTTATTCCCGTCGACCAGGTTGCCCTCGCCGTCGAACCCGAAGGTTCCCACCTGGGTCAGGTGCTCCTCGCCGGCGCCGTTTCTCACGACGAAGTAGCCCTCGCCGTCAATATAGGCGTCCATTCCGTTGCCCGTGGAGGCAAATCCGCTGCGGGTGTTCAGCAGGTCGATGGACGCGACCGAGGTGCCGTAGCCGACCTGCGAGGGGTTGCTGCCGCCCCGGTTTCCGCTGGCGGCGGTGGAGGAGGAAAGGGTCTGGTAGTAAACGTCGCGGAACGTGGTGCGGGAAGATTTGAATCCGTAGGTGTTGACATTTGCGATGTTGTTGCCGATAACGTCCATTTTTGTCTGGTGGGTCTTCAGGCCCGCCACACCGGAAAGCAATGATCTCAGCATTTTTAATACCTCTCTCTTTCTTTTTCGTCTGGAACCGGACGGATTTCTCTGTCATTCAAAATCCGGTAACTCTCCTTCAAGAGGTCCAGCTACAATACTACGGCTCCGTCGATATTCGTAAAAACAGTTCCGGCCGTTTCCCCGCCGTTCATGGTGGTGACCACCGTGCCGCTCGGGACATTGACGACAAAGGCGGTGCGGCCGTTTAAAATCAGGGCATCCTTTACCCCTTTCGCCCGCGCCTTTTCCACCGCCCCGGAAAGCTGAGAAACGAGCTGCTGCGACACCTTGATGTCGCGGGTCTCCATTCTCTGCAGCGCGTGCCTGGAAAACGTGAGCTTCCGGTTCTGGTCCACCGTCTGTTTCACCAGACGGGCAAACTCGCTTTCCCGCCCGGAAACTTCGGGGCTGGCGGCGGGGGCGCGCCGTGCGTCGTTTACCGCATAGTCCGGCCGGACAAACGCGGCGCAGTTCTTTTTAAACTGAATTTCTTCCATGATGACTCCCTTCGCGCGGTGCGGTCAGGCGTTGGTCTGGGGCTGATCCTGCTTCTCCGCGTCCTTCGCGGCGTCGGCGTCGGCATACACGTTCAAGACGGAGGAGAGCCCGTACGTTTTCCCGTTTACCACGAGGGCGACATCCCCGGAAACAAAGTTGCATCCGCTGACGACCCCGCTGTCCTCCACGTATTTCCCGTCGGCGCCGTATCCGCCCACCTTGACCGTTTTCCCGACCAGAGAGGAAGCGTACTGAAACGCGCCCGTCCCGGAATCGGTGAGGACCTCCATCACGGAGGAAAGGTCGTAGGGTACGCCGTTGACGATGACCGTGGTCTCTCCGTTGGAAAAGTTGCAGTTGCTGACGACGCCCGTATCCTCGACATATTTTCCCGTATCGTCATATTTGGCGACGTTCACCTTTTTCCCGATCAGAGCCGTGCCGTACTGATATGCGGAATACTGGTTCAGGTTTTCCAGCGCCTGCAACGAAGTGAACTGCGCCATCTGCGCGATGAAATCCGTATCCTGCATGGGGTTCATGACATCCTGATTGGAAAGCTGGGCCGCCAGAAGCTGGAGGAACTGTTCCGTATCCACCTGCGAGGCGGATTTGGAAACGCTTTTGTTCTGACTGCCGGAAGAGTAGATTTGATAGTTGTTGATCTGGTTTGTCTGCAAAATTCTGTCACACCCTTTCGATTGCGGCGCCCTTGTTCCGAAGCTCCTGGATAACGGACAGAAAATCATCCGTGCTTGCCGTTTCGGAATTCTCCGCTTCGTGCTGCTGTCTTTGCTGCTGGCCGGGCTGCCGGGAGGACTGATCCTGCTGCTGTTCGTAATACGGGGTCTCCGGGGCCGGCTCCGAAACCTGAACAGGCTGCCCGACGGCCGATTCCAGAAGGGAACGGATTTCCCCGGAGCCGGAAACGAGCATGCTCTGCGTCCTGGGGTTGTCCGCCGCGATTTCGACCAGAAGCTTCCCGCCTTCCAGCGCCATCTTCACGGAGATCCTCCCGAGGTCCCTGGGATAAAGATCCATCTGGAACCGGGACTCGCCCTGCCGGTAATGGAGCTGAACCTGATCCGACACCTGCCGGAACGCCGTTCCCGACGCGGCTTTCGCCCGACCGGAAACTTTGGGGACAAAACCGCTGTCCTGCACAAGCTGCTGGAACGGAAGGACGGCCTGTTCCTTCGCAGGTTCGGCATTCGTTTGTTCCGAAGAGCCGTCCCGTTCGCCGGAAAGCCCGGCCTTTTGTTCCAGATCGGAAGATTCTCTCCAGACCGGAAGCTCCGCACGCTCCTGCGCGGCTGCCGCCGATTCCGGGGCGGCGGTTTCCCGGGCGGATTCCTGTTTTCCGGCGGCGGTCTGCGCTTCCGGGGCCTGCGCATCGGAAGCCTGCGCCGTGCCGGGAACGTTTGTCGCACCCCGGGTCAGAATGCCCGCCTGCAGGGGAACGGTCCCACTGGCCGCCTGCTGTCCCGCCGGAACAGCTGCTCCGCTTTGGGGGTTCAGAACGGCGGTTTGCCCCGACGCATCCTGCGTCCCCTGCGCCGGCTCTCCGGGGAGCTGCACCGGGAGGGCCTGACTCTTCCCGCCGGAAAGCGCCTGAGCCGCCTGCCCGGCAGGCTGTGCCGAAGGCGCTCCGTCTGCCCGGCCGGAAAGCTGTGCCGAAAGCAGCCCCGCCGCTTCGGCGGGCGCCGCGGCCGCACCGGCCGCCGGAAGGACGCCGGAAACCGAAAGGCTCCCCTGCCCTCCGGGCGCCGGAAGGTCCCCGGAAAGCTGCGCAGCCGCCCAGAACATCGGGAAAAGGCCGGCAGCCGCCGTTTGCGCGCTGGAAGGGGAATCCTGCGATTTCTCCGGCTCTTCCGTTTTTTCGGGCTCGGGCGCATCGGCTTTTTTCGCCTTGAGCCCGCCAGCCGCAAGCTGAAGCAGGGATTCGAAGCCGGAGTCCGATTTCCCGCCGTCCGCCTTTTCGGGCTTTGCTTTGGCGGGAACAGCCGCCGGCATCGTGATCTGCTGCACCATTTGTTTTCACCTCCAAAATAAAAATTATGATAAATTTATGTAAAAGCGTGACACGCGTTTTACCTCGAAAAAAGGCGCGGTTTCCATCAGACCGGAACGGCCTGGCGTGCCACGAACTCCTCGATTTCGAGCTGCTGCTTTTTGCGGCCTTCCTTCAGATAGGCGTCGAGCTGCTTGTCCCGCAGCTTTTCCAGCCCCGAAATCTCGGTGTTGCTCTGAATGATGCTCGCTTTTTTGTCTTCGATGCGGCGAAGGAGCTCCGCTTTGCTTTCCATCAGCTTTTTGATCTTTTCGTTCAGGGTCCGGAAATAGATTTTATAGGCCGCCATATCGCAGGCGTTCATTCCGGTTTGCGCCGCCTGCCGCATTTCGGCGTTCAGGCCGGCGAAGCGGGCTTCGAGATTCCGGATTTCCTGCTCCAACTCGTGCAGGCTGCCGTGCAGGACCGAAAGCTCCTGCTTTTTGACATCCAGCTTCTGGCGCTGAAAGCTGAGAACTTTTTCCAAAGAAAAAACAAATTTTTTCATCTCTCACAGCTCTTTCATCGTATTGATTGTCTCTTCAAACGAAAAGCTTTCGTCGACCTTCTGACACAGGAACTGATTGACGGCGTCGATTTTGTTCACCGCTTCATCCAGCTTCCGGTTCATCCCCGGCTTGTAGGCCCCGATGGAAATCAGGTCCGCATTCTGCTCGTACATCGACAGCCAGTTCCTGATCTTGGCGGCCGCCTGCCTGTGCTCTTCCGTGACGATATCGTTCATCAGCCTGGAAATGCTGGCGTTGACGTCGATCGCCGGGTAATGATTTTTATGGGCGAGCGACCTGGTCAGGACGATGTGACCGTCGATGATGCCGCGCACGGTGTCGGAGATCGGCTCGTTGGTGTCATCACCCTCCACAAGCACCGTGTAGACCCCGGTGATGGAGCCTGTCTTGAAATTCCCGCTTCGCTCCAGAAGCCGGGGAAGCTCCGCATAAATGGACGGCGTATAGCCGCGCGCGATCGGCGGCTCCCC